>OKSD01004094.1_pt1 | contig 10276 bp, 10 predicted proteins | sample 1601221 | NCBI WGS metagenome assembly OKSD01 (sample SAMEA3541550, study PRJEB24748) | human gut metagenome | biome: human gut; feature: human-associated habitat; material: faeces | place: China | collected 2012
TGCCGAGCGGATGATGGAACGCTACCTGCCCTTTTACCAGTATTACCACAGCGGGCCCTTAATAATTCATCCACTTTCTTTTCAAACAAAGTCCAATGCTCCTTTTGAAACAAAAGTCTCTCTCTCCCCTTCTTTGTTATTTCGTAATATTTCTTGGGTGCCTTGCCATCTTTCGGCTCAGACCAGCTGCTTTTTGCAAAATCATTATCCTCCAAGCGGTACAAAATGGGATACAGCGTTCCTTCTTTTAAAGCGAAAAAATCCTCGCTCGCCGCTTTCAATGTTTGTATCATCTCATACCCATACATACTCTTTTTTGCCAAAAGTTCAAGAACCAGCATCTCTAATACACCCTTTTTTAACTGTTGTTCAAAACTCGCCGTATGCCCTCACCTCTTAACTATTTAGTATTACTAAATACATTGTATCGCTTAGGTTTGGTTCTGTCAAGTTTGAAAATAAGCTTCCAGTATGAATGCAACAACTCTTACCCTTGTAAATGCTTTTCATATTTTCCAACCACAGACATCCCATCTTTTACAATTACAAATGCATGCTCATCCACTTCTTTTAATTCCCGCTTTAAATGAGCACATTCATATTTGGACAAAACAACAATAACCATATATGTATTTTCTTCCGTATAACCGCCTTTTGCTTCCCACCAAGTCGCATCACGGTGATACTCATTGACAATGTAATCAATAATCTTCAAAGGCTTCTTTTTGGTAAATATAACCACTTCCGTGTTAATATTCTGCGTATGAGCCCGATCCGTCATCAACATACTTACTGCCGAATATATAATGCTATATACTGCCGTTTGAAGTCCGAACAATACTGCACAAACAATATAAATAACTGCATTTACCGACAGTGACACTTTACCAACACTAAATCCTTTAAACCGTTTGGTAAAAATCATACCAACAATATCCAAACCACCGCTTGATCCACCAGATTGCAATGCTATCCCAATTCCTGTTCCTCCAAAAATTCCACCAATTATGCTTGCAGTAAGGGAATCCCTTACAATTGGTACCGCCGGTATCGGAATCAAACTAAGAAACAATGTTTGACTCATTACACAAACCAATGTCCGAAAGAAAAATTTCTTACTGACAAATACATAGGCAAGTACAAACAATGGAATATTCAAAAGCATGTTAATAATACCCGCAATATCCGTTGTTCCGGATGCCAAATGACAATAATGCACCAATACTGTACGAATCACCTGACTAATTCCCAGAACACCACCATTATAAAGATTTGCCGGCACGATAAAAAGATTAATACCCGCTGAAAAAACTAACATACCAACCACTGCAACCACATTTCGCTGCCAAAATTCCCGCTTTGTATTCATACCATCGCCTCTTTTCTCAAAATGTATGTTTTGCGCCGCTTTTCTTTCTCTTATTTTAACAAATTCTTTCTTTTTTTGCTAGTTATGAACTTATAACCTTGAATAAATATGGTGGGTGTAATTGCCAATCCCAGAATAGTTGCATACTCTATTCCTCTTAATGCAGTTATCTCAAAAAGTGTCTGCAATCCCGGCAGAAAAAGCACTGCAGCAAGTAGTAATGTTCCCGCTGCAAAAGCACCGATGCTCCATAGATTCGTAGAAAATTTCAAATCTACCAGCGAACGCTCGCTCCGACAGGTAAAACCGTGAAATAACCGTGCCAACGTTAGGGTAGCAAATGCCATTGTAGCCCCCATTGCATCGCTCCTATTCAACCCCATACAAAAAGCTGCCATTGTTGCTGCTGCAATAAGCGCACCATAGCCAAAGAGATGGCTCACAAATTTTCCTGTAAGAATGCCTTCCTCCGGGTTTCTCGGCTTTTGCTTCAATAGTTCGGGATCCGATGGCTCCATTCCAATAGCAAGTGCCGGCAGCGAATCTGTCAACAAATTTATAAAAAGAAGATGAACCGGTTTGAAGGGTGATGGGAGTGCCGCTACCGAGCAAACAAGTACCGCAATAATTGCAGCCATGTTTCCGGAAAGCAGAAACTGTATTGCATTTTTTATATTGCGATACACGTTTCTTCCATTCAGCACAGCTTTAATGATGGTAGCAAAATTATCATCTGCTAAAATCATAGAAGAGGCATCTTTTGATACTTCTGTTCCTGTAATTCCCATTGCCACGCCAATATCTGCTTTCTTTAGTGCCGGTGCATCATTTACTCCATCTCCTGTCATAGCTACAATGCGGCCTTTCTTTTGCCAGTTTCTCACAATTCGTATTTTGTTTTCCGGTGAAACCCTTGCATAAACAGAAATTTCTTCCAAAAGCCCATCTAATTCTTCGTCACTCATAGCATCCACTGCTTCCTCTCTCGGTGGATCAATCATTGCTGCCAAACCGACAAAGATAAATCCGTTTTCCTCCTCCAACGTCAGTTTCTTGCCCTCATTAACTTCTTTATATGCAAAAGCAAGTACTCGGAGACCATTTTCAGAAAACTTCTGATTCTGTTGCAAAATTTTCTCTTTCATCTTGTCAGTCATATCACGATTTCCACCAATCTCGGCACATTTTACGCATCGTTCCAGTAAAACATCCACTGCACCTTTCGTTAGTATCATCGTTATACCATGCAGGCGGTATTTGGTGCTCATAAGCTTACGTTCTGAGTCAAAAGCAAGTTCTTCCATTCTTGGTATCATTTCACGAATGTCCTCTTCAGAAATTCCAGCCTTTGTCAATCCGGCTTTTTGTGCCATTGTCAAAAGACAGCTCTCTGTGGGATCTCCAATTTCCTTTTTCATTTGAACGGAGGCGTCATTATTCAAAATCGCGTTGTACAAAAAAAATCTGTGAAGCGGTTCCGTTAGCTTAAGGCTCTCCGGCTTAACAACAGTATGATTAATATATATATCTGTTACCGTCATTTTGTTTTGTGTCAGCGTTCCTGTCTTATCCGAACAGATTACTGACACACACCCGAGGCTTTCCACCGCTTTTAATTCCTTAATAATGGCATTCTCCTCTGCCATTTTCCTTGTTCCCATGGCTTGCACAATCGTAACAATAGAACTAAGCGCCTCTGGAATTGCCGCCACAGCAAGAGCCACAGCAAACATTAATGAATCCAGTATTGGCTGTTTCTGACAAATTCTCAGCACAAACACTATTGTGGAAATAATCATGATTACAATAGCAAGCTTTTTCCCAAAATCATCTAAACTTTCCTGCAAAGGTGTTTTCCTCTCTCGAGTGGCATTCATGAGTTCCGCAATCTTTCCCATCTCCGTTTTCATTCCTGTCGCCGTTACTAACACCACCGCACGTCCCTGCGCAACCAATGTACCGGAATATACCATGTTGATTCGGTCTGCCAATGCCACCTCTTCCTCAATAGCATCTTCTGATTTATCCACATTTGTGGATTCTCCGGTAAGAGAACTTTCATTAACCTGAAGCGAATAATTATCCAAAATGCGTCCATCTGCTGCAATCATGTCCCCTGCTTCCAAAAGAAGAATATCCCCTGCACCCTGCTTTCTGTCAGGCCTTTCTCCGAGACATGTTGGTGTTGGAGTATTTCTTCCTTGGTCATCCGGTAAATTTCTTTCATCTTTTCTTTCCTTTCTCTGATTAATAACAATTTCAAAGTTTGCAGCCCGCCTTAATAAAAAAAGACTTTTTGTGCATGCAAAACACATGCACAAAAAGTCTTGTTCAACAAATCTAATTTGTTCCGTAAATTCCAGATTCTTTCAAATCGTACTGACGAAATCTACACCTCGCCTTTTGGCGTGGAACTACTCCCTCTTTGCGGGTTGTTCTTATCTTATCACATATTCTTTTCCTTGTAAACAGTTGCAATGAATCCCTACATCAATTCTTTTCCATCCGAAAAAGCATTTCCTACAATTTCTGTAACTTTCACATACTTATTATTAAAAGGGTCAAATGAAATCGGCTCAACTTTTGCAACGTCAACCTCACCGTCCGGTGTAAGAGCACTTTCATCCACGCTGACATTTACAATCTCGCCTACCATGTGGCCGCTTTTCTCGTCATAGCTGACAAGCTTACATTCTACACAAACAGCCAGTTCGTTAATAACAGGGGCATCAACAAACTCAGCCTTGCTTACCGTGAAGCCTGCCTTTGCCAGTTTATCTGGTGTGTCATTTGCAGAAGCAAGTCCTACATAATCACATTCTTTCACGTGTGCAGCATCTGCCATGCTGATGGTAAACGCCTTCTTTTTCAAAATATTTTCCGTTGATTTGTGACGGGCACTAATACACATGGTTACTTCAGAGCCACCACTAATACCGCCCCAGGCAGCATTCATAGCATCCGGTGTACCGTCTTCTCCGTAACTTGCCAGAATAAATACCGGCTGTGGATACGTGTAAGGTTTTGCTCCAAAATTTTTTCTCATAACAGTTCCTTCCTTTCTTAAGATATTTATTGATTGAAATTCCATGAAAGTTTATGGAATGACAACTCATTCTTATTCATACCACACACAGCGGATAGCATATACTTTACTGCCATAATCCGACAGTTTTGTAAGCTTATTCTCCAGTGGGTCCATACAAATATACTCTCCATCTTTTGTCCCCACAATTAAAATAAAATGGTGATAGCTTGTGAGTGTCTGCCTATGAACCTTCACAATCGGATAATGATTTTCCTTCAGGCACTCATCTATATGAGCAGTCGAAACATCCGAATAAACCTTCGTGTGAAATCCATTGATGGCATCAAGCAGCCCCCATTGAAGATTTCCCTCGCCGTCATATACCTGATTATCTGATAATAACTGATTCAATTCACCGGGCGTCAATGCATTGTCGCTCGCTGATATCGCCGTGGCAATACTTGTAATAATACAGCCGGACGATTCCATATCAAACTTAGACTCTCCTAACTTATCGTCTTTCCACCGGTCATCATCCTGACGGTATGCTTTCAATTTTTCATTCACTGGATAGGTACTGTCGCAGCGAACCTCAACACCGCCTCTGTTTTTCATATACTGCCATGCCAAAAGTGCACCGGCAGCCACCACAATTACAAGTATCACAATTGCAATAATTCTCTTTTTCATCTTAGTTTCTCCTCCCAGACTTTTTCATAACTTCACATAAAAAGGGAGAAAAACCAAATGTCTTTCCCCCTTGAAAGTGTCAATCTTATTTCTTATAAACCTTTGGAACGGTTGTATGCTGCACAAATCATATTTGAGTTTTTAATCAAAATGTGCATTGCAACAAACTGTCCGATACCACACAGGAAAGCACCAAAAATGCACCACATCAATACCGTTGTACCATTTTCCTGGAAATTTAAATTGTAACGAACGGCGTTTGCCGCTAAACGATTTCCCAATTTGTAGTACCAGTAATAAGCATAAATACCGCAGGTGACGAATGACAGCAAAATAAATGCAACAAGTCCTGAAGTCTGCTCACCATCTCCCTCGCAGGCAATATTAACTTCCTCAGCCAATTTGTAAATGAAGTAATAACCGTATATGCCACAGGTAACCAGTGAAAGTAAAATGTATGTAACAAGCGAGCGGTCTTCTTTTAATCTGCCGCCGGAATATGGTGGAGGTGTACTTCCCGTTCCTCCTTGGAAATTCTGCTTCACATCTTCAAAAGCATTTCCTAATTCCTGTTCACTTTTGTTAAACACATCCTCTGCTGCCTGTTTTACCTTTTCTCCTGTTGAACACGGTTTACCACAAGACGGACAGAATTTCGTTCCATCCGGGACTTGTGCACCGCAATTTGCACAAAACATATGTCTCCTCCTTTAGCTTAAAATTTTTTGAATGAGTAAAACCATACATCCCTTTGCCGGTTCAAACACAACCACCTGATGGTCCCCCCATATCATTCTATACAAATAAACAATAACATATAACGCTATCATTGTAAATATAAAACCTTTGTAAAACACTGGTTTTATGCGCTTTTTCAATAGAATGACAAGTAATATAACCGGTGGCGTAAAAAATAAAGGATGAAAATAAAATGCCCGTGCAAAATCCAGATGAAAAACTGCCATCCACGCTCTGGACATTCCGCATCCTGCACACGAAATCCCGGTCAGAAATTTAATCGGGCACGTGATGCCAAAGCCCTCTAAAACTAAGTATAACAACACAACCGCCGCAATTGCTGAAATAATCTGAAACCGGTTTTCTTTCTTCTCCAACTTACAGCTCCTTCCTAATGCTTTCCTCCTGATATTTTGTCATAATATCTGCGTTTGTCTTCATACATCCTTTTATCCGCTTCTCGCAGCAGATTTTCAAATGGCTCTTTCGCATTCTTCCGGTAAGCAAATCCATACGCCATACTAACTTCCTTCAATTCAAGATATACAAGCATTTTATCAATTTTTTCATTCACTGCATTTAAATCCACATCAAACAGCACAATCACAAACTCATCACCGCCCACGCGGTACACATTCTCATTGCCAAAGCAGGCAAACAAAACTTCTGCCGCATCACACAAATATTTATCTCCTGCCTCGTGCCCTTTCGTGTCATTTTTCTTTTTCAGTCCATTCAAATCACACATAATGAGGGCAATCGACTGATTTTTGGCAAAGTCTCCATCATAGGCAAACGACAGTGCTTTTCGGCTCCGGCAGCCGGTAAGCTGGTCACGCAGCGCATTTTCCTCAACTTCTCTGGCATAATTTCGGATACGAATCATCATGGAAATGACAAACTCCATCATATTTATCATAGTAGAAATATTGTCCATCAATTCCACCGGCGGATTATCCACTCCATAAAAACCAATGTATTTACCATTAACTTCAATTGGCCCTGTCACCAAAGTCCGAATTCCCTGTGGTTTCAAAATATGATACAGTGACTCACTCACTTTCCGATACTCCTCTATATCATGTATCATAATGTTGTGTGATTTTTCATACTCTAAAAACCACGCATCCAGCATTCCCTCATAAGGCACCCGCTGTAAATTATCAATTTGCTCGGATACACCTTCTCTACACCACTCGTAGGTATTTCGAAATGTACCATCTAAATTATCTTCAAAAATATATGCCCGGTCGGAATCCAGATTTTCACAAATATACTTTATAATCTGCTGTATAATATAATCCGGTGACTCCGCCGATGATGCATATCGTATCATATCTGTAATAAATTTTTCATAATTCCTTTTCATTCCGGCACTTCCTATCTTGTGTATTTATAAATCAGTTCCCGTATCTAAAACGGCCTCCATTTCATCAATATGCTCCAAGAACAAATCATCAATTTCCGCATCAAAATGCGTTCCCCGGCTTTCCTTCATAATCGCCATCGCTTTTTCCTTGGAAAATCCATCTTTATAGTGGCGTTTGGAACGCAGCGCATCATATACATCTGCCACCGCCATAATTCGTGCAGAAAGCGGTATCTCCTCACCGCGAATTCCACACGGATAGCCGCTGCCATCATATTTCTCATGGTGGTACAGTGCCATATCATGTGCAATCTGATAATAAGCATCGGATTCCATTCCCTGAATTGTATTCTCTAATATTTTGGCTCCTTCCGCCGGATGCGCCTTCATAATGGCAAATTCTTCATCCGTAAGTTTTCCTTCCTTCTGCAAAATACGGTCCGGGATAGCAATCTTTCCAATATCGTGCAGACGTGCGGCTGCCGCCGTCATCTCTGCATATTCATCCGTAATTTTATCAGCAAATCTCGCATCTTTTTTCATCACATTGACAAGTACCGTCACTAAATTTCCAGTATTTTTAATATGAAGTCCGGTAATTCCATCCCTCGCCTCAATCATCGCTGCAAAACTAGCAATGATATCACGCTGAATTTTGACTACCTCTTTGGTCTTAACATCCAAGTCATGCTGCAAACGCTCCGTATAATAATAGCTGTCCGTAATTTCTGTAATGACAATCATTCGCCCATAATATTTATCATCGCGGTAAATACCATGCTTGGATACTTCATATACACATTTTTCACTATTTTTGTGTTCTAGAAGTGAACATTCATCTAAAAATAAATTTTCTGACTTCGCAGCAAGATCTTCTAAATATTGTAACCCCTCACTCCGCTCTTTCTGCAGCTTTTCCAATATCTTTTCTGCCTCCGGGTTCGTGTAAACCAACCCGCCATAAATATTGAGAACAATTAAGCCATTGGACATATACTCCACCGCTTCCTGTTGTGCCAGACGCAGCGTGTCAAATAACTTATACTTGCGAATGAGCCGCTGAAACAAAAACACTGCCACCAGATACGCCAATGTTGTCGAATCATATCCGTCTGTCAGTTTAAACAAAAACAATACCAGACAAAGGAACGTAAGCAGCACCATAACAAGCAGTACCGTTACCTGCTTGCGCATAATTTCTGATTTGTCTTTCCGATATTTCTGAACGCACACGTAAAAGGTAGAAAAAACGAAATATAGTACAAGAATAATATACAAGTTGTAAAACAATCCATGTCCCAGTACCAAATGCGGAAAAAGTCCCTCTTTTGTATAAGAAATGGATGAATAAAAAAGCGAATGATGTTCATTGGTAAATACCAATGCCGCCACAAACACGCTTATGCCAAAAAATAAATTTACCTTTTTTTTACTAAGTTTTACCCCGCAATACTCCATTACAAAGAGGTACATAATAAATATAATGAACGGTTTTCCTAAATATGTAAATTTCAAAGACTGCATTGCCAGTTCTTTGGTCGCCGCCTGCATTTCCAGCGTATACCCGGCAATATTAAATACCGTAGCATATAAAAGCATCACAAGAAGCGTCTGAATCCGCGAACTGTGCTGTCTGCTTACATATAAAATTTCAAAAAACAGTGCTGCCATTCCCACATACTGAATTACCAGTAAAATCCAATACATAAAACCCCCTCTTTCCTGCACCAGTTTTATCTATCGTTTTCCCTCTTTTGAAATAAAAATCCCGATGCTGTTTTTCCAATTATCAAAATAACAATTACTCCGATGATAATGTTTGGCAGCATATAAGAACCATTGTAGATTAAGCTATAGTAAGCAACGCTCCAACCCTTTGGTGCATAACTTCCCCACAAAAGCCATCCGGATAAAAAGCTGCACAGAAAGCGCAGTGCTCCGCATATCGCCGTTCCAACTGCCGCACCTATAAGCTTATTCTTAAATAGCGGAAGAAAAAGCCCTGCCAGTCCAAGTACCGTAAAGGCAAAAAGATAATCTAACAGTACACATCCAATCATCGCAGGAATCGTAGCGCAGTACATTACATTATATTCATAATAATTCCTCTTTTCCGCGTACACGCAACTTAATAACTTTATTCTAACAAGCATGAGAAAAAATGGCAAGTTTTGCCTTTTCTATAGTCTGCGGTAATTTTCAAGAAGTTTACGCAAATCACTGATTTCTTCCAATAAGTGTTTCCCGATATCCGTATCCTTTACAAACATACGCTGCAAATCTTTTTCGATAATCTCAGAAGAGGATTCAATATCCGTATTATTCATCAAGGCGTCTTCCACTGAAGTAAATGGGGTATGCGCTTTCAGCCTTAACCCATGCGAATTAAAAATCAAGGTATAGCCGGCAATCCCTGTCGCTTTATTCATGGAGCGGCAGAAACCGCCATCAATTACAAACAGCCTTCCTTTTGCCCTGACCGGATTTTCCCCTTCAATGGCATGGACCGGTGTATGTCCATTGATGATATGGGAATCGTCATCATAAAGCCCAAATTCATGAAGAATCTGGCAGCAAAAACTTTCATCATAATACTTGCTGTAATAAGGATTTGACTCCTCCGTCCACAAACTTTCTTTGTCCACGTATTCACGCTCAAAAGTCTTAAGTTTTCTTCCACACAAAGGCGACTTTTCTCCGCCCCACAAAAACCACATGAAATCAATATCATCTTTGTCCGGGTTGTCCAAATAAGCGGCTCTTGCTTTTTCCTCGCACTTATCCAACAACGCTTTTCCATGATAATATTTTCCATCAATGCACAATTTATCAAAAGCTCCGTTTTTATCAACCGGAACACACCCGTGATAAATTAAATTTCCGTTGTATACATTGTACATACTTCCTTTTTCATACAGAAAACGAATATGTTTTTGCAGACGCTGGCTCGACACAAAATTCCGGTGCAGCTTCCGCAAAATTTCCGTTTCTTCCTCTGTTAATTCATAAGGATTTTCTAAATCTACGGTTGGAAAGGACTTAAAAACGATGGGAAATCAACGCGATACCGCTTATTACGACC
>OKSD01004109.1_pt1 | contig 10244 bp, 9 predicted proteins | sample 1601221 | NCBI WGS metagenome assembly OKSD01 (sample SAMEA3541550, study PRJEB24748) | human gut metagenome | biome: human gut; feature: human-associated habitat; material: faeces | place: China | collected 2012
GACTTTCTTTTGCTTCTATCTATCAGAGCAATCTGGACGAGTTCTTTATGGTCCGGTTACATCACTCGATGAATTCCCACAGTTTTTTAATGTGCTTAAAGGTGACATGTCACTTGTCGGCACACGTCCCCCAACGGAGGACGAAGTTGAAAAGTACGACCTTCACCACCGTGCTCGCCTCGCTACCAAACCCGGCATAACCGGCATGTGGCAGGTCAGCGGCCGCAGCAAAATCACCGATTTCGAGGAAATCGTAAGGCTTGACACGGAGTATATCGAGAAGTGGAGTATCGGGCTGGATATTAAGATTTTGGTGAAGACTTTTGCTGTTGTATTTAAGAAAGATGGGTCGATGTAGGAGATAATATGAAAATAACAGTGGTGATTCCGATATACAATTGTGAACAATACGTGGATATATTACTACAACAGTTGGTTGAACAATCATATAAAGATTTTGAAGTTATTATGATAAATGATGGATCAACTGATAAAAGTAGTGATATTTGTAGAAAGTATCAAAGCATGGATGAGAGATTCCGATATTATGAATACGCAAATGAAGGTGTTTCGAGTACAAGAAATAAAGGAATTTCATTGGCAAAAGGTGAATATATTATTTTTTTTGATGCTGATGATAGAATAGATAATGATATTTTATATAATCTAGACAAAATAGCTTGTAATACAGATGCTGATATGATTGTTTTCGGTTATTATATGGAGTTACTCAAAAATGAAACGGTAGTACAAAAAACTGTTTTTGCAAGTCAAAATAGCACATTAATATACAAAGACAATGCTTCAGCCATGTTTATGCCATGGAATAATAGCTTGATGTATAATGTATGGAATAGAATGATAAAGACAAATGTTATAAAAGATAATTCTTTACAATTTGATGTGAATTTATCAATGGGTGAGGACTTGGATTTTATATTAGATGTATTGGGAGCTTGTAATACTGTTTATATATCAGATAAAGTTATGTACCATTATATAAGAGAAAGAAAAGGTTCAGCAACTTCAAATACATATATAAAAAATTGGTTTGAAGTCAGAACAGAAGAAAAAGAACGTTTAGATTCAAAATTTGAAAAACTTGGATACTATAACGTACAATACAAAAACTTTCTTGATAAAAGATATATAGAAAGAGTTATAGGATGCATTGAAAATGAATTTAAACATAAAAGTGTTGGACATAAAGACAGGTATTTGGCAATAAAAAAAATGATAAAAAGCAATGAAGTTCAAAATACATTATCGAATGAAGAAGTTGTTTATAATTCGTCATTTATTAAAATTATTGTTAATAATATGAGAAAGAAAAATTATTTAACATTATATTTTATTGGATATATTTCGTATTTTGTCAGAAAAAATTTTTTACGTTTATTTATGTATTTAAAAAATAACAGATAGAGAGGATTATGCTATTATGCTTCTTTTAATTGATGCTAGAAAACTTGGAGAAAAACCCAGTGGAATAGGAATGTATATATACAATTACATCAATGGAATACTCCGTTATGATGATGTAGATATTATTTTAGTGTCAGATATATATAATAGTATTGAAATAAAAGAATTAAAATCCAAAGTTATTAAAACATATGAGTATGGAAAATCTGTTAAGAAAAATCTTGATGTAATAAAATATTATAAGTATATTCAAAAGATAATAAACTATGTTAAACCATACATTTTTTGGGAACCTAATAATATAATACCAGTCAAACTAAAAAATAAATATGGAAAAATATTAATGACTATACATGATATTTTTCCAATATCTAATGGTAATGAATATAGTTATATTTATAAAAAATATTTTAAATATTCCATGGTCAATACTCTTAAAAGTGCAGATAACATTACATGTGTTTCTGGTTTTACAAAAAATGAACTTGAAGAATATTATGGAAGTAAAGTGGTAAATAAGAAGATATTTGTTTCATACAATATTGTTGATTTTACTTATGAAAATAGTTCTGTGGATATGAATTATTTTTTATATATAGGAAATGTTGAAAAGCGAAAAGGCGTGGACATTTTATTAAAATCATATAAAAAATACAGAGATAATGGTGGACAAAAAGGATTACATATTGCTGGAGCGATAAGAGATGAAGAATTACATGAACAAATTAATGTATTAGCAAAACAATATAGTGATGTTTTTTATTTAGGATATATTTCATCAGAAGATAAAGAAAAACAGTTAAAAGAGTGTTCGGCATTTGTTTTTCCATCTAGAGCAGAGGGGTTTGGAATACCGCCAGTAGAGGCACTTTCCTATGGCAAGCAGGTTATAGTTTCTGATTTGGATGTATTTAAGGAAGTCTTATGTCAAAAGGTAGAAATGTTTGAATTGAGTCATGATGAAAATAGAACAGTTGATAGTTTAACAGATAAGTTGTTTGGATATGAAAATCGGATTTCTAAAGACGAGTGTGATAAGTTGTTAGAAAGGTATTCTAGCCAGACAGTAGTTGATAAATTTGTATGTCAATTACGTAATCTATAAATATTAAGGTTAGCAGGAAATAGTATGAAATTAAGTATAAAAAAATTAATGTTATTAACACTTATATTATTACCATTTGAGGCAATACCACATATAATGCCGTCAATATATAGACCTATTTCGGTATATCCATTAAGTATAATGGGTGTAGTTTATCTTATTAAGAATATAAAAAATAATAAAATAAACAGAATCGACTTGGATTTTATAGTATTTGGTATTTATGCTATTGTATCTGGAATTATGTTGTCATATTTAAAGTTTAATAGCTTGAGTGCTTTTATGGATTTTTTACTGACATTTATATTAGGTTTATTTTCTTTTTTTGGTGCAAATTATGGTTTTGAAAAATTCAGGCAGGCCGAAAATTCAAATGAAGAATATATATATACGGTTCTTTCTTTTTTGAGTAAAGTATATACATTTGTTTTAATAATTGGAGTTATCGAGCTGTTATGTGAGTTGGGAATATTGCCACATGCAATAATCAGAGGAATTTATACTTTTTCAGGTGGTAGACAATATAATAGAGTTTGTTTATTAAGTGCAGAAGCGTCATGGGCATCGATACACATTATACTAATGTTTGTTATATTTTATTTTAAACTTACAATAGACAAAAAAAATATATATATAATAAATATTGCTTTTGCTGGAATAATATTTATATATAATATGTCAGGACAAGGGATTTTGATTGCATGTACTATGGTATTCGTATATTTAATTATAGCGTTTTTTGTACTTCACAATAAAAAAATAATAAAATTTGGTTTAATATTTACTATTGTAATTATTTTAGGATATTTTTTGATTCAAACAGTATTGCCATATATGTCATCAAGTTATTATGTTAATAGATTAAGAGATTTTACAAATATAAATAATATGATTCATAATGATGGTTCTTCATTTGTAAGATTAGTTTATCCTAAAATTGCTGTATTGATTTTTTTCAACAATATATTATTTGGAATTGGAGCAGGCAATTTCTGTAATATGTTGGGAGTATATATTAATAAATATTATTCATGGGCCTTAATCAAATATCAAGAAGTATATCAACATGTGCTTTTTAATATAGAACAAACAGGATGTTTATATACAAGATTATTGAGCGAAACAGGAATTGTGGGAACTATTTTATTTATGAAACCAGTTATCAATATTTTAAAAAAAGTTAAATATGTGTGTGATAGTTATTATATTAATATAATTTTATTAGTATTAACATTAACAATTAGCAGTGTAATACAAATGGATTCTTTTGTTTATGAAATATTTTGGGTGATGTTGGCATTTGTAAATAATTTAACAAAAGAGAGGCAGGCTTGATATGGAATATAATATAATGATATGTACTGATAATAATTATCTATATCAGACTTCAGTTTTAATTAAATCATTAATTATTAATAATAATGATAAACTTTTTGATATATATATTGTTGGTAACGATTTAGAAAATAAAGAGCTTAATAATTTAATAAATAGATTTAATGGTGAAAATAGCATTAAACAAATTAATTATATAAATGTTGGAGTTAAAAATTTAAACGTATTTCAAGTTTCAGGACATATTAGTGCAGCAGCGTATTACAGAATACTGGCTCTTGATATGCTGCCGGAAAGTGTTGATAGAGTCTTATATTTAGATTGTGATATAATTGTAAATGGTGATATTAAAAATCTATATAATATAGATTTTAACGATGATTTGATTGCTGCGGCAGAAGATGTAAAAATATCAAAAAAGTTCAAGGATGTTTATGAGAATTTACAATTGGATAATAATGAAAGATATTTTAATTCTGGAGTTATTTTATTTAATGTAGGTGAACTTAGAAAGATTGATGGATTTGAAAATCAGCTGATGAATATAGCTATGGATAAAAATATTGTATTAAGATTTCATGATCAGGATGTTCTTAATAAGTATTTTTATAAAAAAACTAAATTTATTGATGATAAATTGTATAATCAGGTGGTTAAAGGAATTAAAAATAGAAAAGAAGCAGATTGGGTATGCAGTAATAGTATAATTATACATTACGCAGATAGAAGAAAACCATGGAAATATAATTATGTTGGATATTTAGATGATGAGTGGTGGAAATATGAAATTCTGTTAAATGGAAAAGAAAATTATAATGAATATAAGAAAAAACACATTATATATAGGTATATACCATTTGGAATATTAAGAAAAATTAAAAGGATTTTTAAAAAGGATATATAGAAATATGTTAGGTATAATTATCTTAAATTATAACTCATGGGAATTAGTTATTGATTGCGTAAATTCTATAAAAATAACAATTAAAGATAACGCAATAAATTATAAAATATATATAATTGATAACGGCTCGAAAAATGATTCGTATGAACAATTATCAAAAATATATGCCAATGATAACCGCTGTGTTGTAGAATCTACGGGTGAAAATTTAGGATTTTCAGGTGGAAATAATTATGGAAGCAAAATTGCAATTAAAGATGGATGTGATACACTTCTGATAACTAATAGTGATGTTGTATTTACAGATAACAGTATTTATTTAATGTATGATGCTCTAAAAAAATACAGAGCTGCATTAGTATATCCATATGTTATGAATAAGGATGGAAGTGTTCAGTGCAATGAATGCATGATTGGAAAGAGAGATTGGTTTTATGATTTTGTTATATTAAGAGAGCAACTTAATAAAAGTCTGCCACAAAGAATAAAAAACAAATATTTTATTAATGTGGATACAATTAAAGAACCGGTGGAATCTAATATGTATTACGGATGCTGTTATATGGTTGATGCTGTTAAATATGTAAATGTAAATATGTTAGATGAAAATATTTTTTTGTATTATGAAGAAAACATATTAAGCACAAAACTAATTCAAAATGCTGAAAAAATAATATTTGTGCCAGGAGCAAAAATATATCATTTATGTGGGGCATCAAGTGACAGTAAAAAAATAAAAATGTATGTAAAAAAAAGCAGAGATTATTATCTAAGATATTATAAAAAATATAATAAACTATTATGTTATATAGATAAAAAAATATGAGGTGTTTTAATGAATGGAAATTATAAAGAAAATAAATATTTAATTCGTAATTCTGGAATTGAAATATTTAAAATTATAAGTATTTTTATAATAGTTATAAGTCATGTTGTTCAGACTTTATCGGGCGAATCTGTTTTGAGAATATATTCAGATTACATAGTACCTTTGGGAATAGCCTCTAGTGATAGTAATGTAGTTACTTTGAATATTATGCGTTCATTTGGAGTGTTGGGCAATGCCATTTTTTTCGTTTGTTCTGCTTTTTTTTTGGTTGAAAATAAGAAAAATTCGAGAAAAAAAGCGGTTGATTTATTTTTTGAAACATGGTTTCTGTCAGTTTTTATATGTTTGATTTTTATTTTGATAAAAGGACAAAATATACAATTAAAATATATAATTAAACAATTCATGCCGCATTTTTTATTAAATAACTGGTATGTTACATGTTATACTCTTTTTTTATTGATTTATCCTTATTTAAATATGTTAATAGTGCAATTAAATAAGGAAAGACATTTCATGATAGTAGCTGTATCTAGTGTTTTGTGGATTTTTGCTAATTTTATTAAAAAAGACTCATTCTTTTATTCAACGCTGATTTTATGGGTAACAATTTATTTTATTGTTGCATATTTAAAAAAATATTTTATTGATTTTATGAACAATAAAAAATTAAATCTGATTATTTTTTCTTTAGGAATATTAATGGTTATTCTTGAGGTTTTTGTAACGAACTATATGGGACTGCACATAAGTTTTTTTAATGATAAAGTATCAATGTGGAGCACTAATTGTAATCCGTTTATGATAGCCGTGGCTATTTCAGGTTTGAATTTATTCAGGTGTATAAATTTAAAATCAAAATATATTAATTATATTTCTGGATTATCATTGCTTGTATATTTAATACATGATAACGAATTGGTCAGAATTTATACGAGAGCGGAAATATGGAATAAAATATACAATGTCTTTGGTGGAAATAGCTGGACACATAAATCTGTAATATTAACAATAGTGTATTCAATAATATTTTTTGTGATTACAGTTATAATTAGTTCTCTTTATAAAGAAACAATTCAAAAGAAATTAAATAAGATAGTAGAAAAATTATATGATTTTATATGTAGGATATGGGGGAAAATAGCAGTCAGGTTATCAGAGGATAATAATTAATATGAAAAATAATTTTGCAAATAAATTTATAAAATATTTTCTTGGAAATATAGCATCAAAAATTCTTTATTTTGTATTTGGTATTTTAGCAGCCAGAATTTATGGCGTTTCAATATATGGTGAGTATAATTATGCATTATCAATTGTTGCATATTTCATCATGTTTGCCAATTTAGGCATACAAGGATATGCACAATTTGCTGTTTCAAAAGAGCCGCAAAAAGCAAAGGTATACTATAATGAAGTAATAACAATAGAAATTATTTTGGGAGTTGTAGCAACTTTTTTATTATATTTATTTACATTAATTGTGACAACGAGTCGAGGCATGGTTTTATTAGTTGGAAGTACAATAATAATAAGTGCTTTGAATATCGATTGGCTTTTTTTTGCTAAACAGGAAAGTCAAAATGTTTCAATACAACAGTTAATTACATATTGCATACAATTAATTTTGCTTGGATTGGCTTATTTAAGTGGTAGTACACAGGCGTTTTTATTGCCGGTTTTAGTATCAATTGGTCAGTTTATCGGTAATATATATTTGCATGTTATTGGAAAATATAAGTTTGATATTAAGTATAGTTTTACAGTTGAGAATTGGAAATTAAATATAAAGAAAGGAATACCATATCTTTTTTCAGGTGTATTTGCAGGAATAAATTGTAATATTGATAGTATCATTATAGCTAACATAATGGATAGTGAAGCAGTTGGAGCATATAGTGCGGCATATAAGATTATTAATATATTTATGGTTCTTTTAGCTACAATTTATGCACCAATGTTTCCAATTCTTGTGCAATCTCTAAAGAGTAATATTGATAAATATAGAGAAATTATTAATAGAATGAGAAAAATATCTGCTATATTTATATTTCCTTGCGTTACTGGAGGTGTTATTTTAGGAAATCAATTGATAGAATTTATGTATGGATTACAATATCAAGAAGCATCGGAAGCATTTAAGATTCTTATGGTATTTGTTGGTGTTTTTTATATGAGAGAAGTATACGGGTATACATTAACGGCATTAGGTGAGCAAAAAAAATATATGACAAGTGTATGTATTTCTTCAGTAATAAATATTTTGTTAAATATTTTCTTTATTCCGATTTGGGGAATTGAGGGAGCTGCATTAACAACATTAATTAGTGAATTAGTAAATTTTATTTTTATGAGATATAATGCAAGAAAATTAATTAATGCTGCTGTTTATTACAAAACATTATTTAATATAGGAATATGTACATTTATAATGCTAATGTTTACATATGTATTTAAGCGTTTTAATGTCCATGTTGTTCTAAACATTTTGTTTAGTGCAGTAATATATATTGTAGATATGTTAATATTCAAAGTGATTAAAATTGTTGATTTAAAGAAAATAAAAAGTAAATTATAGGAGGGTATATGATATACGATTGCTTTACATTTTATAATGAGTTAGACTTGTTAAAAATAAGATTAGAGATATTGAATCCATATGTAGATAAATTTGTCATTGTTGAATTAAATAAAACACATAGAGGGCTGAATAAACCTTTGAATTTTCAGTTACATATTGATGAATTTGAGAAATATATTGATAAGATAATATATATTACTCCGGATGATATTCCTGAATATAAAGGTGATGGTGATTGGACAATAGAGAATTTTCAGAGAAATTCAATAATGTTAGGATTGAAAGGATGTAAGCCCGATGATATCATTATGGTATCTGATTTAGATGAAATTCCAGCCCCGGATATTTTTAAAAATAGCAGTGTAAAATATTCACTACCACAATTAAGTCAGGTTTTAAATTCAGGAAAAAAACAAGTTGTTAAATATATTATAAATAATGTATTGAAAGCAGATTATAAAAATAAAAAAATAATAAGAGATGGAAGTACAAGTTGGATAGAACTGTTAGATAATAATAGATTTGTATGTGCACAGGGTTGCTTTTATTATTATATGAATTGCAAAAGAAATGATTATTGGTTTGGGACAACGATATCTAAATTCAAAAATATGAAATCTCCTCAGAATATGAGAAATGATAGAACATGTATGTTAAATCTGGAGAACTCCGGATGGCATTTTTCATATTTAGGTGGGGTTGAAAAGATAAAGCAAAAATTATTATCAATTATTGATAGCAGAAAAGAAATAAATGATAGAATGAGAAAATGCAGTGAAAACGATGATTATATAATATATTGTATGAAGAATGGAATCAGTATATTCGATGATGTTGAAAAAGAACCAGAATATCATTTTATAGATATAAAAGATATTGGCTTGGATAATATACAAGAAATAAAATCACAGTATCCATATTTTTTTTATGAGGAGAATTAGTAATGAATGAAGAAATGAATGTTGTTTATGCGTGTAATGATAGTTATGTAATACAAACTGGTATTTCAATAATTTCTTTATTGGAAAATAATAAAGATAATGATATCTGTATATATTTTTTTGGTGATAAAATTAGTGATAAGAATAAAAAAATTATCACATCAATAGTTGAAAAATATAATCAGAAAATAGTATTTAATGAATTACCTGATTTAGATAAAATGGCAGAATATGAATTAAGAGTGAATTTTTGGGCTAAGGCAGCTTATTTACGTTTGTTTTTTACAATGGTTATGCCATTACAAATAAATAGATTATTATGGCTAGATGGAGATACAATAATATTAAAAGATATTAAGGAATTTTATAATACTAATATATCAGATTACGCATGTGCTGGGGTTCTTGATGCTACGTCATTAGCTAAAAGATTAAATGGATTTAAAAGAAATGAAAAGTATTTTAATACAGGTGTATTATTAATAAATATGGAATATTGGAGAAATAACAATGTATATGAAAAAATGAAAGAAGAAATAAAATATAGGCATGGAAATTCAATAGATGTTGATCAATCATATATTAATTGTGTTCTAAAAAACAAAATAAAAGTGTTAAAACCACGATACAATTTTATGTCATATTATGAAGATGCTGTAAAAGATTATAGCGGTTATTTAAATGAAACTGGATATAAAGGAAAAGAAATATATTCACAAAAAGAAATTATAGAAAGTTATAATGATATTTGTATAATTCATTATGCAACAAAAAAAGGAATAAGACCATGGTTTTCAAATGCTACGCTTCCTTTTTCAGAAATATGGCATGAATATTATAATGTTTCACCTTGGCGTGATATTACATTGATAAGTGATAATAATACACAAATGGATATTAAACCTAATTCTATAAAAAAGATGTTAAAAAAAGTGGTAGTAAATTTTGATTTAACTAGAAAAATATACGTAAATAAAAAATATGGCTTTTGGCCACATAATAAATAATATATAAGAAAAGAGGTACAAAAATGAAAATAGCAGTTGTAGGAACAGGATATGTTGGTCTTGTAACAGGAGCTTGTCTTTCAGACTTAGGAAATAACGTATGGTGCGTTGATGTTA
>OKSD01004114.1_pt1 | contig 10233 bp, 10 predicted proteins | sample 1601221 | NCBI WGS metagenome assembly OKSD01 (sample SAMEA3541550, study PRJEB24748) | human gut metagenome | biome: human gut; feature: human-associated habitat; material: faeces | place: China | collected 2012
GATATGGAGTTATCAACTAAAATATAACTTTTGCTAGTTGTTTTATAAAAACTGTGATAAACTAAAAGAAAAAACTTTATAGCATATAATAAAATTAGCAGGAGGGATGATTTATGTGTCAGATAGCATTAAGCATACCGGATGAAGTTCTTTACGATACAAAAATGAGCCATGAGCAGGCGAATCAGTTTGCGAGACAGGCAGTGGCTCTCGGATATTATACCCAGAGTGGCGTTTCCATAGGATACTGCTCTCAGATTGCAGGAATGACAGAAGAAGAATTTATCAAAAACGTCCAAAAAATATATCCGGATGTAACCAGCAGCAAATTATTGCGCAAATATATCGGTTACAAAGCGACAGTTATCAGTACTTACGAACCTAAATAATAGACTTTGTTATGAGAACTTACATAAATCATACTTTAAAATTGGTAATGGGATTAGGGTTAATAGCCGGATTATCCGGTTGTGACAAAGACCGAGGACCTTCGGTCGAAGATCATTTCCTGAACTATGAGATCCCGAATGTCGAACTAACGGCAGATTGCCCGGTAGGTGCATTTTATTATCAAAGAGGAAATTTGGATGACGGTAAATTAGCCCGTTTAGCTCAACCTTGGGATCAATCGAAAGGACAACTCGGTGCAAACGTGAGACCGATATTGACAGAACAAATGAATTTCGATGTCAAAAATCCCGAATCGGTAGAGTTATACCAACAACAAGTAGATTGGGCAATACAAGGTAGAATCGACTTCTTTATATTGCCGGCTATACAAATCGATCTTAAAACATTTCTGAATAGTGGAAATGTGACAATGACCGATGTTCTCGGAGGTAAAAAAGGCGCAGAATATACCGATGACGATACAGGAGAGACAATCACCGGAAATCCGGTACAATTACAGCGTGAAAACGGAAGGTTGAGATATGCAATTTCCATCAACCCCAATAATATTACTAATGGATTGAGTAATAGCAAACTGATCGAAGATATGCCGGATGAAACAATCAGTACGGGAGAAAAAATGTCACGGACAGACATTATGTGTAAAGCTTTTGAACAAATAGCCGTAAATTATTTTGGAGATGACAATTATTATCATATAAACGGGAGACCTCTGGTAGTCATCTTTAATCCGCACAAAATTTATACGAAAGATTCGAAAGCTCTTTATGATAAATTGCGTACAGCAGTTCGTGAAGCTTGTGGAAAAGAAATATTTATAGTAGCACAGCAAGATGCTTGGGCGCCTACCGGACGCTTCGAGGTTTTCCATTGTGCTGGAAAAGTCGATGCGATTACCACAAAGAGCATGTATGATCAGAATAATTTTAACCGTGCTTACATGTATCCTCAAATGATCGATCAGAATTGGAAATATAACCAAGAGTTTGCTGCGTCACATTTCCAGATCGATTTTATACCGACGATCAGCCCGTCCCGTAATGCTTACATAAATATGGGTAACCAATATAACCAACCGATAGTGGATAAAAATCCCGACACCTTCCGAACGATGTGTAACGTTGCAAAAAGACATTTGGGCGGTACTCGGATCGTATTCCTCGAATCTTTCAATGATTGGGCGTACTATTCAGCAATAGAACCTACCGATCCGGAATACGGAAACGGTTATGGAATGACTTATCTCGATATATTAAGAGAACAATTTAAACTCTGATTCTAAATTAAATATCATCATTTCGAATAGTTTATTGTATTTCTTAAAATGAAAAAAACAGGAAGGTAAAATGAAATTACTTTCCTGTTTTTTATTAATTAAAATCTTTTTCTTTTAGAATCTGTCGCTCGAAGCATATTCGCAAGTTTCTTTCGAGAATGTTTTTCTGCCTTTACAAGGAGGATAGCGGGCTACCTGACGGATGAAATCGGGAAAATAGATTGAAAAAAACGCAAAAATGACTTGATAATATTCTCTGCATCGGAAAATGCAGACAGATTTCTACATCATACCAGATATTTTCTATAAAAAAAGAATATTCTCTTAAATCCTGGCCATAACCGACAGTTCACAAAGAGAGATAAAATTCTGTATATAAAAAAACGTACAACAAAGTCGAATACAAACTTTTGGTAGTACGCTTTTTTAATTATTTAATTCACACAAAACTGCAATTTTTAGAATAAATATGCAACGGAAATCTGCCATTTCTTATTTTTCGTGTCAAAAGTGTCTCCATCAAAAAGAGTCCCTATCGCATTCGCCACATTTCCGTCTTTTATATCTTCACGAGCAGAACTTGTCAAAGGAAGATTATAATTAAATCCCACTTGCAAATGTTTCACAAGAATAATACCCGCTCCGAAATTCAAACCGACATTTGCGGCTTTTCTCTTAATACTGGTTTTATCTCCCTGAACCGTACTCACTGCAATATCGGCCAAATCAGAACCAATATTATCGCTTTTCAGATTAAATGAAAAATCCGGACCTGCAGCAAGATAAATCCCGATAAGTTTAAGCAGACTATGCGACCATTTCAAATTTACCGGAATATCCAACTCATGTTGTTTATTGGTAACTCCGATGTTTGTTGTCTCATTGATAAATTTCATTTTAGTTTGAGAATAAAGCAAAGAGCCATCTACTCCTAAACCAAAAACAGGAAATTTAAATTCAATCATCGGCCCGACAAAGAAACCGGAAAGATTATCGACTTTCACGTCTTTTAACCCCTTAAAGCTTGCATCTGAAAGATTCGCTCCAATTTTCAATCCCCAATTCAATTGGGCTTGAGCTTGTGATACCATACAAAAACATACTATCACAAAAAACATTTTAATAAGATTCTTCATTGCTCAATCTTTTTTATCGATTATTATGTTTACAAAGATATAATTTTAATTAAGAACCTGTTGAAATTTTCCGATAAAGCAATCTTATCAAATATTTTCCAAGTTTTCAATCAAGCTGTTTTTCCTTTTTCATTCGTCAGATAACCCGCTATCCTCCTCGTAAAAATAGATAAACAACATCAAAAGGAATTTTCAAAACAGGCTCTCCCATCAAATAAGCTCCCTGCAATATCAACAAAACAATTTAAAAGAACAATCCGATTTCAACAGAGAACAGCTTTTCTATTTATTTAACAAGAATAACTGTGTTAGAAATCTCAATGGCAAACAGACCCTTTCCATATAAACTCCCGATTTCCCTCTTTTCATAAACATCCAACTAGTTATTCCTAAAGATTTCCCTATCCGCTCTTTCTTAAGCTCTCATTATTATACTTATTATTAGACACTTGTATAAAATACAAAAAATAGGAACTTGAAAATAAAGAAAAACTATTGCGAATTCAAAAAAAACATCTTATCTTTGCACCGCAATCAGAAAAAGATGGCGAGATAGCTCAGTTGGTTAGAGCGCATGATTCATAATCATGAGGTCCCGGGATCATGCCCCGGTCTCGCTACGAAAAGCAATGAAAAAATTTTCATTGCTTTTTTTATTTTCGTCTGATATCTCTCTATCTATTCATTGACAATATAAAATACTGTACTTATCTTTACAAAAGATAAAATTCTACTAAAGCTAAAAAACGATGAAACATCTTTTAAATTTCATGATTGTTTTAAGTACAATTATTTTAACAGCGTGTAATAATATCAATATCGAAGGATCTTGGGTAGAACTTGTTCCCGGAATGCCTGACATAAAACAGGGTTTTACTCTTAGAGCAAACGGGAATGCATCTTCTATCAATATGAAATCATTACTATATGAGAAATGGGAACATAAGAATAACCTATTAATTCTTTCCGGAAAGAGTATCGGTAACCATCAGACATTATCTTTTACCGATACTTTAACTATCGAGAAACTAACCCAAGATAGTCTGATTCTCAAAAAAGGAAAACTTATTTTAAGATATACCAAAACAGAAGAAGCAGATACTGAAAAAATCATTCCGGCTTCAATAATCACCCCAGCTAAAAAAACGTTTCCCGTAAAAGGGCAATTAATTATTGGGCATGAAGTACGCTCCTTTACGGCAGAAGGAGATTCTTGCTCTTATTGGATTATTGACCAAACAAAAGAACTCATACAAAAATACGACGAAATAACAAAAGGCTCTAAAAACGGGACTCCGGTATATGTAGAATTAGACGTAATAGATATGGATAAAACTGATGAAGGTTTTGCCGCTGACTACGAAGGGATTTATTCTGTAACTAAAATAAAAAAAATCACCAATTATTAATTGGATCAATACCGATATTACAAACACGGAAAGGAAAAAAACGATCTCTTTTTTTATTAACTTTACTAAAAACAATAATAACAAATAAACCGAATATCTTCTCCCAATCTCATTTGATAACTATTCTAGTCCAAACGTCCATGTTCTCCATAGTCTGTAGAACATAAATCATTGTTGGGAAATTTTCCATAAAAATCGAAATCTCAGAATTTTCGACATACAGATATTACTTTCAATCCGATACAGAAATAAATTGGGAAAGAAATACTACCTTTCACGAACAAGAGCATTTATAAGTCCATATATACAAATCCTTTATCGGGAAATTTAAACAGTTTTTTTTAATTCAATCACAACATTTTTTCAATCCGAACCGGTATAATTTATCTATCTTTACAGCATGACTTCAAAAAATATATTATTCGAGCGCTTGAACAACAAGTTGGGAATAACGACACTCAACGAAATGCAATTGGCAACTCTAAGATATAGTGAAAAAGAAAAAGATATTATTCTTATTTCACCTACCGGATCAGGCAAAACAATAGCTTTTCTTCTACCCGTTTTACAAGGATTAGATCCGCTATGTAAAGAAATACAAGCGTTAATTCTTGTCCCCTCACGGGAATTAGCAATGCAAATAAATTCGATAAGCCATTCCATTTCATCCGGATATAAAATAAATTGCTGTTATGGTGGACAACCAATAAAATCTGAAATAAAATCACTACAACAAAATCCGGCTATACTTATAGGTACTCCGGGAAGAATCTTAGATCATATCGATCACGGCAGAATAAACGTGAGTTCGGTAAAAGTACTTGTCTTAGACGAATTCGATAAATGTCTTGAATTAGGATTTCAAGAACAGATGGAAGCAATTATCAAACACATCTCCGGTATTTGTAAACGCATCCTCACATCCGCAACAGAAGGGGAAATCCCTGAGTTTACAGGATTAAAAACTCCTGAAAAGATATATTTCGAGAAAAAAGAGTCTGATAAAAGATTAAGCCTGTATTCGGTCATATCTCCCGAACCGGATAAATTAAAAAGTCTCGAAACGTTACTTCGAAACTTGTCTCCCGGTCCGGTACTTATATTCTGCAATCACAGGGAAAGTACCGAAAGGATCGGTAGTTTTTTATCAGAGCAACATATCTTTAACGAAGTTTTTCACGGCGGAATGGAACAAACCCGAAGAGAAAAAGCCCTATGTCGATTCAAAAACGGCAGTTCAAACATATTCATATCGACAGATCTGGCTTCGCGAGGACTGGACATTCCGGAAATAAAGCACGTTATACATTATCATCTACCGATTAACGAAGAAACGTTTATACACCGAAATGGTAGAACTGCCCGTATGTTTGCCGAAGGAAATGCTTACTTACTGATAAACTCCGCTGAGAATATCCCAGAATATATTCAGAAAAAACAACCAGAAAGATTTAATCTATCCGTTAATATAGACCGATTGGAATTACCACCCATGAATACCCTTTATATCGGAAAAGGGAAAAAAGAAAAATTAAATAAAGTCGACATTGTCGGTTTCTTAATACAGAAAGGAGAATTATATAAAGAAGATATAGGCATGATCGATATAAAAGATCATTATTCTTACGTCGCCATCAATAGAAAAAAAATAAACCGTACTCTCAGACTAATTCGAAAAGAAAAAATAAAAAATATGAAGTCAAAATATGAGATAGCCCGATAGACTTTACCGGGCTATCCGTATTACCGTTTTAATAAACAAATGCTACGTTATCAACCCAAAATTTACTTCCTACCGAACCGATATATGCCCCTTGATCATTTGCAGAGAAACGCAGCATGACATGTGTGACTTCTTCATCAGCCTTTCCCCAGCCCAATTCTTGAATAGGAACAATTTTCCCTTTACTATTCCGAGTATAACGGGGATCATCCGAAGGTACCAATCCCATATAACTCTGATAGTCGCTTCTCTTAGTAATATCTCCATACCATACCGGGATCTGGTAATTATTTACCCAATCCTGTGTATTCCCTGATAATTTTCGATAAGCCGTACCTACACGACGAGCATAAATATTTCCATCTTCATCTTCCCACTGATGCAATAGATAAAGGCAAACTTCAGCCTTATCTCGTCCCGGGACATTCACCGCCTTACCAAATCCCGTAGCTTTTACCATCTGAGGCTCCATATGTAATTTATAGTCAAATTGTAAAGCTTTAGGTTTCTTTGTAAAAGGAATCCCCTGATCAAGTTTACTCTGAGGATTACTCGTATTTTTTATAGGTTCATCCATTCCTCCTAAGAAAATAGAACCGGGAGCCACGACCACAATATTCACCAATCCGATTACTTTACAAGTCTCTTTTCGTATTTCAAGACGAGCACAATACCCGTTTCCTCGCTTTTCGGGAAACACGCTCGTACTGGTTTTGACAATTCCGGCAGGACTAGCCATGACACTCGATGTAGCCCAAGGAGATTGTGCATGACGCCGATAAGGCTTATTCCCTTCAATCGTCATTGTCGGAGCTATTTCATAAATATAACGAGTATGTCCACCTAATAATGCAGACTCTTTAAGTACTCTCGTTGTCCAATGATCCATATCTCCAAAAGGAATCATCTCAACCTTCTGAGCGTTACAAATCCACCCGGCAAAAATGAAATATATTCCGATCAATAAAAATACTTTTTTCATAATTCACTTTTAATCCATATCATTTAAAAACGCAAATATATCAAGAATTAAAATAACGAATTCAACATTCATATATTTTAGATTTATCTTAATAAGAATAGAACACATTTACCGTTATTTAGACCAATCGTTCGATTCGATTTCATCTGAAATCGCTGTTCCATCCATTTTAGAAACATCCTTTTTTACAAAGAAAGCGCTGACCTCATATAACATATAAATAGGAAGAAATACGACCATTAATGTAAACGGATCTCCCGAAGGGGTAATAACAGCAGCAAGCACCAATAGACCTACAACTGCATAACGACGATATTTAGAAAAAAAAGATCGCGTCAGTAATCCTATTCCTGAAAGCATCCAACACAATAACGGCAATTCAAAAACAATCCCCATAATAAAAATCATCATCAGAAAATTATTCATATAAGAGTCGAGAGAAATTTGATTGGGGACTATCTCACTAACCTGATAACCTGCTAAGAAACGCAATGTCAGCGGAAAAACAAGCAAATATCCGACTGCAACACCGATAAAGAACATCAAATTGCCTATAATAAAAGCAAACCTCGCATTCTTTTTTTCTCGTTCATACAGCCCCGGACTGACAAAACTCCACAACTGATATATAATATACGGAAAGGCAAATACAATCGCAAGCCAAAATGAAGTACTCATATGGATAAAAAACTGCGAAGCCAACTGTATATTGATTAAATTTACATGAAAATCATCACCACAAAAATCAGGTAATACCGACAGATATTCGCTTATAGAAGAAAGATATGTACTCAGATTACATATAGAGCGATACAAAACAAAATCAGAAAAACAAGGAGCCAAAATAATAGAATCAAAAATATCGGTCATAAAAACAAAAAAAACAACGGCCAATACAACGACTGCTCCGAGCGATCGAAATATAACGCCGCGCAATGCCTCTAAATGATCCCAAAAGCTCATTTCTTCCATAAATAACTAAAAAAGCAAATTATAAATCAGATAAGCAAAAATAAAACGGATACAAAAAAGCGAGTAAAATATTAACTCTATGCCTGCTCTCAGAAAAAGAAAAATCTTCACATAAACTATTTTTTATCAGAATTAGAGTCTGCTGCATCTGAATTAATCTGATCTTCAACATCTTTCAAACCGTCTTTAAAATTACGGACACCTTTCCCCAAACCTTTCATCAATTCCGGTATTTTCTTACCACCAAACAATAATAAAACGACTAAAGCAATAAGAACAATCTCTCCTGCACCCAAATTTAAAAACAAAAGCGTATTCATATTTATATCATTTTTTAATTTCAGCTAAAGACAAATGTATGAAATATATTTATTATATAACAGAATAGGATTAAAAAATGATTACCTTTGCATCTGTTTTTTAGATTAATAACCATCAGAAAATAAAAAATAGAAATGAAAGCATTTGTATTTCCTGGACAAGGCGCCCAATTCGTAGGAATGGGTAAAGAGTTGTATGAAACTAACTCCGAAGCTAAAGCCTTGTTTGAAAAAGCTAATGAAATTTTAGGATTCAGAATTACCGACTTGATGTTTAACGGAACTGACGAAGATCTTCGTCAAACCAAAGTTACACAGCCGGCAATTTTTTTACACTCGGTAATTCTTGCAAAAACGATGGGTAACAAATTCTGTCCCGATATGGTGGCAGGACATTCTCTTGGAGAATTTTCAGCGTTAGTATCTGCCGGAGCTTTATCTTTCGAAGACGGTGTACGTCTTGTTTCCGCTCGTGCTCAGGCTATGCAAAAAGCATGTGAAAAAACGCCTTCTACCATGGCTGCAGTATTAGCTTTGCCTGACGAAAAAGTAGAAGAAATATGTGCCTCCGTAACAGAAGGAGTCGTTGTTCCGGCTAATTACAATTGTCCTGGGCAAATCGTTATCTCAGGTGATGAGGCCGGTATCGACGCTGCATGCGAAAAAATGCTTGCTGCCGGAGCAAAACGTGCTTTAAAATTGAAAGTCGGAGGAGCTTTCCACTCTCCGATTATGGAGCCTGCTCGTGCAGAATTAGCTGAAGCTATCCATAAAACACAATTCTTTGCACCCAAATGTCCGATTTATCAAAATGTAAATGCAAAAGCAGAAACCAATCCTGAAACAATAAAAGAAAACCTGATTGCACAATTAACAGCACCTGTACGCTGGACGCAAACAGTGATCAATATGATTGCCGATGGAGCAACAGATTTTACCGAAGTCGGACCTGGTAGCGTATTGCAAGGTTTGGTAAAGAAAATAAATAAAGAAGTAACGACTCAAGGCATACAATAAAAATTACGTCATTACATCATAAAACCTCTTTTATTATCCAAGTGATAAAAAAGAGGTTTATTTTATATTTCAATATCATAAAAACTTTCTCAAAATGAAAAAAACGATACTTTTAATAATAGCTTTAATTACAGGTATTTATTCTGCAAACGCTCAATACAAAAAAGGCGATATAGAACTGGGAGGCGAAATATCCTACAAAGTAACCGACGGATTTCATCAATTTGCCATATCTCCAGAGGCAGAATTCTTTCTAAATGAGCATTGGGCTATCAATACCGGTATAAGTTTATTTGGGAATAATCATAAAACACGTTTCGGAATTTCTGCAGGAGTAAACTATTATCTACCGATAACTCAAAAATTATATTTTGCTCCCCGAGGAGGTTTCGATGTTGAATTTACTGAATCAAACTGGGCGATTTGTATAAAACCGAATTTAGTATATGAACTGACAGAGCATATAGCCATGAGCTTAGGAATCGGTTACATCGGCGTTGGTCAATTTGACGACAATAACAATACCTCATTCAGGATCGGAATATGTGATAATTTAGCATGGGGAATTGCTTATAAATTCTAAAAAGTAACAAGTCCCAAAGAGTAGCATAAAAAGACAAAAAAATGCTTTTCATGCTACTTTTTTTACACCACAAAATTTATTTACACAATCATAAAAATAAGATAACAAAAAGATAATCTGTCAAATTCTATCATTTACTCTTTAATAGACTCATTAATAGAGAGACAATAATAATTAATCGTTTTTGTTTATTTAGCCTGAACAGCCGTTTGCTTTACAAACGGCTCTTTTTTTATTTTACAGGACAATAGGGAAAGCATACCGTCATTTCTCATTGCCGAAGGGCCTGCTCTCCGGAGTGCATATCATTCATCAACATCATAACTTATATTCATTTTATCTTCGTATCCTCGGTCCGGGCAAGAAGCATCGGGAGGCTTTGGGGTCCCTCACTGTCCTCCCGA
>OKSD01004115.1_pt1 | contig 10229 bp, 14 predicted proteins | sample 1601221 | NCBI WGS metagenome assembly OKSD01 (sample SAMEA3541550, study PRJEB24748) | human gut metagenome | biome: human gut; feature: human-associated habitat; material: faeces | place: China | collected 2012
CCAAGACCTTGACCAATGCACCGCTTTCAAAACTCCAATAACCGAAATGGATAGATGCTGTTTTGTGATTATCATGCCACCCACAATCCGAATGTCCTCTGTACCATTCCTTTGAAAGATAAGTTTTCAAGCGGTTTACAGCTTTTTCCTTATCTTGCTTCGATAATAAAATAACATCCTGCAAGCCCTTGTAAGGTCGAATATCTACGAAATCATTCGTTGATATATCCCATGCAGGTATTTTATATCGAATAAGAAAATCAATTAAAAAATCTTTTAATCCTTGCGCTTTTACTAACACTGTCATTTTTTCAAATTCAGATAAAGGCGTGTTCAACATTATGCCACAAGAAAGCATCCATATCATTTGTACATAACCGCCAATCTTATTCCAACCCTTATCCATATAATCAATCAATGAACGGTATTCGGGTATAAGATTGTGAATCGCTTCCCCTTTAGAATATAAGGCGATAAAAACTGCCTTTTGTTCCTCGAAGATACTGTATGATATGTTAAATATTATATCATTATCGACAGGATGCCCCAATATTTTTTCTTGCTCTAACTCTCCTAAATCCTTTAGTTCTTCCGAAATAAAAGCCCTTTTCATATCAATTAGTGATTGATATTTTTCTGCTGTATTTAACTTGTCTCGTACTTCCATTATGGTGCGCTTTTTTAATGTTAATGGTTTGGAAAGGAACACCGTTTAGGGGTTATCTTCCCTTGTTATATGTTAGTTTTTACTATGTTTGTTCTTCTAAGAACTCCTTTGCCCATTCTTGCACATCTTCTGATGTATTAGGGGTATTTACAACTTTTTCTAACAGTTCAATACCTCTTCTTTTTTGTTCAAAAGTGTTCATCAGTCTATTTAGTAACCACAAATTATATGCTGTCGGTTTGCGCTCTACTGATTTATACAATTCTTGTTCATATAAAGGATTGGTATAGTACCTCTCTATTATACGAACTAAATTTCCCGGATTACCAAAATCGAAGTCAGGGTTATTCTCAAATACACGAAATAGAGGTTCTATGATGTTAATATCGTCTATATCTTTGCATAATTCCTCTATTTCCTGCAAGGTATTCAAATTGTCTATTTTGACATTACGCAATAGTATTGCTGTTTCTTTGCTCAATTCCATATTTTAATCATTTAATTCAATTACATATAATGGCAAGAAAGGAGCATCGTTAGATGCTATCTTTCGTTGTTAACATCTTAATTTATTTCTCATTCCAGTGTACCATATCATAAGGATAGTATTGCAGTCCTTTCAAGCTGCTATCGTCCAATCCTAAGACCTTAACCAATGCTCCGCTTTCAAAAGACCAGTAGCCGAAATAAGAATTTATATCTTTCTTATGCAGATTATACCACGCTTCGCTTGAATGTCCTTTATACCAATATTTAGTCAAATATTGTTTTAGGCATTTCACAGCTTCTTTTTTATCAGATTGTGCCATTGTTACAATGTTTTGGATATGCTGATACGGTGATTTCTGGATATAGCTATTCAATGATATGTTCCAGTCCGGTTTTCGATAATGTATCAGATAGCCTAATGAAAAATCTTTGCGTCCGTCTTTTTCTACCACTTGAACTAATTTATCGAAATAAACATCGTCTATATTGATAAGTATTCCGATAGAAAGCATTTGAAGTATTGGAACTACCGTTGTTATCCTGTTCCATGTTTCGGCAAATAAAGGAGCGATAACAATATACTGTTTATGCAATTCTTCTATTTCCACCCCCATAGAATAAGATGCAAGCATTATCCTCAATCTGTAATTTATATCAAGTAAATGTGTATTTGCAATAACTTCATCATTAGGCAATGAATACGCTTGTACACCGCCTTTCTCTTTTTCCCGGATATACTCAATGTCTGCTTCATCCTCTCTGATATATTCCGAATACTCTCGGATTACTTGGGTGAAGCTATCTATTGTTCCGTATTTATCTCTTACTGTCATATATGGTACACTTTTGATGTTAATGGTTTGACAAGGGGCTGCGTTCAGCAACTATCTTGGCTTATTAGCTGTATTCTAATTATCTTTTATTGAATTTAGAAGTTTACTTAATTCACTCTCATTATCCACAAATCCTGTTTCCATCAATGCTTTAATATATTCTTTTGTAAAAGAAGCAAATTTATCTTTGTATTTCAAACTGTAAAGGAGATTGGCAATATCGAATAACTCCCAATTATCTTTTGAGAACAAAGCATATTTATCTACCAATTTAATTATCTGCTCTTTAATTATTACCTCTTTATCTGATGATTGATTTAATGCCAAGATGATATTTTTTGCTAAGGCAGAAGATGAAACCCGTGTATTGAGCATAACAAAAAACAAATCATCTAATAAACGTATCTGTATTTTTTCAGGAATATACTCATACATCATTACTTTTAGCGTAATATGCAAACCTTGTTCATCTTTACGGTTGCGCAAAGACTTCGATAAATCATTATAGATTTGCTCTTCATCACAAGCTAAAAATAAGGCGAGACTTTGCCTGTATTCGTTATAGGCAATATTGACCTGTTTCCATTCCTTTGAATATTTATCTTCCATATTACAATTCATTTTACAGCTAATGGTTTGTCGGGGAACGCTGTTTAAGCGTTAGCCAGCTTCGTTAGATACTTATTTCCTTATCATACTTATCGCTAAATAGTTTTTCTATACCATTGAATATATCGCCATTGCTGGCATAATAATATAGCTTGCTGTCACTTACAACCCATATGTTTTCTTGTTCATCTAACAAGACTGTATCTGCATATTGTGTAATATCTCCTAAAACTAACATTTTACTCACATTGCAATTTACAACACACTTATCAATGAAAGGAGTAGAGATATTTATAATCTGTTTGTAACAGAGATAAAAATAATAATGAAAATTATCCTTGTCTTTTCGAATCTTAGTGTTATAGAAGATAGACAATTTCTCAACTAAAGTGTCAGTAAGAGGATAACCGCATTTACTATACATCTTTTTGATTTTATCCATATAGCTATCTTTGGATAGGCTATAATTGAACTCATCCCAATGATTTGCTTTCAATACTTTTAATATATTCTTTGGTATATCCATGATTTGTTATTTAACGGTTGTATCTAATGGTTTGAAAAGGAACGGCGTAAGGCGTTATCTTTTCTCATTATTGATATATTAATATGTTACAAAGACATCTTTCTTTTTGAGTATTTTACCACTATTTCCGTCAATGACAAGCATTTTATCTTGCTTCTTTCTGTCTGTATAGTGATATTCCCAAACTTTCTTGCCTTGCCATTTGCCTCTATCCAAAATCCGTCTTGGATATTCCTTACTTGCCTTTCGCTTACTATATCTGTCACCGATATACATTGCTTGTTCACAACAAATTGAATATCCTTCTTCGTGATTTACGATTTCGGTTATATCTCCATGTGAATTAAATGTGTACTCTCTGCCAATTGGCACACCGTTATAATCACTATCAGACATAAATTCAAAGTTACAATACAATAAATTCCTGTCATCATCGTAGGCATATACAGATTTAATGTGACGTTCCTTATCTGTAACTGTGCGTAGGTATTTTACACTTATTCCGTCCTCGAATTGCATTATTTCTTCAAAATACCTATCAGAACGACAAATAGTATCTTTATTTCCAACTGCGACATTATAAGTTGTGGCAAGATGTAAGTCACGTTGGCTTATTGTATCTACCAAATGGCACGATACCTCTTTTATCCCCTTGATTGTAGTGCAACTTGATAGAAGCAAGAACAGGGTAATATAAAATGCTGTATGTCTAAGTATTTGTAACATAATATGCAATTACCAATAATGGTTAGAAAGGAGCATCGTTAGATGTTACCTTTCGTCGTTATATGTACTTCTTGAATATCACTGGCTACTATCATTCCATTCATTCCGACAGATGAATCTATATGAATGAACTTCAAAGTATCTCTTGTTTGATAATTCTTCACCCAACTATACTCGCTAATCAGATAGGTAGGTATGTTGGTGTTCGTGAAAATATTGAGTTCTAATATGACATTTTGAATATCAAAAGAAGATAATTCCCACCATTCAACACCTTTACAAACCAAACGAATGTTTGATATAGTAAAGGTCAGTGTTGCATCTTCTTTTTGGTATGCTATTGATGTTATTTCTTTATCGTGATATTCCATACTGTTACATATAATGGTTTGGTGAGGAACAGCGTTTAGCTGTTATCTCGACCTTGTTAATAACTTAATTATCCCTCTAAACCGCAGCACTTATAAAGAACGGGATTAGAGTTCATAAACCGGCAAAGAATAATATGACCAAAGAAATAATCAGGACTGCACCCTAAATACAACTCTACCAACGGATTTTCATTGCCTTCGAAAAATATAAAACTTACAGATTGCAGGTTAATGCTTTGCAAAAACTCTTGTTGTGTTAGTGGTGTAAAAACTTTTACACCTTCATCTGTTAAGTAACATTCTCTTACTTCACTTTTAACTTTAAATGCTCCATCGGCAATCCATTCTTCTGCGAGTTTTACCATATTTGCATCAAGGATAGACAGGAAACACTCTTTTTGAGTGTCGTTTATCCGTGGCAGGTATTCTTTTACTTGCGATAGGAGAACTGATAAATCAGCATCTTTATTATTAATGGGCGAAATTACAACCTTACAAGATGTACCCCATATAGAAAGAGTATGCTCATAACCAAAAGGATAATCAATTTTCTGGAAATCCGTTGTTTTTAGTTGTGTTATTGCTGTCATATTATTATTGTAATCAAGTTGTTATTAATGGGATGCAGCTTGCCGCCGTTAGGCGGAACAGGTGCTTGTTATAATCAGTTATCATATTAGCTCAAACTTTTCAATGAACTTATACGAATACTTTAATCGATATTCGTTCTCATTCATCTTTTTTGTAGCTATTCTTACATTTGTAAAATCTAATCGATATGTTTTTAAACAAGTTTTAATGGATGAAACAGCTTTTTCTTCATTCACAACTATGCAGAAAATATTTAGTTTCTTATTTCCAATATCGAATCCATCCACATGCCCAAGTCCATACCAACCTAAATGATTTTGTACATATTCTTGTACTTTATCTTTTAACCACGCATCACGTTTGTTTCCAAACTCACTTTTTAAAGGATATTGAATTACAAGCCGATACAAATCATCATCATTCAAATTCATATATCCTTGTTGATTACATTCTGAAACAAACCTCTCGGAATATTTCTCCACATCCTCAACTTTGATTGCTATTTCCTCACTTTTTCCAATATACCCAACTTTTCCTGAATGTATAACAATCACACCTCTTTGATTATCAAACCACATTTCTTTGTAATGTAGTCCTCTATTTTCTACTAATTTATAAAGTTTCCTCATGATATATTTGCAGTTGATTATAATGGTTTGGAAAGGAACACCGTTTAGGGGTTATCTTTCCTTGTTACCAATATTTTTAATCCTTAATCTTTCTTTTATCCAATAGAAAATTGATTCTTCGCAATACAGCTTGATTATTATAAGGACTATAATCAGGATATTTTACAGCTTCCTCTTGGCTAACATTGGGATATGATACACCATTCAAGTCTATTAGCTTAAATAAACCCGGTACTCCATATTTGAATTTGACTTTAGCTCTATCCATTTCATTAAACCTAAAATTTTCATCCCTTCCAACTACATCCCAATTCTTGACAACCCTTTTCCAAAAAATACTATATCCGTCTAAAATTATAGGCTGTTCAAAAAGAGGAAGAGATATAAGTGCTTTCTTGTAATCATTCTGACAAATTCCAAAATAATCATAAACTTCAATGGCATCTCCTAATTTGACTTTTGCTAATACTTTTGCAAAACCAAATAATTGTGGTGCTATTTCAAAACTTAATATATCTCCTTCTTTTAATTTTATCTTTTTCATATTTTTCCCTTATTGGTAATGGCTAAGCAGGGAACGCTGTAAGCGTTATCCTGCATCGTTATGAACTCATTTAAAAGATATAAGCCTACTATCTTCATTGTCAGAAGAAAGCAGTTCTAATAATTGATTGAAGCTATTGCAGAGTAAGTCTGCTGAATCTTCAAATTCAGGTTCTAAGCCATAATAAATTTTACCATAGTTTTCTGTTGACAAATCAATACATAAATACTGATATTCTCCCTCGACTGCTATAGCAATGGGAATATGTATATTCCAAAAATTACAGATTTCATTACAGGCTTCTTCATCATCTCCAAGTGCTTCGAGACTCATCATTTCAAATTCATTCCAACGGAATCCACTGTCACTTTCTCCGTTAAAATCTTCAATGGAATTAAACCAAGCGTTATCGTCTTTATTCGTGATAAGCTGAAATTCATTCAGGAATTTCAAATAATCTGTCGGCAGGTTATTGTATCGCTGCAAAAAGTCAGAAGATAATTCATTAGCTTCTGTTCTTTCTTGTACGACAAATCCTCTATTTCTCAATGCTTCAATCATATATTAGTTTTTAATTGTTCATAATGTATTCATTAACCACACCTATGGTGTAGTTCCTATTTACTAATAAATTATACCTAATCATCATCTAAATAGTCCAGTGGATTAGGTATTTTGGCTTTGTGAGCATTTGATACGTGCAAATAAATAGCAGTCGTTTTTATATCATTATGCCCCATAAGTTCCTGAATAGTTCTAAGGTCAGTCCCTTGTTCCAGCAGGTGAGTAGCGAAAGTGTGACGGAGCATGTGCAGGTGTACCCGGTGCTTTATTCCGGCTTTTTGGGCTGCTTCTTTCAGTATTTTCACCAATGCACTGGGTGAATATTGTTCACCTGCCTGTTCGCCCTCAAAGAGCCATTTTTGCGGTCTGTATTCTTTGTAATAAACCCTTAGTTCGTTGAGTGCCTTTTCTGATAACAAGGAATATCTACATTTCTTTCCTTTGCCAGTTACCCTTATCAGCATCCGTTCACTGATAATATCTTTAGGGGTCAGGTTCAGAAGTTCACTTCGCCGCAATCCGGCAGAATATATCAATGAAATCATGCACCGATGTTTCCGGTTAGGTATCTGTGAAAAGATATTTTTCATTTCTTCCCGGCTTAACACTTCGGGCAAAGCCTTGTATTCTTTGGCACGGACTATCCCGCCATAGTATTGTCGTTTACCTTTTCGGACTTTCTCATAGTAGAACTTGATTGCATTGATACGCATATTCTGCTGGGTGGCGGATATGTGCTTTTCCTTTACCATGTGGAGCATATAGCTGTTTATGTCCTCGACCGTCAGCAGGTCAAGGTCTTGCCCCTTGTGGTATTCCATGAAGTCGCTGAAATAGATTTTATAGGCTTTTATGGTGGAAAGGCTGTATCGCTTTTGCTCCAACAGTTCCAAATAGCCTTTCGGTAACAGATATTCCCGCTTAGGTTTGGGATGCCGTACATATACACGGCTGTAATCAATGTAGCCGTGGGGGGAATAGCGGTCATAAAATGCAGGAAGCCGGAAAGCGGATGCCTGTATATAGGCACTTCCGTTTCCGGCTATTTTAATTCCACTATCTTCGGAAAGCAGCAAGGCAATAGCCTGATTATTTCCATAATCAATCCGTATATAGTCCTGACCGTCTATATTCTGCTTTGTCAGTACGATACTTCCCCGTTGTTTGTCTGCTTCCATATAGAACTGGTTTATAACGTTACAACTATCACTAATTAAATGATATTGCCAAAGTTATAAAACTATTCCGAAGAAAGTAAACGAACGTTTTCTTTTTATCTTTTTTTTGCAGAGAAAGTCAGATTTGCAAGGAATATGTGCCGGGTGGCACTGCCTAACATTTCAGTAAGGAGTAAACGGCATGCAGATGTTTGGCAAGTCGCCCGGTGTCCAATCCGCCGAGAAAGGACATTTCAAAAGACAACCCCATGTAAACCTGCCGGAACATGACTACCGCATCTTCTACATCCACATCCTTTCTCAACTCTCCGTTGTCTATCGCACGTTGTATAGCAGTACGCCAATAAGCGTAATCACCATCTGCAAGGTTACGGAGCTTCTCTTTTGCGTCAGGGTCGTATTGGAGCAGTTGAAACAGGAAATGAAAATATTGGGCGTGATATGTGAATTTTCCTTGCTCCAACTTGTCTTTATCCGCACCTATCAGATTGCCCAGCATATCCATTGTCCGTTGCACGCCACGTACATATTCGTCTATAAATTCGGCAAACGTGCCGTTCGTTTCAGTAAATTTGTTTCGTGGGTTTTGCGCACTGAACCAAAACTTATCCACTACGGCAATGAATAGTTCCTGTTTGTTCTTGTAGTATTTGAATATTCCGGCTTTCGACATTCCGAGCATCTTTCCAAGTTCCGCAAAACTGGCTTTCTCATAGTTTACGGACATAAACAGCTTGAACGCAGCTATCAGCAATTCATCACGGGTAATTTTCATTGTATGGTAGTCTTTTATATTTTCCAATCCCGAAAATACTATTTTATTCCCATACAAACCATATTAAAGGCAATAGATTAACAAAAATAAATTAGCGAACGCCTAAGTAAATCGGAACGAAATTGGTTTAGGACAAGATAAATTTGACTTGTCCTAAAATAGCTTTACACAGTAATAACTATAAAAAGTGTACAAGTTATGATTAGACGAGAAAGGAAATTCTATTCAGAAGAATTCCGTGAGCGTGTTTTGACTGCTTACTACAACAGTAATGAATCAGTCGACATGATAGCCCGACGCTTTCAGGTAAAGAGAGATACGGTCAGTAGTTGGGTTCATCGTAAAAGAGTTGCTTCCAATCCCAAAGAAAGTAGTAAATTCGTGGTATCAAGTATAATACCTATGAAAGAAGAAAAGCTACCTATTGAAGCAATGGAAGAACGTATCCGTGAACTAGAGCAACAACTGGCGAAAGAAAAAATGCGTTCCACTTGTTTAGATACTATGATTGATATTGCGGAACGTGAGCTAAAGGTTGATATAAGAAAAAAATCTGGTGCCAAACAGTCCAAGAAGTAAGGCAAAAGCATCCATCATATAAGATAGATGTTTTATGCCGGCTGTTTGGCAAAACCCGTCAGGCTTACTATGAAAAGTCTCATTATGTTGCCAATAAGAATGTGGAAGAAGATGTAATCTTGTCTCTGGTACACAATGCTCGAAAAGATTTTCCACGTATGGGTGCGAAGAAGTTATTAATCTATCTTCAACCTACATTCCAAGTGATGGGTATACACATAGGTCGAGATGCTTTCATTGAATTACTGTATCGTAATTATTTATTGGTCAGAAGGGTGAGAAATAAGAGAAAAACGACTTTTTCCAATCATTGGATGCGTAAATACCCCAATTTGATAAGGGATTATATACCAACGGCTCCCAATCAATTATGGGTAAGCGACATTACTTATATTGAGATGGCAGGGCGTTTTGCTTATCTAGCACTTGTAACAGATGCCTATTCTCATAAGATCGTTGGTTGGGAGCTTGCTCCATCACTTCGTGCTTGCAATGCTCTTGCCGCCTTGAAAATGGCTTTAAATAGTTTACCGGAAGGATATTCCGGGCTTATTCATCATTCAGACAGAGGAAGCCAATATTGCAGCGCCAGTTATGTTAATTTGCTAACGCAGCATAAGGTACAAATTAGCATGACGGAAAGTGGCGATCCACTTGAAAATGCAATAGCAGAAAGAATAAATGGCATTCTGAAAACAGAATGGATATACGATGTTAAGCTAAAATCATGGCAGGAAACTATTAACTTCATTAGTCGAATTATTGATTTATATAATAATCAAAGACCACATCAGAGTATCAGTTATATGGTTCCTGCCTTGGTTCATCAAGCAAATATTAAAACAGAACGTAGATGGAAGAATTATTATCGAAAGAAGAATGTACTTAATGAAGAAGTTCCTATCTTTGATCCGAAGTGTAAAGGCATAGCAGGACTAAAACACTCAATTCCTGATAATGTCAAGCTCAGATAGGACAAAGTAATATAATCTGTAAAGTTTTTCTAGGACAAGATAAAATTTAGTGCAAGGTACAAGTATATATTTATATATAGCTTGCACCTTGCACTAACCTTAGAATGTTTATTTTCAATGATTTGCATAATCCAAAAATAATGCGGACATCTGAACCCAAGATGTTGGCAGACA
>OKSD01004124.1_pt1 | contig 10198 bp, 8 predicted proteins | sample 1601221 | NCBI WGS metagenome assembly OKSD01 (sample SAMEA3541550, study PRJEB24748) | human gut metagenome | biome: human gut; feature: human-associated habitat; material: faeces | place: China | collected 2012
TTCTTTGCCGGACTGGACCACATTTTCCACGGGGGAGGACAGCATGTAGAAATCGGGGCGTGGGCTGCGGCCGAGGGAACAGCCGCCAGCGGTGAGCAGTCCGGCCAGCGCCAGCAGGGCCAGCAGCAGGGAAGGGGCGCGCTTTTTCATATGGCTTCCTTTTTCCTTTAAGATGGGTAGCAAATGACCATGCTCAAGCGGCACAGCGTGTTTCCTTCATTGGCGTAGGCGTGTTTCCGATCCGCCTTGAAACGGATGGAGTCGCCATCGGCGATCCCCCAGCGTTCACCGTCGAGCAGTACGGTCAGCGCGCCGGAAAAAACAGTGATGAACTCCTGCGTCCCCTCGGGGTGCGGTTCGGCGTCAAGCCGGACGCCGGGATCCAGCTCAATGGCATACATCTCGAACCCCCGGGAACTGTCGAACGGAAAGACGGGATAATTCCTGTATTTTCCGTCTGTTTCAACAAAAGGCGTTATGGCGGAACGCGGGACGACTTCGACGTCCGTTTCCGGGCGCATCATGAGCGAAGTAAATGAAATCTTGAGCCCGTTCGCGATCTTCCAGAGCGTCGAGATGGTCGGGTTGGTCACGCCGCGTTCGATCTGGCCGAGCATGCTTTTGCTCACTCCGGAACATTTCGCTACGGCGTCAAGGCTGAGCTTCCTTTCTTCCCGCAGGCGTTTGAGGTTCTCCGCTACGATGTGGCCGATATTTTCCAAGGGCGTTATCCTGTCCATGTTTGACATTATAGTGCACAGATCGTATGCTCTATCGCACAAACTCAAAGGAGCTTCCGCCATGCCGTCGATTGCCGCTTTCCTGTCCTTCGCGTGCATCATGTCCTTTACGCCAGGCCCCAACAATATTATGGCGCTTTCCAGCGCGAGTGCGTACGGGCTCCGGAAGGGGCTCCGTTTCTGCTTCGGCGTCCTGCTGGGCGTTCTGGGGCTCATGACGGCATGTGCGCTGTTTGGCGCGGCGCTGTTCCGGTTTTTGCCCGACGTGGAACCCACAATGCGTGCCGTCGGCGCGGCGTATATCCTCTGGATGGCCTTTGGCGTCTGGCGGTCGGGATCAGGAAACGAAGATTCCCGCCTTGTACCGGTCAACGGCGTCGTTTCAGGGATGCTGCTGCAATTCGTCAACCCCAAAGGCATCCTCTATGGGATAACCGCCTTCTCGTCCTTTGTGCTTCCTTACTACGATTCCTTTATGGCTTTGGCTGTTTCCATCGGCGTGCTCTCGGCTGTCGCCTATGCCGGGACATGTTTTTGGGCGCTTTTTGGAGCCGTATTCCGCCGTTTCCTCCAGAACCACCATACCGCCGCCAACGCGAGCATGGCGCTCCTGCTGGTGTGGTGTGCCGCATCCCTGTATACCTAATTATCTCACATGGATGTAATCCGCTTCCGCGTCCTTGGGCCCATCGCGTCATTTTTAAGGATACAGTCCTGTGCCCAATCAAGCGCACAGGACTCCGCTTTCAACCCGGTCCCGCTACGATTTGAACTTCCCGACACCCTACCAGTCGAAAGTCTTTGGTAGAGGAGGGGAGGAGCCCCCTTTCTCCAGAAAGGGGGCTCCTCCCCTCCCCAATACGTTCCTTTACCGTACCTTCCCGCGCAGCACTGCTTCGGGATTGCGTTCAAGCGTGTTGGCGAACACGCGAACGGCCCGGGCCGCTTCGGTGATTTCGCGGATGGCCTGATTCAGTTCGATGACGGTCGTACTGTTTTTGCTGACCACGCCACGGGCGGAAACGACAGTCATCTCCGTCTCTTTGGCTACGTTGTCGATGCGGCTCAGGACATGCGACGCCTGTTCCAGCGCCGCGGACAGCCGCTTGTCCGTATCCTGCGCCAGCTTTGTATACGGTTCTGCAAGCCCGCGGATGCTCGTCAGCGTCTTGTCGAGGTTGGTCCCGATATCCTGAAGCTGGACCACCAGCTTGTCGATGTGGCCGATCAGCTGTTCCGTCCCAGAATTGCTCAGGATTTTTTTGACGCCTTCCGTAATGTCGAGGACATTCGAGGCGATGTCGTCATACGGCAGCGTCGTGAGCGTTTGCAGGATGTTGTCGAATTGCGACGGGATGGTGGGAATCTCGGGCACGTCGTCGTATTCTTTGACTTCCTTGATGGGATAAGGGATCTGGCTTCTGGGGTAGAAATCCATCTCGATCATGAGCTGGCCGGTGAGCAGGCTCTGGGTCGCCAGCGTTGCCCGCAGGCCGTGGCTGACCAGGCGATCGAGATATTCTTTTTTGGATATGTCGCCGTCGGAAACGGAAAACCGCCCTTCGTCCTTTTTGTTCAGTTCGATGAACACCGGCGTCTGGAACACTAAATTATCAAGGTCGCCCGTGAGCCGGATTTCGACGACGCGCCCCACCGGGACGCCGCGGAACAGGACCGGAGAGCCTACGGAAAGCCCGCTGATGGAACCGTCGAAAAAGAGCACGTAACGGCTTGTCGTCTGGAACAGCTTGCCTGAGCCGAAAACGGCGATAGCGAGCAGCAGGAGGGCTGTGGCCCCGACGACGAAGGCTCCGATGAGGGTTTTGTTGGCTGGCTTGCTCATGAGCGGTATCCTTTGGAGGAGGTGGGGCAGGAGTCGGTTTTGCCGCGGTTCAGGAAACGGACGATGTCGGGGTGCGCCTGATCGCAGCGAAGGACATGGGGATCGCCGCCCGTGATCATGGTGTGGGTCGCCGCATCAAGGAATACGCTGTTGTTGCCGATGGTAAAGATGCTGTCGAGATCGTGGGTGACGACCACGACGGTCATGCCCATGTTCTCCTTGAGTTCGAGGATGAGCTCGTCCAGCAGGGCGGCGCTGACCGGGTCGAGCCCGGCCGAAGGCTCGTCAAAGAAAACGATTTCGGGGTCCATCGCCAGCGCGCGGGCGAGCCCGGCGCGTTTGCGCATACCGCCGCTGATTTCGGACGGGTAATAATCCTCGAATCCGGCAAGGCCGACGAGCGCGAGTTTGAGGGAGGTCTGTTCCCTGATCTCGGCGGAGGAAAGCTTCGTATAGCGCTGCAAGGGCAGGGCCACATTCTCGGCGAGGGTCATGGAGCTCCACAGCGCGCCGCTCTGGAAGAGCAGGCCCACGCCGCTGAGAAGTTTTTGGCGCTCGCTTTCGGTCCCGGCCCAAAAGTCCTGTCCCCTGTAGAGCACTTGCCCCTTTGTAGGCTGGAGCAGGCCCACGAGGACGCGCAGGAGCGTGCTTTTGCCGCATCCGCTCGGCCCCATGATGATGAATACGTCCTGACGGTTTATCGTGAAGTTGAGATCCTTCTGCACGACGTAGCTGCCGTAGCCGACCGTAAGGTCCCGCGCTTCGATGATGGGTGTGGAGGTATTCATATATTCAAAATATTGCAGAGGATGGTGAGGACAGCCGTGGACAGCACGATGCCCACGATGGAATAGACCACGGCCGAGGTGGTCGCCTTGCCGACTGCTTCGGCATTGCGGCCGCAGCGCAGGCCCTGGTAACAGCCGGTTATGGCGATGAGCATACCGTAGACCGCGCCGTGCACCATGCCCACCCAGAGGTTGTTGATGTTGAACCCTTTCTGGGTAAATGTATAGTATTCCATGGGATCAAGGCCGAGTATCCCGACGCCGACGATGAAGCCGCCCATGATGCCCATGAAGTCGGAATAGAGCACGAGCAGCGGGGTCATGGCGGTAAGGGCGAGGACGCGGGGCATGATGAGGTAGTCGGAAGGGGCCACGCCGAGCGTGGTGAGAGCGTCGATTTCCTCATTGACCTGCATGGTCCCGATGACGGCGGCATAGGAGGCGCCGGTGCGGCCCGCGAGGATGATGCCGGTCATGATCGCGCCCATGATGCGGGTCATGCTCACGGCCACGAGGCTGGAAACGTAGATTTCCGCGCCGAACATCTTGAGCTGGATCACTCCGACGAAGGCGAGGATCAGGCCCACGAGCAGGCTGATCAAAGAGACGATGGGCAGGGCGTCCACGCCGCTTTCCTGAACGGCGAGCCAGACGTTTCCCGACGTGCAGGAAGAGCGGCCCCTGAACAGCCTGCCGGCGCTGAGGACAAGTTCGCCGATAAAATCGAAAATGTCGCGTGCCATGCGGGGCACCGCCAATGTAAAGCCGCCGACCCGTTCGAGGAAGGTCGTCTTTTGGGCCTTACGCTGCGCGGCGGTGTTCGGGGGGACCGCAAGGGCCAGCTTGGTCAGGTTGCGGATGCCCTCGGGGAGGCGGGCGTCATCGAGCGGGATGTTGTGTTCTTTGGCGAGGGTGACGAGCCGGGTGGTGACGACGAGCACGCCGCTGTCCCATTCGCCGAGAGCCTCGCCGAGGAGTTCGACGCTGCGGGCCTCTTTGAGGAGTCTCTCCGTTTCACGCAGCGCTTCGTCACGTTCCGTAAAAAAGTTCGGCCCAAGCAGGTCCCGTTTCCACTCGCCGCTGAAAATGACGCGCAGGACGCCCTCCGAGCTCTCGGCGCGTAACGCGCCTCCGAGCGAGGCGGACGCCCTGCTTTTTGTCATCGGTTCGGCTGCCATCGTCAGGCGGGCTTGCGGCTGACGGATACTTTGGCGGGGCGCAACAGGCGGTCTTTCAGGCGGTAGCCGCGCTGGTGCAGGGTGCTGACCAGGCCGGGTTCCATGTCATCCCGCTCTTCATAGGAAACGGCATCATGGACATCGGGGTTGAAGGGCTCGCCCACTTCCCCGGCAACGTCGAATCCGTGGTTCTTGAGCGCGTCGAGGAGCAGCTTCCGGGTCATGATCACGCCGGTGAGCAGGCTTTTACAGGTTTCGTCGCTGCCGCCGTATTGAATGGCGAGATCAAGGCTGTCCAGCGCGGGCAGGAGATCCTTGAGCACCGGCTCGCTGGCGTAGCGCATGTATTCGTCATGGTCACGCTGGATGCGTTTCTTGAAATTTTCCATCTCCGCGAGGGCGCGCAGCCGGGTCTCGTCCGCTTCGGCCTTGACCGTGCAAGTGGGGCAAATCTCTTCGCGGAACTGCTCCTCAAGCGTTTTTTCAGGGGCCTGCGCGGTTTCCGCGAGGTTCTCTTCGGTGGCGCCGTTCTGTCCCTTTTCGGTCTGGGGATCACGTGTATCGGTCATGCTAGCTCCTTAATGATCATATTCGGCGACGCGCCGTCTCCGTGACGCATCTGCCAATACTCTATATAGGACTGAACCCGTATTCGGCAACACTTACCTTGCTTCGGCAAGCCAGCAGCAGACCTCCCGGGCGCCGTCGGCCCCGGCGGATTCGATGACGGGCGGAGTCTTGAAACAGCGTTCATGCGCTTCCGGGCAGCGCGGCCGGAAGGGGCACCCCTGCGGGAGATCGCCGGGCGAGGGGACTGTGCCGGGGATGGCGTCCAGCTTCGCCGAAGGGGGCGTGTCAAGCGTGGGCGCGGAGCGGATAAGGCCCCAAGTATAGGGATGGCGCGGTTCGGCGAACAGAGCCCGCACGGGCGCGCGCTCCACGATGCGCCCGGCATACATGACGCCCACTTCGTCGGCCATTTCCGCCACCACGCCGAGATCGTGGGTGATGAGCAGAAGCCCCATGCCGCGCTCGCGGGAAAGATCGCCGAGCAGGGCGAGTATCTGGCCCTGTATGGTCACGTCGAGGGCCGTGGTCGGCTCGTCGGCGAGCAGGAGGCGGGGTTTGCAGGCCAGCGCCATGGCGATCATAACGCGCTGGCGCATACCGCCGGAAAGCTGGTGCGGGTAGTCGCGGACGCGCATGTCCGGCGCGGGTATGCCGACCAGCCGGAACAGTTCCACGGCTTCGGCGAGCGCGGCCTTCTTTGGCAGGCGCAGGTGACGCATCAGCGGCTCCGCGACCTGCTCTCCCACCCGGATGACCGGATTGAGCGAGGTCATGGGTTCCTGAAAGATCATGCCGATGTCGCGCCCCCGCACGCGTTCCATCGCGGATTCGGACAATTCGGCAAGATCGCGGCCTTCAAAGAGGATGCGCCCGGCGGCGAGGCGCCCCGGTTCGGGGATGAGGCGGAGCAGGGACAGCGCCGTCATGCTCTTGCCGCAGCCGGATTCCCCCACAAGGCAGAGCGTGCGCCCCGGATGCAGCGTGAACGACACGTCGCGCACCACGTCGAACGGGCGTTCGCAGGCGTCGAACCGCACGGTGACGCCTTCCGCCTGCAACAGCGGGGCGGAGGAGGCCGGGATTGGGGAAGATGCGTTTGCGGAAAGGGACATGGGGCGCTCCAAAGAAAGTTGCGAATAAAAAAAGTATAGACGAGATGCGGGTTAAGGGCAAGAAACCGGGGATGCCGGGCAAAATGTTCTCATGCCGCAATTGACATTTATTTTCAAAAATCTATAGAAAGGGCAGATCCAATTGGTATCATAAGGGAGTGGGTATGGACGCGGAACCTGTTTTCATCACTGGAAGCGTTTTTTCGTGGGAATCCCTGCTCGCCGTGTCGATCATCGTTGCGGCGTGGTTTGTATGCCGCAGGATCAATGTCATGAAACGTCCGGTATGCAACGGCGGCTGCGCCGGTTGCCACGGGGCCCGTCAGGGGCGGGGATGTGCTTTCCCAGAGGGGCGGCGACGCCGGATGTGACGATAAAGTTGAAGCTGGGGGACAATATGTTTGGATTTTGCCATAGAAAGCGCGGAGGGCATGATTGCGCCGAAGCCCGTTCGTGCGGCGGCGAAGGCTGTCCCATCTCCAAGGAGATGCTGGAAGCCGGGCTCATTTCCCTGCGCAGGATGAAGGAGGGGCAGAAAGCCCGCATCGCCCATGTGCAGGCCAGCGGCGAGCTGGGGCGGCGCATCCGGGACATGGGGCTCATCCCCGGCGCGGAAGTGGAAGTGGTGGGGCGCGCCCCGCTGCGCGATCCGGTGGCCCTGCGCCTGCCGGGGTTCACGCTCAGCCTCAGGAACAACGAAGCCGACTACATCGTTGTCGAACCGCTGGAACAGGCGGGCTGAGGCGTCATGGATCCGCAGCTTACCATAGCCCTCGCGGGCAATCCGAATTCTGGCAAGACGACGGCCTTCAACGCGCTGACCGGTTCGCACCAGCATGTGGGCAACTATCCCGGCATTACCGTGGAGAAGAAGGAAGGCTTCATCAAGATGCCTTCCGGCCGGTGTGTGCGCTTCATCGACCTGCCGGGGACGTATTCCCTGACCGCCTACACGCAGGAGGAGACGGTCGCCCGGCATGTGCTGGCGCAGGAACGGCCCGACGTGGTCATCGACGTGCTCAATGCGGGCGCGCTGGAGCGCAACCTCTACCTGACCATCCAGCTTCTGGAACTCGGCGTTCCCGTGGTGCTGGCCCTGAACATGATGGATGAGGCCGCCAAGCAGGGCATGACCATCGATATCGAGCGCCTGTCGCAGCGTCTGGGCTTCCCGGTCATGGCGACCGTGGCCCGCACGGGCGAAGGGCTGCCCGAACTCTTGAAGGCGACGGAAGCCTATATCGAAACCAAGCGCGGCGAGCCGTGGGAGCCGCTGCATATCTCGTATGGGCCCGATCTTGATCCCGTGCTGCGGGATATGGAAGCCGCCATTGCCGAGGCCGGGCTGCTGGCTTCGGAATATCCGGCGCGGTGGGTGGCGCTCAAGCTGCTGGAGCAGGATGAGGAAATCCTCACCCGCAGCCGCGCCGAAGCCCCGGAGCTTGCCGCCGATCTGGAGCGGCAGGTGGATGAGGTGGCACGGCATTTGCGGGATACGTTGAATACGTGGCCCGAGGCCGTCATCGCGGATTACCGCTATGGGTTCATTTCTTCGCTGCTGCGGGACGGCGTGCTGGTCCGGCTTCAGGATATGCACGCGCGCATCCAGTTCTCGGACCGCATGGACAAGGTGCTGACGCATCCGTTCATGGGCCCGGCGATCATGCTCGGCGTGCTCTATCTGCTTTATACCGTTACCTTCACCATTGGGGAGATCCCGATGGGCTGGGTGGAACAAGGGTTTGCCCTGCTGCGCGAAGGCGCGGACGCCGTGCTCCCCGACGGCCAGCTCAAGTCGCTGGTGCTTTCGGGCATCATCGACGGCGTGGGAGGCGTCATGAGCTTTGTCCCGCTCATCATGCTGATATTCCTTCAAATCGCCTTTCTTGAAGATACCGGGTACATGGCGCGCATGGCCTACATGCTTGACCGTATTTTCCGTATTTTCGGGCTGCACGGCTGTTCGGTGATGCCGTTCATCGTGGGCGGAGGCATTGCTGGCGGCTGTGCCGTGCCCGGCGTGCTGGCTGCCCGCACCCTGCGGAGCCCCCGCGAAAAGATAGCGACGCTGTTGACCGTGCCCTTTATGGCCTGTGGGGCCAAGCTTCCGGTTTTCATCCTTTTTTCCGGCGTCTTTTTCCCCGGCCATGAGGCGGCGGTCATGTTCGGCCTGACGCTCACCGGCTGGGTGGTGGCCCTGCTCACGGCGCGGCTGCTGCGCTCGACGATTATCCGTGGGCCGTCCACGCCGTTCGTCATGGAGCTTCCGCCCTATCGCCTGCCCACAATGCTCGGGCTGGCGATTCATACGGGCGAGCGCACGTTCGAGTATCTGAAGAAGGCCGGTACGGTCATCCTCGCCATTTCCATCATCCTGTGGGCGGCTATGGCGTATCCGCAGCTGCCACTGGACACGCGGGCGCATTTCGCGGGCGAGCAGCAGACCATCGAAGCGAACCTTGAGGCGGCGAAGGCTTCGGGCGGCGATGTGGCCGCTCTTGAAGAGCAGCTTACGGCCTTGCACGGCGAGCGCGCGGAGCGGGCACTTCAACACTCGTTTGCAGGCCGCCTCGGCATGGCGCTGGAACCGTTGACCCGTCCCGCCGGGTTTGACTGGCGCACGGACATCGCGTTGGTGGGCGGTTTCGCGGCGAAGGAAGTCATCGTCGCCACGCTCGGCACGGCCTATTCCCTCGGCGACATCGATCCCGAAGATCCCACGCCGCTGGCGCAGCAGATCCGCAACGACGGGCGCTGGACGCCCGCCACCGCCTTGGCTCTGCTGGTGTTTGTGCTGCTGTACGCGCCCTGTCTGGTGACTGTCGCCGCTATCCGGCAGGAGACGGGTTCGTGGAGCTGGCCTGTGTTCAGTATGGTATTCAACACGCTGATCGCGTTTGGGGCCGCCGTTGCCGTGCGGCATGTGACGATGTTGTTTCTATAGGTGAAATAAAGAGAGAGGGGAGATTTTTTCGAAAAAGAGAGGTACACCCGAAACTCTTTCCCTTTTTTCACGATACATCTCCGTGTGTTGATATAAGAGCCTCTTTATTGGTTGTTTTTGTTTTGCTGATTCAAAAATGAAAATCCCCAGAGTGGGGAAGCTGAACTCTCAAGAAAACGGATAAGGGAGCATTTGTAAAAGTGCTCCCTTATTTTGTAAAAAGAGCGTATTGGGTTTACATCATTGTTGCGAGGGTAATAGACCTTCGCCGAAGGTATGTTCTTCTTTTTTTCGGGAAGGTACTCTTTTTACGTCACCGGACAGTTTGCTTTATGCAACTATATATTGTTGAATAAAGTGGTATTGTTTTTTGTATGCCGTTTTATTCAGCGCAGCGCCGTTTCTTTGTGAAACCTTCATTAAGAAACAGCTAGGATATTTTGCGAATAGCGCTATACGCGGATATCGAAGGCCTTTACTTGAATCACGAGGTACTCTATAGATGAAAAAGATTTTATCACGAGCCTCATACATGTGATTTTTCCGTTCAGGCTTAAGACGTTTTTCAACATTTGTGGATGGAGGTATACGATGCGAAAGGACAGGGGACAGCAGGGCTTCACGCTCATTGAAATCATTTCCGTCTTGGTCATCCTCGGCATTCTCGCCGCTGTGGCCGTTCCGAAGTACTATGACTTGCAGCAGGATGCGCTGAAGAAATCGGCGCGTGCCGCCGTTGCGGAATTGCAGGCCCGTGTAAATTTGAAATTTGGGCAGACTCTTTTACAGGGTACTACTGGCTCAGGCGACAGTGCGAAGACGGCCGATTGTGCCGAGGCTGTGAGGTTGGCTAAATTAGAGGTCACTGAGGCGACCGATCTTGGCGGCTGGAAAGTTGCAGGTGCGTGGGAAGCTGGCAAGGAAGCGGGTACGACAACAGAAACATACACAGTGACGTCCGTCACCGGGACACAGGGTGTAGTCAATGTTGCGGACGAGAACCCTGCATGGACAATTATGGCA
>OKSD01004127.1_pt1 | contig 10189 bp, 12 predicted proteins | sample 1601221 | NCBI WGS metagenome assembly OKSD01 (sample SAMEA3541550, study PRJEB24748) | human gut metagenome | biome: human gut; feature: human-associated habitat; material: faeces | place: China | collected 2012
AGCGTCCGGAACGCCTGGCGGACGTGCTGTGCGCAATGCGCGGCGCGCGCATTGAACCCAAGCGTCTGCAATTTGTTATGGCCCGGCCTGAAAAAGCGCCCTGGCTGGTGCTGGTGGAAGGCCAGAAAAACCGCGCGCCGGGCCTGCGCGTGCCGGCCCCGCTCGTTACCGCGCGGGCAGACGGCCGCCCCAGCGCGGCCATGCTGGAAATTTACGGAACAGAACCGAAAAAGGAGGCCCCATGAGCGGCACTTTGTATATCGTGGCAACGCCCATCGGCAATTTGGGCGACCTTACCCCACGCGCGGCGGAAACCTTTGCAAAAGCGGATTTTATTGCCGCCGAAGACACCCGTGTGACGCTGAAGCTGCTGAACCACCTGGGCCTGAAAAAGCCGATGGTGAGCTATTATGAGCACAATCTGAAAGAGCGGGGCGGCTATATTCTGGACCGCATCGAGGCCGGGGAATCCTGCGCGCTGTGCAGCGACGCGGGTATGCCCGGGGAGGTCATCGTGCGGGACGCACACGCCCGGGGCATTCCCGTGGTGCCCGTGCCCGCGGCCAGCGCCGCTGTCACGGCGCTGTGCATTTCCGGGCAGCCGACGGGTCGGTTTGTGTTCGAAGGTTTTCTGCCTACCAACCGCCGTCAGAAAAAGGAGCGGCTGGCCGCACTGCAAAACGAGGAGCGCACCGTGATTTTTTACGAGGCACCGCATAAACTGCCCACGACTTTACAAGACTTGGAGCAGGCGTTCGGACCGGAGCGGAGCCTGACCATCTGCCGGGAGCTGACAAAGCTGCACGAGGAGATCCGTGTCACCACCGTGGGGGATGCCAGCGCTTACTATAAAGAAAACCCGCCCAGGGGCGAGTTTGTGCTGGTGATGGCCGGCGCACAGCCATGCCCTGCGCAGGAACTGACGCTGGACGACGCCGTCGGCCTGGCGCGAAAACAGATGGCCGCGGGCCAGAGCGCCACGTCGGCGGCAAAATATGCCGCTGCGCACAGTGCATTTTCCAAGAGCGAAATTTACCGCCGCTGCCTGGAGTAAGGCGCGGCCTGAAAGGCGGAAAGCATATGAAGCTGCTGGTCGTTTCCGACGTCCACGGAGATTTGGACGCGCTGGAACGCGCGGTGGATGCCGAAGCGGATGCAGACGCCGTTATTTTTTTGGGAGACGGTCTGCGGGAAGCGGAGAACCTGCAGGATATGCGCCCGGAGCTGAAGATTTACAGCGTGCGGGGCAACTGCGATTATGCCTCCTTTGCCCCGCCGGACGGGCTGGCCGCTTTCGGCGGTGTGTTATTTTATTATACACATGGTAATTTATATAATGTAAAAAACGAACTGGATACACTTGCTGATGCGGCACGTGCACGCGGTGCGGACGCAGCGCTTTATGGACATACCCACTGTGCTGGCTGCGAGGAGCGGAGCGGTGTGGTGCTTTTCAACCCCGGCGCGCTTTCCCGGGTGCAGGGGCGCGGCAGCTATGGTGTGGTCATGGTGGAAAACGGCGCGCCGCGTTTTGAGCACAGACGGGTTTGATACGCGCCTGTCCCGAGATAAAGGAGAGCGGCAACTGTAAAAACCGCCGCCCGCGCAGCCCTCATAAGAGGGAATCCGCGGGCGGCGGTTTTTTGATTGTTCCGTAATGCTTACCCGGTTGGACGCGGGACGGCATGCAAGGCCTGAAAAAACGACCTCGATGACCGTGGCGGGATGTACGATCAGAGCAGATAGCGAAAAATTTCATCCCGCTGCTCGTATTCACACAGCACAGAAAGGCCGAAGCAGAATACACGCTGTGCTTCCGACAACGGGCTTGGCAGCGGCGCGTCCTCCAATGCACAGCGCGCCAGCGCATCCTGCTGGGCCGGGGTGAGCAGAGCTTCCGCTTCCTCAAACGTCATAGCCATATATGCTCATCCTTTCCGGCAGCGTTCAGTCGGCGAACAGCGGCGTGGAAAGATAGCGGTCGCCGGTGTCGGGCAGCAGTGCCACGATGGTCTTGCCCGCGTTTTCCGGCCGTTTGGCCAGCTGAATGGCGGTCCAGACAGCCGCGCCCGAGGAGATGCCCACCAGCACGCCCTCCAGACGGCCCACCAGACGGCCTGCGGAAAAGGCGTCCTCATTCTCCACGGGTATGACCTCGTCATAAATATGAGTGTCCAGAACTTCGGGCACAAAACCTGCGCCGATGCCCTGGATCTTGTGCGGCCCGGCTGTGCCCTTGCTCAGCACCGGAGAGGCCGCAGGCTCCACGGCTATTACGCGGATGGCAGGGTCCTGCGCCTTGAGATAAGCGCCCACGCCGGTGACGGTGCCGCCCGTGCCCACGCCTGCGATAAAGATATCGACCTTGCCGTCGGTATCGGCCCAAATTTCCGGCCCCGTGGTGGCTTTGTGTACAGCGGGGTTGGCCGGGTTGACGAACTGCCCGGGGATAAAACTGTCCGGAATCTCTTTGGCCAGATCTTCCGCCTTGGCGATGGCGCCTTTCATGCCCAACGCACCCTCGGTGAGCACCAGCTCTGCACCGTAAGCCTTCATCAGCTGGCGGCGCTCCACGCTCATGGTCTCGGGCATCACGATGATGATGCGGTAGCCCTTGGCGGCTGCCACAGCGGCCAGACCGATGCCAGTATTGCCGGAGGTAGGCTCAATGATTACGGAACCTTCCTTCAGCAGGCCCTTTTCCTCGGCATCATCGATCATCTTTTTGGCGATGCGATCCTTGACAGAACCGGCCGGATTGAAGTATTCCAACTTGGCAATGATGTGGGCAGGCAGCTCCTGCTCCTTTTCAATGTGGGTCAGCTCCAGCAACGGAGTATGACCGATCAGCTGATCTGCGGCAGTATAAATCTTGCTCATTGTAGTTTCCTCCCTGATACAGTTATGGGCACATGTGCCCTGCTGGACGACCTGGTTCCAAAACCTTTATACCAACATTGTTTGTGGGTTTGATGGTATTATAGACCTGTTCTGTGCGGTTGTCAATGGATTTTTTGAAAAAAGTGGGATTGAAATATTATTTACCCTGTTGTATAATAGGTTAAAAACTCAATCTATAACCAACAAAGGAAGTACACTATTATGATCGTGTCCACCAAAGGGCGCTATGCACTGCGCGTGATGATCGACCTTTCCGAGCATCAGTCTGAAAAATATGTCCCTCTCAAGGAGATCGCTGCCCGGCAGGAGATCTCGGAAAAATATCTGGAAAACATCCTTAAGGTGCTGGTGCAGAACGGCTTTCTGGAGGGCTTGCGCGGCAAGGGCGGCGGCTACCGGCTCACCCGCAGCCCGGATCAGTACACCGTGGGCGAGATCCTGATGTTGACCGAGGGCAGCCTTGCGCCGGTGAGCTGCCTGACCCCCAGAGCGGCCCCCTGCTCCCGCATGGCAAACTGCCGCACCTACGAGATGTGGAAGGGGCTGAACGATCTGATCTCCAACTACTTCGGCAATATCACGCTGGCCGATCTCGCCCGGCCTGATCAGGCCGGGAATGATTATGTGATCTGACGGTATTTCTGATAACATGCAAAAAAAGCGCACCGGCTTGACCGGCGCGCTTTTTTTGCACAGTTCTCGGCAAAATGTGCAGTGTTTCTTATCCAGAATCACGGTTGATGGATTGGGGCAGGTGCGGTATACTTTACCCTTGATGTGACCATTTACGCTTTTGATCGAGGAAAGGGGAACTTTACTACGAAATATATTTTTCAGTTTGCGCGCATTCTTGCGTTTTGTTTTTTGGGCGAGATCCTTCATGTAGTGCTGCCGCTGCCAGTCCCGGCCAGCGTCTACGGTCTGGTGCTGCTGCTGGCAGCGCTGAACTTCAAGCTGGTAAAGCTGGACGATGTGAAAGAGGTGGGAACCTATCTCACAGGCATCTTCCCGCTGTTGTTCGTGCCCGCTGCCGCCGGTGTGATGGAACTGTGGGCAGAGATGGGCGAGATGCTGCTGCCCATCCTCATTGCCATTATCCCGGTCACTGTGCTGGTGATGGTGAGTGCAGGCAAGACCACGCAGGCCCTGACCGGCCGCAAGAAAAAGGAGGCTGACAATGACGCAGCTGCTGAATGATTTTCTGTCCGGCTCCGCAGCATGGGGCGTTCTGCTTACGCTGGCTGCGTTTGCACTGGGCACCCTTATCAATAAGGTGACAGGCAAAGCCATTTTTAACCCGCTGCTGCTGGGCAGCATCTTTGTAATCATTTTTCTGTCGGTGTGCAGCATCCCGTATGCAGACTACAAGGTCAGCGCGGCACCGGTGAACTATCTGCTGCTGCCCGCCACCGTGGCACTGGCCATTCCGCTGTATGAAAAAATCGACCTGCTGAAAGAGAACGCCGCCGCCATCATTGCGGGTATCGCGGTGGGCACGCTGGTGAGCCTTGGCAGCGCACTGGCGCTGGCACTGGCGCTGGACCTGACCCGTGAGCAGTATGCCACCCTGCTGCCCAAATCCGTGACCACCGCCATCAGCATGGATGTGGCCGCTGAGCTGGGCGGCATTGCTGCCCTGACCGGTGCAATCGTCATTGTTACCGGCATCGTGGGAGCGCTGCTGGCTGAGACGGTGTGCAAGATGTTCCACATCACCGACCCCATCGCCAAGGGCGTGGGTATCGGAACTTCGGCCCATGCCGTGGGCACCAGCAAAGCCCTGCAGATGGGCGAGGTGGAAGGTGCCATGAGCGGCCTTTCCATTGCGGTGGCCGGTGTGCTGACCGCAGTGCTCTGCCCGGTATTTGTGAACCTGATCCGGTAAACGATTTAAAATAGCCGTTTTGGCTTTTTTCAGTAGAATTTATTGGTTGATCCGGGAACCTCAGTTTACAACAAAAAATGAGATAGGCAACCCCTTTCGGGGAGGTCTATCTCATTTTTTCGTTGAGGCTGTTTTTATACGCCGCTGTGTTCCCGTTCATCCTTCAGGATGGTCGTCACGCTCTGCATGGTGCTTACTGCACGATGCAGTTCTTCGTCGCCAAGCTCTGCACGCAGGCGGGCGTAACAGCGCTGCATGAACGCGCGCTCCTCCGCCATCAGCTCCACAGCCTTGCTGGAAAGCTCCACATAGGTGCGGCCCGCTTCACGGTCGGTCTTCCATGCCACAAAGCCTTTGTCCTGCAGCTTTTCAACGGCCTTGGAAAGCTCTGTCACCTTCAGGCCCATAACAGCAGCAAGGTCAGCCAGATAAACCTTACGGTCTGGGTGCTGTTCGGCCTGCATCTTAATGTAATATAAGATCAGGTAATCCGCCCGCTGGATGGTGCTGAACACCCTGTCGATATCAAAATTGTGCAGGAAGAACCATTCTTCCGGGTGATGTTTCAGTTCCACGCTCATCATGCATCCTCCCTGTTATTCCCGCTCATTGCGGCGGATATATTTGTGGGTGCCGCCAAGGCTCTTGTAGGCCGGGCGGATGATCTTGTTTGCGCTGAGCAGCTCTTCAATGCGGTGGGCGCTCCAGCCCATCACGCGGGCCACGGCGAACAGCGGCGTGTACAGCTCCATGGGGATGCCCAGCATATCGTACACAAAGCCGCTGTAGAAGTCCACATTGGGGCTGACACCCTTAAAAATTCTGCGCTCCTCCGCGATCAGCTGCGGGGCCATGTGCTCGATCTTGTTGTAAAGGGCAAGGTCCTTGTCGCGGCCCTTCTCGTGGGCCAGCTGTTCCACATAGCCCTTGAATACCACCTCACGGGGGTCACTGAGGGAGTACACCGCATGGCCCATGCCGTAGATCAGGCCCTTGCGGTCAAATGCTTCGCCGTGCAGCAGCTTTTTCAGGTAGGCTTCCAGCTCTTCATCGTCCTCGGTGTCGTGCAGGTTTTCGCGGATGTTCTGCATCATCTGCATCACCATCAGGTTGGCACCGCCGTGGCGCGGGCCTTTGAGGGAGCACAGGGCAGCCGCCATGGCCGAGTAGGTATCGGTGCCAGACGAAGTGACCACGCGGGTGGTAAAGGTGGAGTTGTTGCCGCCGCCGTGCTCGGCATGCAGCAGCAATGCCACATCCAGCACGCGGGCTTCCAGCTCGGTGTACTTCATATCCGGGCGCAACATCCGCAAAAAGTTCTCTGCGGTGGAAAGCTCCGGGTCCGGCCGGTGGATGTACATGCTGCCGTCTTTTTCGTAGTGGTTATAGGCATGGTAGCTGTACACGGCCAGCATGGGGAAGATGCCGGCCAGCTGGATGCTCTGGCGCAGCACATTGGAAATTTCCAGATCACCGGCCTTGGGGTCGTAGGATGCCAGTGTAAGCACGCTGCGGGCCATGGAGTTCATGATATCGTGGCTGGGGGCCTTCATGATCACATCACGGGTAAAGTTGGTGGGCATGGTGCGGCACTCGCCCAGCACGCGGCAGAACTCTTCCAGCTTTTCCTGCGTGGGCAGCTCACCGAACAGTAGCAGATAGCCCGCTTCCTCAAAGGCAAAGCGGCTGCCGGACGACCCGCGGATCAGGTCTTTCACGTCGTAGCCGCGGTAGAGCAGCTGACCGTCGGCAGGCTTTTTCACCCCGTCCACATACTGGAAGGCGCGGATATCGGAGATATTGGTCAGGCCTGCCAGCACACCCTTGCCGTTTTCGTCGCGCAGGCCCGCTTTAACGCCAAACTCCTTGTACAGATCCTTGCTGATGCGATCGTGTTCGGCGCACAGCGGCTGCTGCTGGTCGAAGTATCCCATTACGTTCTGCAGATGATCCATTGATAGTTGCTCCTTTCTCCCGTTGCCGTCAGCTTGCGCTCACTTGGCAGGCCATCAGGAAGCTTTCTCTGCGAACAGCCCGGGACTCCAGTCCCGCCCTGCTGCCTGCGGAAGCGAGGTACCACTCCAGGACATTCGCTGGAGAAACTTCCTGCCGCCCTGCCCGAAAAAACCGTATTGATTCGGGACGGCATTCACTTACATTCAGAATACTCTTTAAGATTACAAAAAGGATATTTCGGTGTCAAGGTACTGTTTGTAAATAAAAAAAGAACAAAATCGGAAAGCTGCCGGATGCGCATTTGCCCTTTAGCGCAGGGATGGTTTTTGAGACGGTAACGCACAAATAAGGCATCTTCCAGCCGGATCTCAGGGGACTGGCAACAAATAAAGCCACGACAAAACCGCATTTGTGAACGGTTCATCGTGGCTTTTCTTATGGTCGGAGTGGCGAGACTCGAACTCGCGGCCTCCTGCTCCCAAAGCAGGCGCGCTACCAACTGCGCAACACCCCGGCATCCGGCGGCACTGCTGCACCGCCGGAATATAGTATATCGTTTTTGGAGCGGTTCGTCAATAGCTGGCTCCGCCGCCTCATGCATACAAGATGCAGCCAAGCACTTCCTTGCCAAGCTCCCGGATCTTCTCATTTTGCGCGCTGACTGTTCGGTACTTGGAGCAGGCGCAGTCTGCCGCCAAAAGGATCACATCCGCCTGTGCAGCCTGCTGCACAGCTGCCGAACTGACCAGAATGCTGTCAGCCGATGCAACGGTCGTTCCTTTCAGCACGCTGCACGCCTGCAGCGCATCCCGCAGGGAAGCCAGTTGCTGGGCAGAGATGTCGCCCGTGATCAGGATATTCTCTGCCTGCGGCACACGGCTGTGAATCGTCGCTGCAATCAACTCGACCATCGCGCCGTTCATACTGCCGTCCGGCCGTTTTTCCAGCTTGTTGATGGCTGCATCCAGCCCCTTTGCCTTTTGAGAAGCATCGTTTGCCAGTGTGCCAAGCACCCCGATGCCGCAGTATTTTTGCAGTTCATCTGCCGCGCAAACCTTTCCTTCCACCAAGAAACTGCATACAGTAGCGCCGGCCACCAGTACGGCTCCCAGCAGGAAGCCTATCGCAGCATATTTCACAGCGGAGTTGCCCGCACCCTTCGGATCTTTCGGTTTTTCCGTTGCCGCAAAATCTTTGTCCGCCGTCTGGATACTCTGCTCCAGCAGTTCGTGATTGCTCTGGAGGTCGGTCAGATTGTTCTGCAGCTGGATCATATTGTCACGGGTGTTCTGCTGCTGATCTCTCAGACTGGTCAGCACGGTTGTGGTGCTGCTGAGAGAAACCTGCGTGGTCTCATGTTCACCCACAGTACTCTCAATGACATCGTATAACTGGGCAAAACGCTTCAGCATGGCATCCATGATGTCATTTGCCTGCTGGGCATCCTTGCCTTCCGTACTGATGGTCAGCAGTCGGGTTCCGCTGTTCACCGAAACCGTGATCAGTTCGCGCATATAGCGTTCTTCCATCCCGAACTGCTCCGCGATCGCTCCGATCGTTTCGTGGCTCGTCAGCAGACTGGAATAAGCGCTGAGCACCGCGCCGGTGTAATCCGGGTTCTGGTAGTCCATGCCCGGCAGGATCTTGTAATCGGTGGTAATATAAAAGACTGCATTTGCCACATTGACATTATACGGATCCAGACTGTTCAGCACAGACTTGTCAATGTACTCTTGCGCATTTTTAATATCGAACTCTGCACGGGCCTGATCCGCTTCATTCTGCTTCAGCTGATGATTGTAGCTCGCAACATTTTTGTCGTGCGCTGTTTGAGCAGCACGGTATTCGACCATGTCCTCTTCATACTTCTGCTCTTCTGCCGTTCGGACGATCTCTTCACCATTTTCAGATGCAGCTTCTGCCGCCTTCTGGCTGCGCACATGTTTGAACATGCCAACTGCGCCAAACAGCACCGCACAGGCAACTGCCGCTGCAAAGATCTGCCGGTATTTGTGCAGAACAGCGAAGAACAGTGAAACCAGATCGATCTCCTGCTCATACTCGGTTTGTTTTTCCATAAAATTTTCCATCCTCCGGTCGTCTCATTGTTTCATCTTTGTACGGGCATGGGCTTTTTCGAATCAACTGTAAAATTTGTTTTTCAGTTCCGTATAGCGTGCGCTCTTCTCGGCCTTATATGTTTCCATCACCTGATCAGCCAAAGCCGTGCTCTGTCCGTTTTCCTGCAGAATTGTGCGCATCTGGCTCACGATGCTGTCCATTTCCTTATCACAGGAAGCCTGCAACGCATTCAACTCGCTCGACTTGGAAAGAACGATCATAAGTTTCCTCGTCTGCGTTTTCTGACTTTTCGGAAGCGCCCTGTATTCTGCTTTTGATTCCGCAATGCAGGCGTTCAAGCCGTTTTCCGCACGCGCCTTGACCGCATACACCTGCCGGATCAGTGCCTTGAGTTCTTCTTCGTATCCTGCAGGTGCGGGCTTGCTTGACGCAGACGCAGACGCAGCCGATTGTGTTTTCTGGGGGCTGCTTTCTGCTTGAGGCTTATCGATTGTTTTGCTGGAAGCAGCCGAATGCTGCGAAGATGCCGCCTGCTCCGACCCGGCAGTTTGTTCCGTCTTTTCAGAGCTGCTCTCTTCATCCGATTCAAAAGCGATTCCGCCCGCATCCTGCAGAACGCTGTCCAGCGTGATATCTCCCTTGATCAGCTGACTCAATTCATCGTCTGTGACCGTAACCTTCTCAACGCTTTCGCTGGAACTGCCCGGTTTCTCCAGTGCGGAGTCCGCTTCCAACTGCGCATTTCCCATCGCAGTAAAGCCGAACCATGCTGCAGCACAAAGAGCCATCACTGCAAGCACGCCCCCTGCGATCAGAAGCCTCTTGTGTTTTTGTGTCTGTTTCATTTTCAATGTCACTTATTCAGATATCCCATAATCGTTTCACCAAGGCGGAAGACACCGTAAAGGTAACCGGTCTTGGCAAAGATGTTCATATTCCAGAAATTCTTCATCCAGTCCTCCATCGGAGTGAGCGAACCTTTTTTTGCACTGTTCCACACCGCAGAGCGCGCATCGCTCAGCACCGCGTCACGCAGATAATTGCCGATCAGATAATTGAACAGACCCATGTAATCCGGCGAACCGCCGACGATATATACCATCTCATTTGCATCGATTTCAGAATATACATCAGGATAATTCATTTTTTTTTCTCCTTTGATTCTCTTATAAGCAGCATTCCGTTCCAGAATGCCATACACTTTTATTATACCATTATCCTGAACCCGCCGCAATGGAAACACTGCCAAATATCCCCCGGATTTTTAAAAGCATTTCGATTATTCGTTCTATTTTTCTACTTTTCCCCGATGAAGCGTACCCTTTTCACAACAAACGGCGGGCAGAGAGCCTGCTGCTCTCTGCC
>OKSD01004132.1_pt1 | contig 10178 bp, 8 predicted proteins | sample 1601221 | NCBI WGS metagenome assembly OKSD01 (sample SAMEA3541550, study PRJEB24748) | human gut metagenome | biome: human gut; feature: human-associated habitat; material: faeces | place: China | collected 2012
GCTCCGGCGGCAAAAGACAGGGATAATACTGCTCGCCCCGCAGCTCGTAGTAAAGACCGTTCTCAAAAATGACCGGCGGCAATGGCGGTAAATTCTGTTCCATAAACCTCGCTCCTTTCTGCCTCTATTGTACGGAAAAAATTTGTATAGCGCCAGTATGCGAAAATCATCGCTCTCCCCTGTCCTTCGCGCGGTAACGGGCCTCCAGCAGCTTCATGATCTCCCGTTCCATCTGCTGCGCAGAGTAATTACGCGGGAAATACTTCCGCAGCGACTCGGTTTTAATGCGGACCTGCTCTTTCTGATTGGGCTTTTCCTCGGTAAGAATGGCGTACAGCACTTCCGGTGTCAGCTTTGCCTCGCGGGAGAACTGCTTCATGCGGAGTGCCTGTGACAGCGACGGTGTGGCGTCCTCCTGCCCGATCAAGTCCCACAGCTCCGCCTGCTCGTCGCGGGTGAGATAGGACAGCTCCACGGCGGGAGAAAGGGCGATACGGCCATCGTCTACCATCTGAAGCAGCGGCGGAACAAGGTTGGTCAGGCGAATGTAACGTTTTACCTGTGTCTGACTGTCATTACAATCTTTACCAATATCACGAGTTACTAACTTTGGACCAACTCGGTCTGAAGTTAAATCATTCCGCTGTCCTTGTCGTTTCATTGCCTCCAGCTTCATCTTATAAGCGAATGCCTTTTCGCTGGGCAGCAGGTTTTCCCGCTGAAGGTTGCTGTCCACCATCAGGATCACCGCTTCGTCGTCGCTCATCTCCCGCACCAGCACCGGCACGGTGGGCAGGCCCAATTTCTGCGCCGCCAATCGCCGCCGATGCCCGCTGACCAGCTCGTAGCCCTCCCCTTTTGGCCGCGCCAGTAAGGGTGACAGAATACCATAGGTGCGGACGCTCTCCACCAGCTCGTCCATGGCAGCGTCCTCCCGCACCTGATAGGGGTGCTTTGCAAAGGGCGACAGCTTGTCCGGTGGAAGCTGCGAGATAAATTCCTTCACCATACCGCCCCTCCCTCCGAAAGCGCGGCGGACACATTCACATGGTAGTGAAGGTCGGAGCCGCGATAGTGGTAGTCCGCGTCAAAGGAATGGAGCCAACCGGCATTTTGCACATTCGCGTTTTCCCTCTCTTTTTCGGCCTGTAACCCTTGCGGCGCAAGGGTTTTTCGCGCTTGTGGCCCTTGGGCTTCCACAGTCGGCACCGAGGAGCTGGGACATCTTGAGATGGTCGGCACCATCGTCCACCAGCTCACGCGGAACCTCACGGTAGATCAGATCAAGGAGGCCGGCTTCGATACCTATTTCGTCGACCACACGACCGGCGTGTTCCCGCAGTTCGCCTCCGGCTATCCGTGGTCGGCGGCGACGATGCAGGTCACGGGCGATACCATCGCCGACCTCACCGAGGACCTCGCCGCCGAGCAGAAGGCGCGCGTGACCTACGATAACATCCTGCGCCTTTCCGACGATCCCGACGTCAACGACGTCATCAAGTTCCTGCGGGCGCGCGAGATCGTACACTTCCAACGCTTCGGCGAGGGGCTGCGGCTTGCCAAGGAAAAGCTCGACGAGAAGAACGTCTACTTCGTCAACCCCAGCTTCGACCGATAAAGGAACGGGAGGGCGTCCCTGCGGACGTCCTCCCAATGTCATGCCTTTTGCGTGAGCAGCTCCGCGAGCCGCCTGCGCTTCGTGCGCTGGTCGCCCTCGATGTGGAGCTTGGAATAGATCTGGTTTACATATTGCTTGACGCTGCCCTCGGAGAGAAACAGCTTTTCCGCAATCTCCCGGTTTGTCAGCCGCTGTGCCATCAGGCCGACCAGCGCATATTCCCGCTCCGTCAGCGCGGCGAACGCTGCGGGGCGGACCGTCCCGCTCTGCCGCCGCTCCCCTGCCTCGCCCAGCGCGAGCACCCGCGCCGTGAGCGCGGTCTGCGGTCCTGCGGCAAGCAGCGGCTTGAGATAGCGGTAGTTCTCCGCAAACGGCATCACGATGCCGTCCGGCGCGGCGTCGGCAAGCGCCTGTGCCAGCAGCGTCTCGGCTTCCCTGTGCTTGCCCAGCCGCTCATAGGCCGACGCGGTCTGAAGGCGAACGTGCAGCGCGACGAGCGCATAGTGCATCCCCTCGCACAGGGCGAGCAGACCTTCGCTGCGGCCGATCACCTTGGCGTAAGCGCCCTGGGCAAGATACACCTGATTTTCGATCATCTCGATCATCGGCCGGCCCGGCGCGAGGATGCTGACCGAGGCGAGGCGGTGCTCGGCAAAGACCTCCGGAATTTGTTCCATCTCGCCCGACAGGGCGTGGCAGTAGGCGCTGACGGCGTTCCAGAGGTTGAGCCACGAGGCGTTGTGGTGCCGCAGCAGCTCCGTGCGGCGCTCGGCAAAGCTGCGGTGCGGCCCGACCTCCGCGTACCGGGAGAGGCGCTGCGCGAGGAAGTCGCAGCAGAGCGCCATATTCTCCTGCCCGTTGCCCTCGATCTGCGCATAGGCGCTCTCCAGCGCGATGTGCGCGTCGGTGAAGCGTCCCTGCACAAAGGCGGCCTCGGCGCACATGATGGTTTCCGCGCCCTGACCGTGACCGTTGGTGATCTTATAGTAGTGCGGCATACATTCGGCCATCTCGGCAAGCTCGCCCGCAAGCTCGCCCGGGGCGCGGTAGAACATCATCAGCACGGACGGCGAGCCGAAGGTCCAGCCGCCGCTCGAGCGGATGCTGATGGCGGGACGGGACATCTGCGCGCTGGCACTGCGGTGCAGACGGCTCATGGCGCTGATGTCGTTATAGCAGAGGAAGCTCATGATCAGGTCGCATTCGCCCAGCAGGTTGCCGCGCTCCTCCGCGGGCAGCTCGGGATGCTCCTCCAGTGCGGCGAGCAGGAGCGCCTTGAGCTCCAGCATTTTCGGGATATTGCGCCAGTTGAACATACTGCGCATCAGCACCAGAAGCGCGAACGGGTGCGCCTTCAGAGCATCGGCGGGACATTCGTCGAGAGCGGCCGGCACCTCCGACGGGGGCAGCGACGCGAGCAGGATGCCCGCATCCTCCTGCACCACGCGCAGCAGCGCGTCGTAGTCCCCGCAGTGCCGGTAGGCCGCCATGGCGTGAAGATACTGCCCTCGCCCCTCGTACCATGCGCCGTAGCGCTCCCGGCAGCGCCGCTGCGTCTCCGCGTCCAGCGTCCGGAAGGTGCGCTCCGCGCATTCCTTCATCATGTGGTGGAAGCGGTAGGTCACGCCGTCCGGCAGACGCTTGACAAAGGCGTTCTGCGCGGTCAGCACGGCGAGCAGCTCCTCCGCGTCGGCGTCCCCGGTGACAAAGCGCGCCATTTCCGCGGTAAATTCGTCGGCAAGACCCATCACCGCGAGAAATTCCTGCTGCCGCTGCGGCAGCGGCTCGATCATGGCGGCGGTGAACATGGTGAAAATATCGGAATCACGTTCGGGCAGCGTCCCATGCTCCGAGAGCGTCCGCAGGTTCAGGTAGACGGCGGAGAACCAGCCCTCGCTGGAGTAGAGCAGCGATTCCGCCTGCGCGTCGGAAAGCTCCGTGCCGCAGCGGTGCGCGTAAACGGCCAGCTCCGTATGATTCAGCCGCAGCTGCTCTGTGCCGAGCCGGTAGACCCTCGCCCCCAGCCGGACGATCTCTGCGGCGGGCAGAAAGCGGTCGCGGCTGGCGATGATCAGGTGGACGTTGGCGGGCAGGCGGCCCGCAAGCATACAGAGAAAGGCGGTCACGCGTTGGTCTGTGAGCAGGTGAAAATCGTCGATGAACAGATAGCAGGGCGTTTCCCCCGCCAGCTCATGGCAAAGATCGTCCGCCAGCAGCCCGCCGCCGGCGGCGTCCGTGGGACAGGCATACTCCCGCAGCAGGTCGATGCCCGCGCGGGCAAAGGCGTCCTGCGCGCTCCGCCAGAAGATCGCAAGATTGTCGGAATACACGCTGATGCGGACGACGCGCAGCGGCCCGGCCTTTGCGCGCTCCTCCAGATACCAGTTCACCGCGGTGGTCTTTCCGTAGCCCATCGGGGCGACCACGGTGGTCAGCGCGCAGCGGGAGATCGGCCGCAGGCTCTCCTGCAGCCGCTCGGATATGTAGATGGTGTTCAGCTTCCATTTTGGCTTCGGCATGGCGCTTCCTCCGTGCGGCGATGTGCTCTGACCATATTTTATACGAAAACCGGCCCGCTCGCAAGCGGAAAAAGAAAAGAGGAATGCGCGGCATCCCTCTTTTCTTCTCTGCTGTTTTATGCGTTGATGGCCTCGTCATAGACGGCGGCAGCGGTAGGATAACTCGCCAGGAGCTTATCGCGGAAGGTGTTGACCAGCTCCTCGTTTCCGTACACGGAAAATACGCTCTGCCCGACTGTGACGATGACCAGCTTATCCGGGAAGCCGCACATCCAGTGCTTGGCCTGAATGGTCGTGCGCAGGTCGTCCGCGAGCCTGGCGACGTTGTTCGCGTCGGCGACATGGAACGCGCCGCAGGTGAAGGTGTTCAGATTCATCATGTGAACGAGCGAGGCGGCGCTGTCGATGAGCGAAGCGTCGTCCGCCGGGAAGGTGAGCTGATAGCTGAGGCTGTCGGCATTGCTCGCGTCGAAGCTGCCGGGCGCGCCGTCTACGGCGTGCTCGGAATCCCCTCCGGCAGCAGGGAACTTTTCTTCATCGCTGTATGTATTCCAGATCGCGTTGAGGATCGTCAGCGCGTCGTCGACAGCCGCGGCGGGCTTGTCCTCTGCCGGGGTCTCGGGCTTGGGCGTCTCGGTCGGCGGCTCTGCGCTCGTTCCCTCCGCAGGCTTTTCAGCCGGCTTGGGCTCGGGCTTCTGCTCGGGCTGCTTTTCAGGCTCCTTGGCAGGCTCCTGCTCCGCCGGCTGCGTCTGCTCGGGCTTGCTGTCCGCCGGCTGCGTCTGCTCCGGCTTGCTGTCCGCCGGCTCCTGCTCTGTTGGCTGCGTCTGCTCGGGCTGCTCCGGCTCGTCGGGCGTCCCGGTCGTTCCGCCGGACTGCTCCTCTCCGCCGCCCTGCTCCTGTGGAGGCGCGTTGTCATCGTCGGCCGGCGCGGCGTCCTTGCTGCCGCAGGCGGCGAGAGACAGCAGCATCGTGAGGATGAGAATGAGGGAAAGCGTTCGTTTCATGCGAATGGTTCTCCTTGATAGATCGTTCTTTTGACCGCGTGCCGCGGCCCTGCATGAATAGACGAAGGAAAGCAGAAAAAAGTTCCGGATCTTTCGATGTTTTTTTCGGACGCGTTTTGCTCAGCCCACGCGCAGCTCGTAGTTGACGATATCGAGGTAGCGGCCGAATTTCAGCCCCACCTCATGCAGGGTGCCGGAGTAGGTGAAGCCGAATTTCTCATGCAGGCGGACGCTCGCCGCGTTGCCGCCCGCGATGACGGAAACGACCGTGTGCGTGTCCGCGTCCTCGCGCGCCAGACGGAGAACGGCCTCCATCAACGCGCTCGCAATGCCGCGGCCGCGGCTCTCGGGCGCGACGTAAACGGAAAGCTCAACGGTTTGCAGATAGGCGTCGAAGTCGCGGTAGGGCGAGAGCGAGGCGTAGCCGAGGACCTTACCGTCCTCCTCCGCCACGAGCAGCGGATGGTTGCCGGTGTTGTGCGCGGCGAACCACGCCTCCCCCGCCGCACCCGCGCGGGGCTCTACGTCGAAGGTCGCCGTGCCGTTTTTCACCTCGTAGTTGTAAATGTCGAGCATCGCGGAAAGATCGCGGCGCTCTGCCGTGCGAATGTTCATCAAATGCTCTCCTTTTCAGGAAAACAGGCCGAGCTGTTCGCCATTTTCGCCGTTTTCCGGATCGTCCTCGGCCTTGCCGCCGAGCAGCGCCAGAAATTCGTCCTCCGTGAGCACCGGAACGCCCAGCTCCTGCGCCTTGCGCAGCTTGCTTCCGGCGGCCTCTCCGGCGACCACATAGCTTGTCTTTTTGGAGACGGAGCCGGCGGCCTTGCCGCCGTGGTCGGCGATGAGCGCCTCGGCCTCGTCGCGCGTGAAGCGCGTGAGCGAGCCGGTGAGCACAAAGGTCTTGCCCGCAAAGCGCAGGTCCTGCGGGGCTTCCGTGCTGGTCATGTTGACGCCTGCGTTTTTCAGGCTTTCGATGAGGTCGCGGGACTGCCCATCCGCGAACCAGCGCTGCAGGAACTGCGCGGTGATCTCGCCGATGTCATCCACGGCGGTCAGCTCTTCGACCGTGGCGTTCATCAGCGCGTCCATCGAGCCGAAGCGCTGCGCGAGCACACGCGCGGCCTTTGTGCCGATCTGGCGGATGCCGAGGGCGCAGAGCAGCTTGGAAAGATCGTTCTGCTTGGAGCGATCAATGGCGGCGACGGCGTTCTGCGCGCTCTTGAGGCCCATGCGGTCGAGCTTCGCAAGCGTTTGCACGTCGAGACTGTAAAGGTCGGACGCCTTGCAGACAAGCCCGGCGTTCACCAGCTGCTCGAGCAGCGCGGGGCCGACGCCGTCAATGTCCATCGCCTCGCGCGAGGTGAAGTGTGTGAGGTTGCGCAGCAGCTGCGCGGGACACTCCGCGCCCGTGCAGCGCGTGGCGCTCTCGCCCTCGGCGCGGTAGACCGGCGCGCCGCAGACCGGACAGCGGTCCGGCAGACGGTAGGGCTGCGTGCCGTCGGGACGCTTGTCCTTCAGCACGCGCACGACTTCGGGAATGATCTCGCCCGCCTTGCGCACCACGATGGTGTCGCCGACGCGGATGTCCTTCTCGTCGATGAAGTCCTGGTTGTGGAGCGTCGCGTTCGTGACGGTCGTTCCGGCCAAATGCACCGGCTCAAAGACCGCCTTCGGCGTCAGCACGCCCGTGCGCCCCACCTGCACGACGATGTCTGTCACGCGGGTCTCCTTCTCCTCGGGAGGGTACTTGTAGGCGATGGCCCAGCGCGGCACTTTGCTCGTTGAGCCGAGAATTTCACGGTCTGTAAGGCTATTCAGCTTTACAACTGCGCCGTCCATATCGTAGGGCAGCTCCGCGCGCTCCTCGCCGAGACGGCGGATCTCCGCAAGCGCGTCCTGCACGTTGTCGACCACCTTGTTGCCGATGACCTTGAATTTCTGCGTGCGCAGATAAGCAAGCGTCTCGGCGTGGGTCGTGAAGGTCCGTCCCTCGGCGAGCTGGAGGTTGAAAACGGCAATATCCAGCCGGCGCTTCGCCGCGATCCTCGGGTCAAGCTGGCGCAGCGAGCCGGCGGCGGCGTTGCGGGGATTGGCAAAGGTCTGCTCCCCGTTCTCCTCGCGCTCGGCGTTGAGCGCGGCAAAGATCTTTTTGGCCATGTAGACCTCACCGCGCACGATGAGGCGCGGCAGCTTCTCCGGCAGCACCATGGGAATGGACTGGATCGTGCGCAGATTCTCCGTCACGTCCTCGCCCACGCGCCCATCGCCGCGCGTGGCGCCGCGGACGAACACGCCGTCGCGGTACTCGAGCGCGACGGACAGACCGTCCACCTTCGGCTCCACACTGTATTCGACGTGCTCGAGCTGCTCACGCACCTTCTCGTCGAAGTCCACGACCTCGGCGTCGGAGAAGGAGTCTTGCAGGCTCTCGAGCGGGACGGCGTGCGTCACCGGCTCGAACTTCGTCAGCGCCATGCCGCCCACGCGCTGCGTGGGCGAGTCCGGCGTGATCTCCTCGGGGTGCTCCTTCTCCAGATTGGCCAGCTCGCGCTGGAGCATATCGTATTCATAGTCGCTGATGCTCGGCTCGTCGAGCACATAGTAGCGGTACGAGTGCGCGTTGAGCGTGTCGCGCAGCTCCTTTATGCGTTCCTTGTAGTCCATGGCGTTCTCCCCTTTTATCCGGCGTTGTTCATAATGAAGTCCTCGGCGGTGGAGGACATATCCTCGCGTGTGTCGAAGTAGGTGTAGGTATCCGGCACGGAGCCGACGATGACCGTCTCGGCGACGGCGCAGCGGTTGGTGACCTTGGTGACGGTCGAAAAGCCCGGCAGCAGGACGCTCACATACACGTCCACCACCAGCCGGATCTCGTGGCGCGTCTGGTTGATGCCCGCGGAGGCGAAGGCATTCTCAAAGTGCGCTGAGGACGAGCCGACCGACTGCATTTTGATGTGCAGGAGCGGTCCGCGGCCCGCGAGCAGCGGCGAGCCGGTCAGGCTCCCGAGCGGGATGGCCAGCTCGCGCGTGGAGACCTCCGAGAGCCTTTGCAGCACGTCCGCGAGCACGGCGGACTGCAATCGGTTGAACTCCGCCATGTTGCTCTTGACCGCCGTGATGTGTCCCTCGTTGTCCTTTTCCAGCGAGATCAGGCGGTCGTAGTCCACACCGGCGTCGTAGAGCGTTTCGTTCACCGAGGTGTTCACGACGCGCGTGACGGCGTTTGAGACGCGCGCGGTGGCAAGGCTCGTGAGAATGGGCCGAAGCTGCGTCATCGCGGTGATGGCGAGCGCGATGAGCGCGGCGCAGACAAGGAAAAGCAGCAGCCGCCGTTTTTCCCGCCCCGTCATGCCGCGGCGCATATAGCGGCGCATGGGCGTTCCCCCTTTCGGGAGAATCTATGCGCCCACGGCTTTTCCCTATTCGCCGAGCTTTTTCACCATTTCCTTGTAGGCCCTGCCGCGCTCCATAAAGTTCGCGTAGCAGTCGAAGGCGGCGCAGGCGGGCGAGAGCGTCACCACATCGCCGCTCTCGGCGCAGAAGTAGGCGGCGTCCACCGCCTCCTGCAGGTCCTTGCAGCGGACGATCCGCGGCCGCTCGGCTGCGGTCTCATAGGCTTCGCTCTCCACCACCGCGCGCTCGATGGCGTCGGCGGTCGCGCCGCAGAGGATGAGCGTCTTGACGTGCTCGACCACCTCGGGCGCAAGGGGTGCAAAGGGAATGTGCTTGTCATACCCTCCCGCGATCAGCACGACCTTGTGCGGGAAGGCGCGCAGCCCTGCGATGGTGCGCGTGGGACTGGTGGCGATGGAATCGTTGTAATAGCGGACGCCGTGCAGCTCGCGCACGAACTCGATGCGGTGCTCCACACCGGCAAACTCCCGCGCGACGCGGCGGACGGTCTCATCGCGCACAAGTCCGTCCACGGCAAGGAGCGCCGCCATATAGTTTTCCACATTGTGCCAGCCGGGAAGGCGGATGTCCGCCAGCGGCAGGACCTCGCGCTCCCCTGCCGCATCGCGCAGCCAGATCGCGCCGCCGCGCACGAACGCGCCGTCGGCGACCTCCTCCTGCCGCGAGAACAGACGCGCACGTCCGACCGCCTTGCCGCTCAGATCGCGCGTGATGGCGTTGTCGGCGTTGAAGATGGCGGTGTCCCGCACGCTCTGGTGCAGGTAAATATTTTCCTTGGACGCGATGTACTCCGCCATGTCGCGGTGCACGTCCAGATGGTTCGGGGCGAGGTTCGTCAGCACCGCGACCTGCGGCGAGTACGGCATATCCATCAGCTGGAACGAGGAAAGCTCCAGCACCGCAAGATCGTCCGGCGTCATCTGCTCCGCGTCCGCGAGCAGCGGATGGCCGATGTTGCCGCCGAGCCACACGCGCCGTCCCTCGGCCTTGAGAAGCTCGGCAATGACGCTCGCGGTGGTGGTCTTGCCGTCGCTGCCGGTCACGCCGAGAATGGGACACGGACAGACGGCGAAGAACGCCTCCATCTCGCTCGTGATGACCGCGCCGTGCGCCTTCGCCTCCAGCAGCTCCGGCACGTCGGGCCGCATCCCGGGCGTGCGGAAGACGACGTCCGCGTCCAGATCGCGCAGATAACCCTCGCCGAGGTGCAGCACCGCGCCGAGCGCCTCGTAGTGCGCCGCCGCGCCGCCGAGCGCCGCGCGCTCCTTCCTGTCGCAGGCAATGACCTTCACACCGTTCCGCGCCAGCAGCTCCACGAGCGGACGGTTGCTCACGCCGAGGCCGATGACCGCGGCAGTCTTTCCCTTCATGCCTTGCAGATATTCGTGCAGCGTCATACACAAATACTCCCCTCTGAACATTCGCAATATATAAAATTATACCGCGCCCGCCGTATTTTATCAACGATTTCCCTGCACAAATTTTTGTTTCTTGACTTTGCCCGCTTCGTCCTTTACAATAAGGAGCGCGAGTAAGACAGGCGGTCGCGCGGCAAAGCCGAAAGGCTTGCTGTGAGGAAAGTCCGGGCTCCACAGGGCAAGGATAACGGGTAACGCCCGCCCA
>OKSD01004144.1_pt1 | contig 10162 bp, 7 predicted proteins | sample 1601221 | NCBI WGS metagenome assembly OKSD01 (sample SAMEA3541550, study PRJEB24748) | human gut metagenome | biome: human gut; feature: human-associated habitat; material: faeces | place: China | collected 2012
ATTCGAACCCTCGACCTCTCGGATGCGAACCGAACGCTCTCCCAGCTGAGCTACAGGCCCGAATGCGCTATTTAACAAAATTTTTGATACTTTACACGCTTTAACAAAGAAAGCAGCGAAGAATGCGATGAAACAAAGCGGAAAATGGGGGAATGCGCTCAAAAAGGGCCCGCTTTAAGGACCGTTTGCTCTCCCAGCTGAGCTAATACCCCATATTCTATTCTGGTGGGCGGTCTGCCCTGAACAGATCTTATTATAGCATACTGATTTTCAAAATGCAATCCTTTTTTTCTGAAACGATGCGAGATTCGTTAAAAATAGCGCACAGCGCAGAGCGCTCGGCGGATAGGCGAAACAGAGAATTGAACGGGACTCCGATGCCACGCAAAAGGTGAAAATGATATGTGGCGGCATGAATTTGCAGCGGCTGTACCAAATTTGGTACAGCCGCTGATTTTTTACTCTTCGCGTTGCTTTCTGCGCTTGCCATATAGCAGGCCGAGTGTCAGGCCGCCGCTGACGACCAGAAGTGCCAGCCAGAACGTCGCGGTATAGCCGCCGTCGGGGTTCCGGGTGAGCTGACCGGCGAATTCGCCGCCGCGCATTCCGGTGTCATAGCCCGCGCTTTCCAGCGTGCAGCCCGCGGGGAGGCAGAAGGTGAACACCAGATCGGCCTTGGGGCAGAGCTGCGCGGGAACGTTCAGGGTGATCTGCGGGATGTCCTGCTTCTGCGTTTCGTGGCAGCAAAAGCTACATTTTTTCCAATAGTTGCCGTCTGCCAGACCGTGGATCACGGGAGGCGTGACGTCTTTCCACTGCGCCGTGAGGGTGATGGAGGTGATCGTGTCGTCCTTGGCCAGTGCGCCGTAGGTGCTCTGCGCGGTCACGGCGGTTTCGCCGCAGCGCCAGCCGGTGAACTCCCAGTCCTCGCGGGTGGGGGCGATGACGGCGGTCAGGACGGTGTCCGTCCAGCACAAACCGGTCTTGGGCTCCACCGGGGAGCCGCCGTTTGCATCAAAATTGACATGATAGCCGCCCTTGGCGGTCCAGACAGGGTAGAGCGTCAGCGGGGCGTTATTTTCATAGATGCTGTCGAGGGCATAGACCATTTCGCCGCCGTCCACGGCAGCCCAGCCGGACTGTACATAGCCGACGCGGGTGAAAAGTGCGCCGTGCAGCGTGAGGAGTGTGTTCTTTATTTTCAGGTCTGTGACCGGTTCGCCGGTGTCGTCCGCGCCTGGCAGATAGGTCACATCGTAGGTAACGGCGGCCAGCTCCAGCTGTTTTGCCGCATTGTGGCGCGGAATGTAGTCCTCCCGGTCGGAGGTGAAATATGCGGAGAAATCGCTGTCGTTCGCGCTGCCGAAGAAGACGGGAGCGTCCACGGCCGGAACTTTTTCGGCCATAACGCCGATCGCTGCGCCGTCCGTCATAGCGCCGACGGTCAGAGTCCGGCCGGAGGGCAGATACACGTTGTTTGCCTTGCCGGAAACGGTATTGCCCTGCACGACGGGCGCGCCGCTGAGGTTCAGCTTGCCGTAGTTGCCGGAATTGATGTAGATGCCGCCGCCGTTGTCGCCGGCGGTGTTGTTCTCAATGACGCCTCCGGAGAGGTTGCAGACGGAACCCGTGCGGTAGATGTACACGCCGCCGCCGCTGCCGGTGGCCGTATTGCCGGAGATGGTGCCGCCGCTCATGGTCAGCACCGAGGGCTCGCGGTTCAGGTAGACCGCGCCGCCGTTTTCGGCGGAGTTACCGCTGATCTCGCCGCCGTAGAGGTTGAGATTGCTGCAATCCAGCGACACACCGCCGCCCTGCTTCAACCCGGAGTTCCCGGTAAGCGCGCCGCCGTAGAGGTTGACATCCGCCGACTCGGCGAAAATGCTGCCGCCTTTGTCGCCGCCGGTGCGTCCGCTCAGCGTGCCGGAGCCGACGCAGTCGCTGATGTCCACCACCGGGAAGTCCGCGCCCTTCGTGCCGCGCAGGGCAATGGCCGGCTGGGACTGGTCCGCGCAGGTGAAGGCATAGCCGTTCAGGCAAATGGACAGATGCTGCCCCGGCTCCAGCGTCAGGTTGGCCGAAACGTTGCCCGTCAGGTAGATGCGCGCCGCGCCGTCCGTGTAGGTGATCTCGCCGCTGCCGTCCCATGCCTGCCACGCGGCGGGAGCTTCCTCGTGCTGGTGGCCGCCCGCGCTGATCTCGCCGCCGCAGACGCAGTGATCAAAATGTGCCACCATTTCGATGGTCGAATTCCTTTGAATATTGTAGTCCTGCAAGGCCTTTTCTTCCTCGGTCAGCTGCTTTCCCTCGAAGATCAGCCGCTGCCGCGCAGGAAGCATGCCTTCCTTTTCCTGAATCTTGATCTTAACGGCCGCAATGGTGTCCGTGGGTTCAACATTCAGGGTAATGTGGCATCCCGTCAGGGTTTTGACAAAGATCTGCATCCCGCCCTCGGCAAAGGCCGTGGCCGGGATCAGGCACAGCAGCAGGCAGACGGTGAGCAGAATACTGAGCAGGCGTTTTTTTATTTCGGTTCCTCCTTGTCGGTCAGCGTGAATTCATACTTCATTTGCAGGGCAGTGAAGAGCCGCTGCATGACGGAGTCCGCGATCGTGCGGATGTCCAGTGCGGCGATGGTTTGCAGGATCTCGGAGATCTGCGCCTCCGGGACGTGATAGACGGTAAGGGTCATGCGAAGGAAGCATTCGATCTTCCGCTCCAGCGTGAAATACAGGTCGCAGGGGCGCTCCATATAGCCGCGCATGATGGCGGCCGTGCCGATGTCCATCTCGTAGAAATCGCTGGCGCTGCACTCCGGCAGGTAGGGGCCGAAGATGCGCTGCAATTCGGCGGTCGTTTTCTGACGGATGCGCTCTAAAATATCGGGCTGCGTGTAGACCTCTATGTAAATTTCCCGCAGATTCTCGTTCAGCTCCGTCAGCGCGAGCTGGATGGAGGTTTCCAGCGCGTATACCAGCGCCGGGCTCGCACCGCCGGCGGAGAGTTTCCCGGCGATGCCGAACTGCTGGCTGAACATGAAGTCTGTCAGCTCCATCAGCACGCCTGCCTTGGATTTGTAGAGATTGTAGAAGGTTCCGGCGCTGACGCCGGCTTCCTGTAAGATCTGCTTTGGCGGCGTTTTGCGGAAGCCCTGTACCCAGAACAGCCGCACGCAGGCCGAGAGAATCTTCTTGCGAGATTCTTCTTTTTCGTATCTGCTTCCCATGGTGGTTACCTCATTTGAAATCGGTGTTAGAACTAATTCTAACATCGGTTCCGTCATAGCATAGGCAGAGGAAAAATGCAACCGAATTCCGCAGGGGCAAAAAAGGAACCCGCGCAGGACATCCGTCCTGCGCGGGAAATCGGATTCTCAGGAGGCCTGCTCGAACTGGCTGTTGTACAGCTCGGCATAGAAGCCGCCGCGCTGCATCAGCTCGTCGTGCGTGCCGCTTTCGATCACGTCGCCGTCGCGCATCACGAGGATGAGATCGGCATTTTTGATCGTCGAAAGGCGGTGCGCGATGACAAAGCTCGTGCGGCCCTTCGTCAGTTCGTCCATTGCGCGCTGGATCAGCAGTTCCGTGCGGGTGTCCACGGAGGAAGTCGCCTCGTCGAGGATCAGCATGGGTGCGTTCTGGAGCATGGCGCGGGCAATGGTCAGAAGCTGCTTCTGACCGGCGGAGATGCTCGTGCTCTCCGAGAGCACCGTGTCCAGACCGTTCGGAAGCGACCGGACGAACTTATCCAGCCCGCAGGCGCGGCAGACGCGCATGATCTGCTCGTCCATGATGCCCTGCATATTGTACACAAGATTTTCGCGCACGGTGCCCTCAAACAGCCACGTGTCCTGCAAAACCATGCCGAAGAGCTTGTGCACATCCTCGCGGCGCATATTGCAGATCGGCACGCCGTCGATGGAAATGCTGCCGCCGTTGAGCTCGAAGAAGCGCATCAGCAGATTGACCATCGTGGTCTTGCCGGCACCGGTCGGGCCGACGATGGCGACCTTTTGGCCTGGCTGCACCTCGGCGGAGAAATCCTTGATGATGATCTTGTCCGGCGTGTCCGGATAGCTGAAGCGGACGTGGTCGAAGCGGACGTGGCCACGCACAGTGGAAAGAGACTGCGTCTTTTCGCTCTCGTCGGGCAGTTCCTCGCTCTCTAAAAAGTCGAAGATGCGGTGCGCCGAGGCCGAAGCGGTCTGCAAATTGGTCATGCCCTGTGCGATCTGCGTCAGGGGAGAGGTGAACAGACGGACATAGAGAATGAAGGAAACGATCACGCCGAAGTCGATCGTGCCATTCATCGCGAGGATGGAGCCGAATACGCACACGGCGACATAGGCGATGTTGCCGACGATGTTCATCAGCGGCTGCATCATGCCGGAGAGAAACTGCGAACGCCAGTTGGCATCGTAGACGGCGGCGTTGAGATTGTCAAAGTGCTCGTCCACCTTGCGCCCCGCGCGGCTGATGCGCACGACCTCGTGGCCGGAGTACATCTCCTCCACGTAGCCGTTCAGCTCGCCCAGACTCTTCTGGCGCGCGGCGAAGTATTTCTGCGAGCGCGACATGATGAGGACTGTCAGCACCAGACCGATGAGCGTCACGCCGAGCGAGATCAGCGCCAGCCGCCACTCGGTCACGAACATCATGATCAGGCAGCCGATAAACTGCGTCGCCGCACTGATGATGGTGGGAAGGCTGTTGGTCAGCCCCTGCTGGAGCGTGGATACGTCGTTGGTGATGCGGCTGAGGATGTCGCCCTGCGAGGTGGTGTTGAAGTATTTCTGCGGCACGCGGTTGATCTTTTCGGAGAGCTCTCCGCGCATCCGGTAGGATATCTTCAGCGTGACGACCGCCATGATATAGTGCTGCACAAAGCCGAACAGCGCGCTCAGACCGTAGATCACGGCGAGGAAGATGCCGAGCTTTGCAATGGCGGGCAGGTCGATACCGGTGAACAGTCCGTCGGACATGATCGTTGCGATGCGGCCGATCTTATCCGGGCCGATGATGGTCAGCACGGCGCTGGCCGCGGCGAGGATCAGCGCGACGAGAATGATGCCGAGCTGCGTGCGCAGGTAGCCTGCCAGCCGCGGCGCGGCGGAGCCGATGCTCCGTTTTTGTGTCTTTTTCACTGCTGTCCCTCCTTTAAGCAAGCTCCGATGCGCTGAGCTGCGACATGGCGATCTCGCGGTACACCTTGCAGCTCTGCATCAGGTCTTCATGCCGGCCGATGCCGGCGATCTCGCCGCGGTCGAGCACAATGATCTGATCCGCATGGCGGATGGTGCTGATGCGCTGGGCGACGATGATTTTGGTCGTATCATGAAGCTGTGCTGCCAGACCCTCGCGCAGCTTCGCGTCCGTGCGGTAGTCCAGCGCGGAGAAGGAGTCGTCGAAGACCAGAATTTCCGGCTTCCGCGCCAGCGCGCGGGCGATGGAAAGCCGCTGCTTCTGCCCGCCGGAAACGTTGCGGCCAAGCTGTGCAATGGCGTAGTCCGTGCCTTCGGGGAGCTTGTCGACGAACTCCTGCGCCTGCGAAAGCGCAATGGCGTCGTGCAGGTTCGCCTCGTCGTCCGGTGCGGCGCTCTCACCGAAGAAAACGTTGTCGCGGATGCTGCCGGCGAACAGCACGGCCTTCTGCGTGACATAGCCGAGCTTGTCGTAAAGCGCGTCGAAGGTGTATTCCTTCACATTCACGCCGTCGACCAGCACCTCGCCGCTCGTTGCGTCGTAAAACCGCGCGATCAGGCTGACCAGTGTGGTCTTGCCGCTGCCGGTCGCGCCGATGATGGCGAGCGTCTGCCCCTGCTCCACTTTGAAGCTGATGTTGCTCAGTTCGTCGTCGGAGGCGTGCGGATAGCGGAAGGAAACGTCCCGAAATTCCACCGAGCCGGTCTCCGTGCCTTGCGTGCGCGTACCCTCGCGGACGGCGGCGGTGCGGTCCAGCACCTCGTTGATACGCTCGGCCGATACCTGCGCCTGCGGCAGCAGCATATAGATCATGACCAGCATCATGAAGGACATCACGATATAGGTAGCGTAGGTACTGAATACCAGGACATTACTGAACATCGTCAGACGCGCGGCGGTGTCCGTCAGGGCAATGTTGTTGACCAGCGCCGCGCCCAGCCAGTAGATCACCAGCGCGAGGCCGTTCATGCCGAGCCCCAGAATGGGTTGCACCAGCGCGAAGAGCTTCTGATTTTTCATTTGCAGATTCATCATTTCTCTGCTCGGTACGTCGAACTTTTTATTCTGGAAGTCCTCGGCGTTGAAGGCGTGGACGACGTTGATGCCCGTCAGATTTTCCCGCGCGACGCGGTTGATCTTATCGGTCGCTTTCTGCACCAGACGGAAGCGGGGAATACAGGTGGACATGATCAGCAGCAGCGTCGTGCAGAGCACCACGACAAAGCCGGCCGTGACGGCCGAGAGCTCCCAGCTCTTGCCCAGAATTTTGATGACGGCCCAGACCGCCATGATCGGCGCCTTGATGAGCATTTGCAGACCCATGGCGATGATCATCTGGATCTGTGTGATGTCGTTGGTCGTTCTGGTGATCAGGCTCGGCACGGAGAAATCCTGCATTTCCTCGCTGCCGACGTCCATGACGTGGTGGAACAGCTTCTCCCGGACGGTGAAGCTGAAGCCGGAGGCCGTCTTTGCGGCGAGGAAGCCGCACACGACGGCGAGCGCGGCGCTCACGGCGGTGCAGCCCAGCATTTTCAGACCAACGCTCAGAATGTCCGACGTGCCGCCGGAGGTTTTGATCAGCGTGGTCAGCTCCGTCATGTAGTCCGGCAGACGCAGATCAAAATAGACCTGCACCACAACGAATACCAGACACAAAAGCGCCATCAGCGCTTCTCTGCGGCGCATGTTTTTCAAAAGTTTCAGCATAATTTCCTCCGATCTCAGATCCCGCACATCTGAATCCGTTCAATGTTGCCGCCCAGCACGGCAAGCGTTCTGCGGAACGCTTCAATATCTTCTTCACTCAGTCCGGTGAGAATTTGCACGGCAAAGTCCCTTTGCAGCGCCCGGCCCTTTTCAATGATGGGCTGCGCGGCCTCCGTGCAGACGAGCTGCTGCTTCCGTCGGTCGCCGGGAACGGCCTGCCGCCGCAGCAGCCCTTCGTTTACCAGTCGGTCGATATGGACGGAAACGATCCCCGGCTTCAGCCCGCGGCACTGACAGAGATCCTTGGCCGTGCTGCTGTCCGGGTTGTTGGCAAAGAACATCAGAATGTCCACGGCCATCGGCGGCATTCCCAGCTCCTTGCACAGCGGCTGGAGCACCGTCTGATAGGCCTCGATGAGTTTATTGGCGTTGCAGAACAGCTTCGACGCCGTGAAATTCCACTCCGGCATTGCAAACCTCCGATAATTAGAAAGTTTATTTTTAGAACATCTATAATTATATAAAATCATGTGAACAGAACCGGGACATTTTATGAACAAATTGTGAATATTCGGCCTGCACTGTTTTGCAGGAAGCCTTGCAAAACAGTGGTGTGCGTGCTATAATTAGCTTTCATGAAATTATGCCTGCATCTACGGCAGGCAAGGGCAGCAGGGTTTTCAAAATGCAGAAAAGAGACATGACGCAGGAGCTGGAAAGCGGAAAGATCCTTCCGCTGGTGTTCCGCCTTACCATACCGGCGGTGATCGCCCAGCTCATTACCTTCCTATATAATATTGTAGACAGAATGTATGTCGCCAAGATCGAAGACTCCGGCATGGACGCGCTGGCGGCGCTGGGCATCGTCCTGCCCATTACCCTGATCATTCAGGCTTTTGCCAATCTCGTCGGCCTCGGCGGTTCGCCGCGCGCCGGCATCAAGATGGGCGAGGGGAACCGCGCGGAGGCCAACCGCATCTTCAACACCTCGTTTTTGCTGCTGTTCTCGCTTGGAGTCGCGATCGGCGCGCTGACCTTTTTCCTCGCGCGGCCCATCGTCGTGGCCTTCGGCTGTCCGCCGAGCGCGGTGGAATTCGCGGTTTCCTATCTGAAAATCTATGCCTGCGGCACGATCTTCGTCATGCTGGCGCAGGGCCTGAATCCCTTCATCCTGACGCAGGGCCATTCCTTCCTCGCCATGGGCTCCGTCCTGGTCGGCGCGGTTACGAATATTGCGCTCGACCCGATCTTTATTTTCACATTCGGCATGGGTGTGCAGGGCTCCAGCCTTGCGACGATCCTTTCCCAACTGGTTTCCTGCGTCTGCATTCTCTGCTTTTTCTTCTCCCGCAAGAGTCTGTTCCGCTTCCGCGTGCGGGAGATGCGTTTTTGCTTCGCGCGGGTCCGGAGCATTGTGTCCCTCGGCGTCACGCCCTTTGTCATGGTGCTGACCGAGTGCGCCATTCAGGTCGTGTTCAATATCAATCTCAACCGCGCCACGGGCGGCGACAAGGATTACACCGCTGCGCTCACGGTCATGCTCAGCGCCTTGCAGCTGATCTCCCTGCCGCTCAACGGCCTTGGCAACGGGATGCAGCCCTTCGTCAGCTACAACTACGGCCGCGGCAGTGCCGACCGCCTGAAAAAGGGCATCCGTTACGTGACCGTGATCGCCTTCCTGTTTGCGGCGGCGGTCTGGTCGGTGTCACTTGCGGTGCCACAGATCTACGCGTGCCTGTTCTCCGCCAGCGATTCGGTCACGGCGATCGTGAAGCAGTATACGCCGCTGTTTTTAATGGGCTCTATCATGTTTTTCGTGCAGATGACGCTGCAAAATATCAATGTCGCCCTGGGGCAGGGAACGGCGGCCCTCCTGCTTGCGGTGAACCGCAAGGTCGTCATCTTAATCCCGCTGTGCTTTGCGCTGACGCATTTTCTGGGCTTCAAGGGCGTGTACCTGTCCGAGGGCATTGCCGATCTCGTGGCGGGGATCATCACAAGCATCGTGATCTTCTCGCGCTTCCCGCGCATCTTCCGCGAGCGGGAGGAGCAGGTCAGGCGCGGAATGATCGGAAAATAGCAAAAAGGAAGCAGCAAGGCTGCTTCCTTTTTTGCATTTGACAACTGCGGGTAAATCCTGCTACAATTGCACTGAGAATCGTTGAATTCGGGAGGGAATCGTGTGGATTTATCGGAAATGCAGAACATTCTGCGGAAAATGGAGTTCGACCGTCCCATCCGGTCGGCGGTGCAGTTTTGCAGCGAAGAGGACGGCGGCCCGTATGACGTCTGGAAGATCGAAACGGATGTGGGCGCCGTTGTGCTGAAAAAGATCTCGCTGCAGGAGCGGGAGGTGTGGCAGACCTTCTTTCCGCCCGGCGCGCCCGGCACGCCGAAGGTTTACGGGCTTGCCGCGCACGAAGGGCAGGATTATCTGCTGATGGAATTTTTTGCCGGAGAAACGCTGAGCCAAAGCAGCCGCAGCCACTGGCAGCGCGCGCTGGATGCGCTGATCGCCTTGCAGCGGGCCTTCTGGGAGAATACGGAGCAGGCCGGTGCGGGCTGGACATTTGAGAAGAAATTTGCCTCGGAGCAGCGCTGGCTTCCCTATATGGACGACCTCGCGGAGGTCTATCACGCCTATCTGGCGGAGGCCGCGCGCGTGCCGCGGACGCTCTGCAACGATGATCTGCTGCCCTTCAACGTGCTGGTCAATGAGGAGCGGGCGGTGATCCTCGACTGGGAATACGGCGGGATTCTGCCCTATCCCTGCGCTCTTGCGCGCCTGCTTGCCTTCGGCGAGGAGGGGACGGACTTTTTCTTTCAGATGACGCGGGCGGACAGGGAATTCGCGCTCCGGTATTACTATGACCATCTGCTCCGGGAGAAAAATATCCCGTGGGAGGAATACCTGCGCACGATGAAGCTGTTTTTCCTGAAGGAGTACGCCGAATGGGTGTATCTTGCCAGAAAGGAAAAAGATCTGACCGGAGCAAATTACCGGAAGTACTATGAGAAGTGCAGAATTCTGGCGGGGGAGCTCAGCTTATCCACGCCTCGCGGATCGCAGTGATCCGCGCCGCAATCACGCTGCTCACGAACGTGGCCGCCTGCGCCAGAGGTACGGCCAGCCACACGTTCACCAGCTTGAAAAAGGGCGGCAGCAGATAAATGATGGAAGCGATATAGCTGATGCAGCCGTACACTGCCACCGACTGCTCATTTCCGTAGAGCAGCAGAAAGCGGTTCAT
>OKSD01004150.1_pt1 | contig 10137 bp, 9 predicted proteins | sample 1601221 | NCBI WGS metagenome assembly OKSD01 (sample SAMEA3541550, study PRJEB24748) | human gut metagenome | biome: human gut; feature: human-associated habitat; material: faeces | place: China | collected 2012
GATGCGGATATGATCGTGCTTGTCTGCAATACCCTAAGAAAGCTGTTCTGCATGAGTGATGAAGGCTATGAGACTTTTCTTATGGACTTGGAAGATTATAAATCGGAACTGGAAGAGGGGGAATGAATTCAAGCCAGAGTGCAGTATAGCAGGTGAAAGATGAGAAGCGAAGGAAAAAGTGTCAGCATTGAGAAGTGTTAACAGGTATATATTGGAAGAATTCAGCCAGGGAAACTCTGGCTGATATAAAAACACATCTGCAGAAACAGTGACTGAAGAAATTTTGAGTAGTGGAATTGGGAAGAAGTATTTAGATACTATAATAAAGAGATTAGCTGGCTTGTATACTAACAGAGAGGACATAGTAAACAGATTTGCGTTATTATCAGGGATTGTAGGGAGATTCCGAAGAGCTTTTGTTCAGATGATGAAACAATAGGATTGGTACAGGAAATATATGGAACAAAAGTTAATAAAGGGATTTGTTGCGTTTTCCGCTATAATAATCTGCCAGCAAAGAATGTGTTGCCTGAATATGTTTGTGATTATAAGAAACGAGCAGGGTTATTTCAAAGATCAGCAGATTTAGAGTAGTTCTTTTTTTTCTGAGAGAAAATTAAAAATCGTTTTTGGTTCTTCTGGAGAGTGATTATAGCGTTTGGGAAACATCCGGAGAAACCATTACCTCAGAGTGTCGTAAAGTTCTTTATCAAAGAAGGCTTTGAGATGCCCTTTCTTTTTTATGCAAATCTTTTCTCTTGTCTACATATATAAACCTAAGAAAAAGCTTGACGTTTAAATATTACAAGTGTAATATTTAAGAAAATACGAAAAAAGGAGAAATAAAACTATATGAGAAAAAAGAAAAGAAAAAAACACACGAAGATTATTACAAAAATAGTTTTATTTAGCGGTATATTGATTGGTGGTGGAATCGGTATTGTAACAATAATGAATTGTAATGTTCCTGAAAAAAGACTAATGGAATATATGAAATATATTGAAAAAGGGGAATATGAGCAAATGTATGCCATGCTGGATCAGAAAAAAAGCAGCATGAACAGTAAGGAAGAATTTATAGAACGAAATTCTAAAATATATGAAGGCATTGAGATGTCTGATCTGTCCATAACCGATATTACAGTAAAAAGACAAGAAAACGGAAATGCGGCAGTTTCCTATACAACAAATATGCAGACTGCTGCAGGAAATGTAGAATTTACCAACGATGCGGTATTTTCACATGATTGGACAGGATATCATTTAATCTGGCAGGATCAGTTGATTTTTCCAGAGTTATCTGCAACGGATAAAGTTCAGGTAACGTCAGAAGAGGCAAAGAGAGGAGATATTTTAGACAGAAATGGTCGTCAGTTGGCTGGAGAGGGAACTGCATCTTCGGTAGGAATTGTTCCGGGCAGGATGGAGAACAGAGAAGATACAATAAAAAAACTGGCAGAGTATCTTGGAATTGGAGCAGACGAAATTGAGGATAAGTTAAAAGCCGGTTGGGTAAAAGCAGATTCTTTTGTACCAGTAGCAACAATTCCTAAAATACAAGAGGTCGATCTTTTGACAGTGAATCCGGATAAAACTGTTCTGGAAGAAAAAGAAAAGCAGGACACATTATTGAAGATTCCAGGTATTATGTTATCTGATGTAAAAGTACGAACTTATTATCTAAAAGAAGCTGCCTCTCATCTGGTAGGGTATGTACAGGCGGTTACAGCCGAGGATTTGCAGGAACATAAAGGGGAAGGGTATCGTACAAACAGTGTGATTGGAAAGACTGGACTGGAAACGCTTTATGAAAAAGAACTAAAAGGAACAGATGGGTGTGAAATCTGTATTGTAGATGCAAATGGAAATAAAAAAAGTGTTATTGCATATGAGCCTAGAAAAGATGGAGAAGATATCCATACTACGATTGATGGTGATCTTCAAAGTACTCTTTATGAACAATTTAAAGAAGACAGAGGATGTTCTGTAGCTTTGAATCCTTATACAGGGGAAGTATTGGCGTTGGTAAGTACGCCATCTTATGATAATAATGATTTTGTACGTGGAATGGACAACAGCCAGTGGAGTGCATTAAATGAAAATGAAGACAGGCCTTTATACAACCGCTTTCGCCAGACATGGTGTCCTGGCTCAACTTTTAAACCTGTAATTGCTGCAATTGGATTAAAAGTGGGGGCATTTACTGCAAATGACGATTTTGGAAATGAGGGTCTGGCGTGGCAGAAAGATTCCTCGTGGGGAGATTATACAGTGACTACACTTCATGATTATGAACCTGTGATCTTGAAAAATGCGCTTATTTATTCAGATAATATTTATTTTGCAAAAGCAGCATTAAAAATTGGTGCGGATCAACTGATGCAGTCTCTAAATCAAATAGGATTTAATCAGGAACTTCCATTTGATATTAAAATGTCAGAGTCCAAATATTCTAATATGGACAAGATAGAAACAGAAATCCAGCTTGCTGACAGTGGGTATGGACAGGGACAGATTCTGGTAAATCCTTTGCATCTTGCAAGCATTTATACGGCTTTTCTAAATGATGGAAATATGATAAAGCCATATCTTCACGCGGATGGTGGAAGCACTTCCAGTGAAATCTGGATAAAAGATGCTTTTTCACCACAAATTGTTTCGGAGGTTATGGAGGGGTTAGAGGGTGTAGTGAATAACCCGGAAGGAACTGGTTATGGAGCATGCCGGGAAGACATTAGATTAGCAGGAAAAACCGGAACAGCGGAACTGAAAGCTACAAAAGAAGATACATCTGGAACAGAAATTGGCTGGTTTACAGTTTTTACTACAGACAGAGAAACAGAGAATCCTATTTTGCTGATCAGTATGTTAGAGAAGGTGAAAGATATTGGAGGAAGCGGTTATGTGGTGGAAAAGGATAAGGCGATACTGGATGAATATCTTGGTAATGAATAATTTTTACCTTTAAATATTACAAATGTAAGAGGAAAATGATATGAAAAAAATTTGGAAAATATTTGTGGGAGTTATTTTTCTTGCTGTCTGTAGTGGATGTGGCATAAAGAAAGAGCAGAAAAAGACAATTGAAGATACGAAAGAAAAAATTTACAGAGAGTGTGAAATGCTAGCAGAAGGCTATCGGAACATATATGAGAATGCTGTGAAAGAAAATGCACTATATGAGCTGAGTACAATACAAAAAAGTATGGATTATTTTGGAAAATATGGATATGCAGTAATTGATTCCTACAATCAGCTGGATATGGTTCAAAGTATTAAAGTAGATGATTTTTTGAAAAAAGCAGAAAAAGAGAAAAATGGAAAAACTACTATATTTCAAGTTATAGCAGGGGATCATTTTATCCGGTATGATCTGAAAACCAAACAGGGGAAAATAGACGTTGAAGTAAGCTCTTTTAAATGGAAAGAGGATACTTGGCAGGAAACATATTATCATGAGTTTAGAGCTAATTCATGGAAATATACAGAAAACGGGTATTTCTTCATGGAAGAATATCATCCGGCTGGATATGATGGACCGTCTGGATATCGGGCCTTTCGGGTAGTGCCGTTAAATAAAAAATGCAGGGAGCTGAATCGAAAATATATACTTCCTTTTGGATATACACTTAATAAATTGTTTACTTCTAATTGGAGTGAAAAAAATTATGATGGAATAAATTTTTATGATGTTTTTGACCGTTTACTTTCAATGGAAGAAAAAACTGATGAATTTAAGGAAGGAAAGACTTATGAAATCCCAAAAGAATCATTTGAAGCGATATTTCAAAAATATTTTAATATAAGCGCAGAGATACTGCAGACAGGAACGGTATTTCACACGGAAACACAGACATATCGGTATCGAACCAGAGGAATCGTATATGATTTTGCTCCCACACCATATATTCCATATCCGGAAGTTGTTTCCTACATAGAAAATCAAGATGGAACAATAACACTGGAAGTAAATGCGGTATGGCCACAAAAAGAATTAGATCAGGCGTTTTGTCATAGCGTAACCATTCGGCTGTTAGATAAAGATAGATTTCAATATGTATCCAATTATGTATCAAGGTCAGAAATAGAGGTTACCTGGTATACGGAAAGATTATCAGACGAAAAGTGGGAGGAATGTTATGGAGATAATTGATATGAGTACAAAAAGAAAACTGAAAAAGATGGTGAGTGTTTTATTTATTTTGGGATGCTTTTTCATAGGAAATACAAAATGTAAAGGGGCTGATTTAGAATATATTTCACAGGAAACTGCGAATTATGCTGTACAAGAAAGAGGATATGATTTGCCAGTAGATGAAGTCGTGAAAGAAGAAGCTATTGAAGATTGTAAGAATGTTATGAATCAGATGAAAGCCATTTATCAAAAGGCGGATAAAGGAACTTCATCGAATGTAGTAGTTTCTGAGACAGTAATGGAAGAAATGCAGGAAGTATTAAAGGAAAAAAATGTCCCTGTTATTACATCAGCGCCGTATTCAAATATGGCTAATTATTCTAAAATGGAAGAATTTCTTTTCAAGGCAGAACAGGATCTGCCAGGAGATATCGTCTTATATAGGATTAACAGGGATGGTGGGATAGAAAGACTCAAATTCAATTATGATGGGACAGATATGTATTTGCTGGCTGTGAAAGCTGTTTGGGGTATGAACGACAATCCATCTATTGTATATGTTTCGTATACAAGGATAGAAGAATGGAAATATACAGAAAAAGGCTGGTTTGGTTATACGCTATGCGTTCCAAAGTATCCGGAAGTATCAGAAGCGGTTGATGGCAGTTCTATGATAAGAATTAAACCTTTAAGTGATGAATGCAGGGAAGTTTCAAAGAGGTGTGTGTATTTGCTTGGATATCAGGGGAATAATCTTTTATGTTCTGATTGGGATAGATCTGATATGGAAGGGTTAGATTATAATGGTTTATATGAATATTTATATCGAATGAAATACGGGGAGAGATATGAGTTTTCAGGTAACTCAAGTGGAATTCCGGCAGAAGAGTTTGAAAATCTGATAATGGAGTTTTTGCCGATAACAGCGGAGCAAATTAAAAAATGGGCAGTATTTGATTCGGAACATCAAACTTATGACTGGGAACGATTAGGTTGTTTAAATTATAGCCCTACTTATTTTGGAACATCTTTACCGGAGGTCGTTGAAATAAGAGATAGCGGAGAGGGAAACAATGTGCTGGTTGTTGATGCTGTATGTGATACATTTATATGTAATGATGCCGTTATTACAAGTGAGCTGACTGTTAAGTTCAACGATGATAAGAGTTTTAAATATATGGGGAATAAAATTCTGAATAATGGTACGAAAGAAGTTCCCAAATATCAATATAGAATAAAAAGAAAGAACTGATAACAACTATCAGCCCTTTCATATTTGTTAATTCCATATATGTAATTTTTTTAAGATATCAGAAGTGATTTCAAATGCTTTTTTGCCAGTTGCATTAGAATCACTTTGGATATTGGTTGCAAAATAATAGCTGTTATCGGAAGTTTCTACATATCCGATAAACCAGCCGTTGATATCCTGTCCGTTGACACGACCGGTTCCAGTTTTTCCGTAGAAATTACCATTAGGTGTACTGGCAATTTTTATAGCATTTTTAACAGAAAATACATTTTGGAAATTTAGATGGAATTCATTTGTGTTAAATTTTTTTAATAATGTTACTTGCTCTAAAGGCGAGATTTTTAATGAAAAATCGGACCAGTATAAATCCAGATTTGAACTGGTTGTTTGGTTTCCATATTCTATTTTATTCAAAAATTCCTGGACTCTGTTAATTCCGAGCTGCGAATCAATTGCCTGGAAATACCAGTTAACGGAATTTTGCATAGCAGAGTTTAAATCCTGATCAGCTTCCCAGGATGGAAAAGGAAAGGCATCACCATTCCATGTCATGGAAGAGTGTTCTGGTGTGATGATTCCGGATTCCAACCCTAATAATGCATCGTATATTTTGTAGGTAGACTCTGGCGGAATACGTTTGGTGGCTTCTTCAAGATCGTATATTTTCCAGGAATCCAAATTATTGTCATACAAAACAAATGATCCATCATATGTTCCAAATGTTTCGGATATATCTAACAGGGAGATATTTTTGTCTGTATCACTAAAATGATATACGCTTTGAGTAGAGGCATCAATGGATAAAATGGGTGTACATCCAATAAAAACAGCACTAATGACCAGATAAATTATCAATGCTCTCATTTTTTGATAAAGAGTTTCTTTCCTAAAAACGGCGATGTTGAGAATACGTCGTTTCATCTGCCTGAAATTTCCGGACATTCCAACTGCCAGTGGAGAGGAAAAAGAGGATATTTTTTCTGCAAAATTAATCAGTGTAGTTCCATAAGCTTGGTATTCATCAGCAGAAATCATCTGCAATACAGCAGAATCACAGGCTATTTCACGGTCACAGAGAATTTCTTTTAAAGTGTACCAAACAAAAGGGTTAAACCAGTAGAGTATATTACTTATGACCATGAGGAAGCCAATAAATGTATCTTTGTGACGGTAATGCTGTAATTCGTGTAGCAGCATAAAACGCATATCATCAGGATTCAGTTCGGAAATTAAATGGATGGGAATGTAAATTCTGGGATGTATTATTCCGATTAAAACTGGTGATTTTAAAAATGCAGTACTGTAGACTGATACTGGGTGAGAGATTTTAAGTTCCTTTAAACAATTGTAATAAATAGTTTTTACCTGCTGATTTTGAAGCGGGAGAGCAGATCTTTTTATGGAACGTACATAGTTTAATGAATGAAGGGTGAGGACTGACATAATCATAACACCCGTTATCCATATTAGAAAGAGTATGGTATTCAAGCCTCCAGAAAATTGACTACTGATGGAAACTGAAAAATCATTCACCTGGTTTAACAAAATATTTTGTGTATTACTGGTAAGTTCGGATAGCGTGTCGGTACCAGAGTTAAGTCCTGAGTCAGTTTGAAAAAAATGTAACCATGAAAAAAGTTGTGAGCCATGAATCTGTACAGGAAAAAATGGCACGGCAAGTAATAAAAATAAAAGAAAACAGAGATGGTACTGTGTAGCCGCAGATAAATATTTTTTCAGAAGTTTTTTTGTTCCGATTATTACAAGTGTAAAAATACATATGAAGATATTACTGATTAAAAAGTGGATGATCCAGTTGCTCATTCAAAACCTCCTATTTCTGATGTTTTGATAATAAATGGCGTAAGTTATCAATTTCTGTTGAAGAGAGCTTATCGTCTTCAAGGTAAGAAGCCAGCATAGAAGAAAGATTTCCATTATAATATCGCTTTAAAAAAGAATTGCTTTCCTGGCGTATATATTCATCTTCTTGGACTAATGGAGTATAGACAAATACCCGGCTTTGTTTTTCGTAGGAAAGAGCTTTTTTGGAAACAAGTCTCTTGATAAGAGTTTGAATTGTTTTTGGACTCCAGCTGGTAGTTAGAGTAAGTTTTTCTGTAATTTCATTTGTATTGATGGGAGCATATTTCCATACAATTTTCATAACTTCAAATTCGGCTTCTGAAATCTGGGGTAGTGACATAATAAAATCCTCCTGCTAAATCCTACATATGTAATAAATATATTATATTACTTGTAGAAGAAAAAAGTCAAATGGCAGATGATATATAGAATATAAAATTAATAATGTAGAGGCAATAAAGGTGAAAAAGATAGAAATTATTGAGAGAATCACAGATGCTAATGGAAGCATAAGTGAAAACATATTGACTAGCTGGGAACATAAAAACCAATTCATACCGGAAATTATAAGGTTTGGAGAATTAAAAATATATCTACAGGAACGAATTGTTAAAAAGAATGATAGTGATGTTCATCTTTCAAAATATGAATATGATATTTTACTTCTTTTAGCGAAAAGTCCAGGTAGAATATTTGGAAAAGAAATGGTTTATGATCTGGTATGGAATGAACCTTATTCCGGTGATTATAATGTGGTTATGCGACATATCTGCAATATCAGAGAAAAAATAGAAGATGATCCTGGACAACCATTATATATACAAACAGTACGAGGTGTAGGATATCGGTTTAATGGGAATTTAGGCAGCGAGTGAAATCGCTGCCTATTATTATGGTTTTACAAAGAAGGGAGTTGGTTATGAGAAGATCTTTGTATTTCAGGAGCATCCTGTTTGAGATATTTGGACAGGTTTTGATGTATCAATTCCAACTCTTTTATTTCTTGCTTAAAGGAAACGTATTGAGTATTTAGTGATTCCTTTCTGGAAATAAGATCTGCAATTTGCTCTTGTAACTTATTGGAATTAAGATGTTTCAGGTCTATACCATTTTCCTGTAAAATATGTTCAGCACCAGCGAAAAGAATAATTTGAGATTCATATTTACGGAAATAACGATCCGGATCTTTGGAACTTTTATAATGGTCATCGTAAATTTTATTTTTCTGATATTGTTTGGCATATTTTAGCATTTCTCGAAGATGACGTATCTGAGACTCGAGAGAAACAACAGAGGTATTTACCTCTTTTTGCTGCATATGTAACAAGGCTATGCGGTCTTCAAGTTCTGAAAAATTATGTAGATTATGTGTGAGCATCTTGTTATATTCAGCAGAGACAATTTTTAAATTTTCCTTATTTGCCCATTTCTGAAGCCCAATGTTTCCTGCTATATTGGGAGCATTGGTATCTATTAATTTGTTATGAACAGAAGGAAAAATAGCTTTCTGACGTTTATTTTCAATGCGTTCTTTGATACGTTCCTTAGTAAAGTTTTTTCCTAAAGATTTAGCACTTCCACGCACTGGACGGGACATATCGGGAGAACGAAAGGTAATGTATTTTCTGCTGTTTTCGCCAAATTCTGCGTTTTTTATTTCATATCCTTTAGCTTCCATAAATGCAAGAAATTCTGAGTAAGTGGAAACGATTCGGATTGTCTGGTTGATATCTTTTCGCAGCTGCGCTTTTTTACTGGATTCAGATTTATTTGCAGCCCATTCATTGTATTTCATTCCTTTTTTACCATCTGGCATAATTGTGGACAGGTTATGTTCCTGGCATAAAGTGTCGCTGAGATTTCGTATTTTCCAGTAATTCTTTTTACAGTCATGATAATGAGAAAAAGTGATATTATCTGCAGAACAGAAAATTAAATGGTTATGTACATGACCTTTATCAGTGTGTGTTGTCAGAACATAGGAGTATTTTCCCTCCAGTAAGCGATCCGCAAGTTCTTTGCCAATTTGATGGGCTTCTTCATAGGAAACTTCACCAGGGGAAAATGCCTGAATCAGATGAAATGCCTTATTTGTATTGTGCGGATCTCTGCAGTCATGTGTATGATCCAAAGTGTATTTAAAGTCAAGAACGGCTGTTTCGGGAGAGCAGGCAAAGGAAGAAATATATAGATTCTGGTCAGTTTTATCTGGATTGCAGATGTATTCTATTGCTTTATCAACGGTTGTTTTGATACCATGGATTTTTGTAACTGCCATATTTTTTCCATTAACTCCTTTATATCGTCCAGGTCCTTTGGGTAAACTGTATTGGTACTGTTTATACGATGGGTGATCTGATTCAAATTGCTGCTGATATTGCCCAGCAGGGTATTCATTTTTCGGATATGAGAGTAGTCTACTTCATATACAAATCCATATAAGATCATTTTCCGTAGAAAGGCAGATTTGCTTTTCATCCTGGAAAGACGATATTTTTCTTCTAAAATGTATTGTTCGTCATCATTCAAATAAAATTGTACGGGATGAATTCTGGTACGTTTGCTCATTGAAATCCTCCAATTCGTTTTTTTCTATAAAAAAGAGTACAAAAAAACTGTCTAACCAGTTCGGCTATGACAGTTATGGTACTTGGTTTTTTGTTGGTTTGGACAGATGTATCTGTAAGTTATTTTAACAGGACTGGGTGAAAGCGTCAAATTAAGAAATTATAAAATATGAGAGGGCCAGGGATACTCCCTGATACATTTTGGTAGAATGAACCGGAAAGGGAATTTGACAAAATGAGCCAGTTGTCATGACACTGGCAGTGCTTGCTTCTTTTGGGAGTGCATCCGGATCGAAAGCGGGATGCAGCAGCTGATC
>OKSD01004153.1_pt1 | contig 10132 bp, 7 predicted proteins | sample 1601221 | NCBI WGS metagenome assembly OKSD01 (sample SAMEA3541550, study PRJEB24748) | human gut metagenome | biome: human gut; feature: human-associated habitat; material: faeces | place: China | collected 2012
CCCTGCCACAAAGCCTGCCCGCACCCGATGATGCCCGCCTGCTGCAAAAGATCCGCCACAAATACAATACCGGCCTGCTGATGTTTGCAGCGCTGGGCATGGGCTTTGGGGTGCTGACAAGTTACGGCGAACATTCCAACTGGATCATCCTGATTTTCCCGTTTGTGTGTGCTGCGGCCGTGTATCAGGACCCCCAGATGTGGAAGCTGCTGATGGCAGTGGGGGAGGGCATTGCCCTTTGCGCGCTGCTGCGGACCTTCGTGCGTTATTGGCAGTATGGGGCCACCCTGATGGAGTACCCGGTCACCCTAATTGTGTACAGCGTTTTTATGCTGGGGCTGTGCGGCGTTGGCTGCCTGATTGGCTGGCTGCTGAACTATGCAAAGGAGAGTACCCATGAAAACAAAGACGAATAAGACGAAAAACCTGCGCCGCCTGGCGCTGGCGGCAGCCCTGCTGCTGATTTTGGCGCTGCTGCTGGCCTTTGACGCCATCAACGGCGACCCGCTCAGCCAACAGTGGGCTATATACCGGGCCATCCGGTATGCGGAAAAGCTGTACCCCGAGGAAACATTCCATTGGGACCAGCGCACCGCCGCTGATGGACAGTTCTTCCACTATGTGGTATACGTTCAGTCTGACCAGAGCCGTGATACAAACTTTGCAGTGCAGACGCGGTTCTGGCTGCTGACCGATGATGAAATCCGGGGTATGGAGTTTGAGCCGACCCACACGTTTTATGTAGACCACCGCTGGAACACTGCTTACCGCCTGGGAGATGAAGCCGCCCAGCAGGCAGCCGCGTATCTGACCGTGCAGGCCCCGGATTTAAACTTTGCATCTGTCTACGGCGCGAAGGGCAACACGGTAGAGATCGACCTTTGCTATACTGAGCAGGACGGCATGACCCCGGCCAACTATGTGGATGATCTGCCGCTGGATGCCGCCTTTGACAAAGCCCTGCTGCAAAAGGTGCCCAGCCGTCTGTGTGCGCAGGTGCTGTGCGAGGGCAAGCCCACCGACGCCGACATGCAAACCGTCCTGCACACCCTCAAGCAGGTGCTGGAAAGCAACGGTATGCCGATCACCTATTACGACATCACCCTTGTGCCTGGCGGCGACTACGCTGACCACAGCGCCTATATGGCCGATGTGTTGGAATCCGGCCTGGTGGCGGCCGATACGATTGCATAAAAAATACCCGTACTACCTTTGCAGATAGTACGGGTGTTTTTGTTGTTGGATGACGGGCGGATATAGAATCCGCCCCTACACCGTGAGGTCGACAGCCTAAAATTACCGTAGGGGAGCATTCCATATGCTCCCGCGGGTCGATGACGAGCATCGACCCCTACAGGAGGGCTGTAAATCAGACGCTCAGCTCCACATGCTGGCCAAGATCCTCTTTGTTGGCGTCCAGCACGGGACGGATAACTTCGGCCAGGAACTCTTCCACCTGCTGCGGGGCGCGGCCGGTGAAATCTTCGGGGCTCAGCTCGGCCTCGATCTCCTCGCGGGTCAGACCGAATGCAGGGTCAGCTTCCACGCGGGCAATCATATCATTGGGCTTGCCCTCCTGCTTGACCACAGCGGCAGCGGCCACGGCGTGCTCACGCAGGCGCTCGTGCAGCTCCTGGCGGTCGCCGCCTTTCTTGACGGCTTTCATCATGATGTTCTCGCTGGCCATGAACGGCAGCTCAGCCATCACGCGGCTGCGGACAACCTTGGGATAAACCACCAGCCCGTCCGAAACATTCAGCAGAATGTTCAGGATGGCATCAGCGGCCAAAAAGCCCTCAGCCATGGCGATGCGCTTGTTGGCGGAATCGTCCAGCGTGCGCTCAAACCACTGGGTGCCGGCGGTGATGGCGGGGTTCAGCACATCCACCATCAGGTAGCGGGAAAGCGCGCAGATGCGTTCGCAGCGCATGGGGTTGCGCTTGTACGGCATGGCGGAAGAACCGATTTGGTTCTTTTCAAACGGCTCCTCCATCTCCTTAAAGTTGGCCAGCAGGCGGATGTCGGTGGCCATCTTCATGGCGCTCTGGGCAAGACCGGCAATGGCGGAAAGCACATTGTAGTCCACCTTGCGGCTGTAGGTCTGGCCGCAGACGGGCACAACCTTGTCAAAGCCCATCTGGGCGCACACATCGGCTTCCACTGCCTTGACCTTGGCAGAATCGCCGTTGAACAGCTCAATAAAGCTGGCCTGGGTGCCGGTGGTACCCTTAACGCCGCGCAGGGCCAGCTGGCTGATCTGGTGGTCAATCTCCTGCAGGTCCATGTAGAACTCGTTCATCCACAGGGTAGCGCGCTTGCCAACGGTGGTCAGCTGGGCGGGCTGGCAGTGGGTGTAAGCCAGGCAGGGCATATCCTTGTACTGCTCGGCAAAATCGGCCAGGTTGGCCAGCACGCCGATCAGCTTTTTGCGCACCAGCTGCAGGCCTTCGCGCATGATGATAACATCGGTGTTATCGCCAACATAGCAGCTGGTAGCACCCAGGTGGATGATACCCTTTGCCTTGGGGCACTGCAGGCCGTAAGCGTAAACATGGCTCATGACATCGTGGCGCACCAGCTTTTCGCGGGCAGTGGCTTCCTCGTAATTGATGTCATCCTTGTGGGCTTCCAGCTCGGCAATCTGTTCATCGGTAATGTCCAGGCCCTGCTTCTGCTCAGCCTTGGCCAGCGCAATCCACAGCCTGCGCCAGGTGCGGAACTTGTTATCGTCCGAGAAAGTATACTGCATCTCATCGGAAGCATAACGGGTGGAAAACGGAGAAATATAACGATCATGTGCCATTGGTCGGGTTTCCTTTCTTACAGCATGTCTTACAGTTTGAAGTAGTTCACGCCGCCTTCAAAAATCGGCTGGTACTTGTCGCCGGTAACATTTTTGTACAGGCTGTCGCCGCTGCGCTCAGAATGGCCCATCTTGCCGAACACGCGGCCGTCCGGGCTGGTAATGCCCTCAATGGCCAGCACAGACCCGTTGGGGTTGTAGCGCATATCCATGGTGGGCACGCAGTTCAGGTCAACATACTGGGTGGCAACCTGGCCGTTGTTGATCAGCTGCTGCAGCAGGCCGTCATTGCAGACAAAGCGGCCTTCGCCGTGGCTGATGGCGATCAGGTGTTCATCATCCACATTGCATTCGCTCAGCCAGGGGCTCTTGTTGGAAGCTACGCGGGTGCGCACCAGCATGCTCTGGTGGCGGTGGATGGTGTTAAAGGTTAGGGTCGGGTCGTTCTCGGTAATCGGGCGGATCTCGCCATAAGGCACAAGGCCCAGCTTAATCAATGCCTGGAAGCCGTTGCAGATGCCGAGTGCCAGGCCGTCACGCTGGTTCAGCAGACGGTTGACGGCATCGGCCACAGCGGGGTTGCGGAAGAACGCCGCAATGAACTTGGCGGAGCCGTCCGGCTCATCGCCGCCGGAAAAACCGCCCGGCAGCATCAGAATCTGGCTCTGGTCAATCTCTTTCACCAGGGCTTCGCAGCTGGCGGCAACGTCGGCGGGGGTCAGGTTCTTCAACACCAGAATGTGCGGGTCGCCACCGGCGCGGCGGAATGCGCGTGCAGTGTCGTATTCGCAGTTGGTGCCGGGGAACACAGGGATGATAACGCGCGGGGTGGCCAGGCGCACAGCCGGGGCAACGCGCTGGAAGCAGTTGACCTTGTATTCCAGGGATTTAACTTCCTCGCCAGCCTTGAGGTAGGGGAAGACAGGCTGCAGCTTTGCTTCCCATACATCCTGCAGGTGCTGCAGGTCGATGTTTTCGCCGTTGACGTTGATGACGTAATCCACGGTGGTGGAACCGAGAAATTCACCGGCAGAAGCATCCAGAAGCTCCAGAATAACTGCGCCATAGCAGGGCTTGAACAGGTCGTCCAGGTTGATATCACGGCTCAGGGACAGGCCCACGTGGTTGCCGACGCACATCTTGAACAGTGCTTCGGCAACGCCGCCGTAACCCGGCGTTGCTGCGGCCAGCACCTTGCCTTCGTCGATCATCTGCTCCACGATCTTGTAGATGGAAAGCAGGCTGCCGATCTCCGGCATGCCGTCCTTGTACTGCGGCTTCAGGATGACAACAGAGCTGTTGGCTTTCTTGAACTCAGGGCTCATGACGTTGGCGGTGTTGCCAATGGCGGTGGCAAAGCTGACCAGCGTGGGGGGAACATCCAGGCCTTCAAAGCTGCCGGACATACTGTCCTTGCCGCCGATGGAAGCAATGCCAAGGCCCATCTGGGCATCCAGCGCGCCAAGCAGGGCGGCCAGCGGCTTGCCCCAGCGTTCGGGGGCAGTGTTCAGGTGCTCAAAATATTCCTGGAAAGTCAGGTACATATCCTTGTGGCGGAAACCGGCGCAAACCAGTTTGGTCACGCTTTCCACAACGGCCATGTAAGCGCCGCGGTAGGGGTCCGCTTCAGTCAGATAGGGGTTAAAGCCCCAGGCCATGCCGGAGCAGGTGGTGGTTTCGCCATCCACCGGCAGTTTGGCAGCCATGGCCATGGTGGGGGTCAGCTGGTATTTACCGCCGTAAGGCATCAGCACGGTGGAAGCGCCGATGGTGGAGTCAAACCGCTCGCCCAGGCCTTTCTGGCTGCAAACGTTCAGGTCGCCAACCAGGTTTTCCAACTTTTCGGCAAAGGTGGAACCGGCCCACTGGGGCTGCCATACCGTGCCGGGCAGAACATGCACATCGGCATGGCGCTCGGCACCGTTGGAGTTCAGGAACTCGCGGGAAAGGTCCACGATGGCAACGCCGTTCCAGTTCTCGCGCATCCGCTTTTCCTCGGTAACGGTAGCAACCACGGTGGCTTCCAGGTTTTCCTCATTGGCAAGGGCAATGAACTTTTCGGCATCCTCAGCGGCAACGGCAACAGCCATGCGCTCCTGGCTTTCGCTGATAGCCAGCTCGGTGCCGTCCAGGCCCTCGTACTTCTTGGTAACTTTGTTCAGGTCAATGTTCAGGCCGTCGGCCAGCTCGCCGATGGCAACGGAAACGCCGCCTGCGCCAAAGTCGTTGCAGCGCTTGATCATGCAGCAGGCGTCCTCGCGGCGGAACAGGCGCTGCAGCTTACGCTCAATGGGGGCGTTGCCCTTCTGCACCTCGGCACCGCAGGTTTCCAGGCTGGTCAGCTTGTGGGCCTTGCTGGAGCCGGTAGCGCCGCCAATGCCGTCACGGCCGGTGCGGCCGCCCAGCAGGATGATCACATCGCCGGGCTGGGGCTCTTCGCGGCGGACATGGCTGGCCGGGGTAGCACCCACAACAGCGCCGATCTCCATACGCTTTGCCACATAGCCGGGGTGGTACAGTTCAGCAACCTGGCCGGTGGCAAGGCCGATCTGGTTGCCATAGCTGGAATAACCGGCAGCAGCAGTGGTAACCAGCTTGCGCTGGGGCAGCTTGCCGGGCATGGTTTCGGCAACCGGCTTGAGCGGGTCGCCTGCGCCGGTCACGCGCATGGCCTGGTAAACATAGCTGCGGCCGGACAGCGGGTCACGGATGGCACCGCCGATGCAGGTAGCAGCGCCGCCGAACGGCTCAATCTCGGTGGGGTGGTTGTGGGTCTCGTTCTTGAAGAGGAACAGCCAATCCTGCAATTCGCCGTCCACATCGCACTTGATTTTGACGGTGCAGGCATTGATCTCTTCGCTCTCGTCCAGGTTCTGCAGGATGCCGCGCTGTTTCAGGGCCTTGGCACCGATGGTGGCCAGGTCCATCAGGGTGCGGTTCTTTTTATCGCGGCCGGTCTCGGCACGCAGGGCCATGTAACGGTCAAATGCAGCCTGCACAACTTCGTCGTCAATCTTGACATCGTTCAGGATGGTGCCGAAGGTGGTGTGACGGCAGTGGTCAGACCAGTAGGTATCGATCAGGCGGATTTCGGTAATGGTCGGGTCGCGCTGTTCAGATTTGAAGTAGTTCTGGCAGAACACAATGTCGGCGTGGTCCATGGCCAGGCCTTTTTCATTGCGGAAATTCTCCAACGCAGCGTCATCCAAAGCGCAGAAGCCGTTCAGGGTTTCCACAGCGGTGGGCACGGCAAATTCCATTTTCAGGGTATCACGGGTGTCCAGGCTGGCCTCGCGGGCTTCCACCGGGTTGATGACGTACTTCTTGATGGCTTCCAGATCCTCTGCGCTCAGTTCGCCGTCCAGCAGGTAGATGCGGGCACTGCGCACAGACGGACGCTCGCCCTGGCTCAGCAGCTGGATACACTCGGAAGCAGAATCTGCACGCTGGTCAAACTGGCCGGGCAGATACTCCACAGCAAACACCGTCTTGGCGGTGGGCAGCTCGGTATAGGTCACATCGACTGGCGGTTCGCTGAACACGGTGGGGATGGCTTTCTCAAACAGGTCGCGGTCAATGCCTTCCACATCATAGCGGTTCAACAGGCGCAGAGCTTTCAGGCCCTTAATACCAACCAGCTCAACCAGTTCATGCTTCAGGCCCTGGGCTTCGCCGTCAAAGCCGGGCTTTTTTTCTACATAAATGCGGTAAACCATTCTTGTTTAACCCTCCTGTGCTTTCATTGCCGCAAGGGCACGGGCACCAATATCACTGCGGCGGTGCAGTTTGTCAAAATGGATGCAGTCAGCAGCGGCGTAAGCCTTTTTCAGGGCTTCGGGCAGGGTGGCGGCGGTTGCCGTTACACCCAGCACGCGGCCGCCGTTGGTAACCAGCTTGCCATCCTTGATGGCGGTACCGGCATGGTACACGGTCACATCGGCAGCACCGGGCACCTGGCCATTCTCCAGGCCGGTGATCTCCTTGCCCTTTTCATAGGCAACGGGGTATCCGCCGGAAGCCAGCACCACACAGGCGGCAGCGCCATCGTTGAACTTGACCTCGGTCTTGTCCAGCGTGCCGTTGGTGCAGGCCTGCATCACGGTCAGCAGGTCGCTTTCCAGCAGGGGCAGTACTACCTGGGTTTCGGGGTCGCCAAAGCGGCAGTTGTATTCAATCACCTTGGGGCCGTCCGGGGTCAGCATCAGGCCAAAGTACAGGCAGCCCTTAAAGGGGCAACCCTCTGCCTGCATGGCGGCAACCGTAGGCAGGAAAATCTTCTCCATGCACTCGGCGGCAATGGCGGGGGTGTAGCAGGGGTTGGGGGCAAAGGTACCCATGCCACCGGTGTTCAGGCCCTCGTCATGGTCCAAAGCGCGCTTGTGGTCCATGCTGGAAACCATCGGCTTGACGGTTTTGCCATCACAGAAGGACAGCACGCTGACTTCCGGCCCGGTCAAAAATTCTTCCACCACAACATGGTTGCCGGAAGCGCCGAACTTTTTGTCCAGCATGATTTCCTTTACGCCATCGGCGGCTTCCTGCTCATTCTGGCAGATCAGCACGCCTTTGCCCAGCGCCAGGCCATCCGCCTTGATAACAACCGGGTACTTGCCCTTGCTGCGGATGTAATCCATCACCTTGGCGGGGTCGTCAAAGGTTTCATAGCCGGCGGTGGGAATGCCGTATTTTTTCATCAGGTCCTTGCTGAACACCTTGCTGGCTTCAATGCGGGCGGCAGCGGCATCCGGGCCAAAAGCAGGGATGCCCACCTTGGCCAAAGCATCCACCATGCCAAGGGCAAGGGGATCGTCCTGTGCAACAACAACATAATCAAAGGCTTCTGCCTTGGCAAAGGCGACCATGGCGTCTACATCCGTTGCAGGGATGTTTTTGCAGGTGGCATCGTAACCAATGCCGCCGTTGCCAGGGGCACACCAGATATCGCCGCAGTCGGGGCTTTTTTTCAGCGCGCGGATAATGGCGTGTTCACGCCCGCCGCCGCCAACAACCAGAATTTTCATGGCAAACTCCTTGTTGTAATAAATAAGAAAGAATAAATAATAAAGAATAATGAAGGTGTGCCGCATGCGGCACGGTTTTGGATATTAGAACTCTAATATTTTATAAGCGGTACGCAGCGCCGCGGTCCACCTTCATTTTTAATTATTTTTTATTAACTATTCTTTTCCCAATTTTTTTACGAAAAAATTGGGAACTTAGTGGTGGAACAGTCGGATACCACAGAACGCCATGGCAATGCCGTACTTGTTGCAGGTGGCAATAACCTGATCATCGCGGATGGAGCCGCCCGGCTGCACAATGGCGGTCACACCGCTGCGGCGGGCGCGCTCAATGTTGTCCCCAAAGGGGAAGAATGCATCACTGCCCAAGGCAACATTCGTTACCTTGCTCAGCCAGGCTTTCTTTTCCTCGGCAGTCAACGGGGCAGGCTGCACAGTAAAGGTTTCGGCCCAAACGTCATCCCCAATCACATCCTCCGGGGTATCGCCGATGTAAACATCAATCGCGTTATCGCGGTTTGGCTTGGAGATATCCTCGCGGAACGGCAGGTCCAGAACCTTGGGCATATGGCGCAGCTGCCAGTTGTCGGCTTTCTGGCCTGCCAGGCGGGTGCAGTGGATGCGGCTTTGCTGGCCTGCGCCCACACCGATGGTCTGGCCGTCCTGCACATAGCAGACGGAGTTGGACTGGGTGTATTTCAGCACGATCAGGCTCATGATCAGATCGCGCTTCTGGGCATCGGTCACCGTCTTGTTCTCGGTTACAAAGTTTTGCAGCATGGTATCCACGCTGATCTCCAGATCCTGGCGGCCCTGCTCAAAGGTGACACCGAATACAGTGCGGCGCTCCAGCGGAGCAGGGATATAATCCGGATCAATGGCAACGATGTTGTAGTTGCCTTTCTTTTTGGATTTCAGCACTTCCAGGGCGTCGGCGTCATAGCCGGGGGCAATGATGCCGTCCGAAACTTCGTGCTGGATCAGCTTTGCGGTGGCAAGGTCGCACACATCAGACAGGGCGATCCAGTCACCAAAGCTGGACATGCGGTCCGCACCGCGGGCGCGGGCATAAGCGCAGGCCAGGGGAGAAAGCTCAGCCTCTGCACTAATATGATACATCTTTCTCAGCGTTTCGTCCAGTGGCAGGCCAATGGCGGCACCGGCGGGGGAAACATGCTTAAAGCTGGCAGCAGCAGGCTGGCCCAGGGCTTTTTTCAGGTCGCGCACCAGCTGGTAGCTGTTGAACGCATCCAGAAAGTTGATGTAGCCCGGCTTGCCATTCAAAATGGTAACGGGAAGATCAGAACCGTCTGCCATAAAAATGCGGGCAGGCTTCTGGTTGGGGTTGGTGCCGTATTTCAGCTGGAATTCGTTCATAAGTTCAGCCCTCCACCGTGTTGTATTTGTTCAGGATCACATCTTCATAATCGCCGGTTTCCAGCGTGATGGCGCGCACAAACAGGCTGACCTTATTATCTTCGTTCAGGGCTTCCCACAACTTTCCGGCAAATTCGTCGGCATCGTTCTGGTCCAGTGTCACGCGCAGCGGCTCACCGGCAAAGCTGGGGATGGGGGAGCCGTTTTTCTGGTAGGTGGTAATCAGCTGGCCTTCGCCTGCAACGGGCTGCGGATAGTCAAAGGTCTGGCGCTGCACGCTGGCGGGGTTGCCATCGCAGCTTTTCAGGATGCTCAGCTTGTAGCCGCCGCGACGCATATCCACAACGCCGGAAATGCGGGGGGTAAAGTTGGGGGCATCGTCCTCAAAAGTGCGGGTGGCAAGGGCTGCTTCAAAGCCGTAGCCGGGGAACAGGTTATCCCGCATGTAGCGGTAAATGGTATCCGTCTGGTCACCGTTGGTCACAATAGTGGTATCGTTCAGGGTCAAAACCGGGTTATAGATGATCAGGTGGGGATCTTCCAGCTTGGCGGGGTCTGCGGCTACCGTGCGGATGCCGCCGGGGATGGCGTCAAACACGCGGTTGCGGCTGTTGGCGCTGCGGCCCATGATCCAGTAAGCAATCATGGCCTTGGTGCCGTCCGGCGAACGGCCGATGCAGATGCCGCGGCCGGGATATTCGTTACCGGCCAGATAAGTATAAAGATTCTTTTTCATGCGGGAATCCTCCTTGTTCGGTCAGGCTTCGCCATTGCACACCATGGCAATGGCCTGGGGCAGCAACTTCCATTCGGCTTCCACCATCACGCGCTTCTGCAGCACTTCGGGGGTATCACCGGGCTGCACTTCCACGGCTTTCTGCCCGACTGAAACACTTTTTCCGTTACATGGGCTTGCCGGTTAGCTTTAAGG
>OKSD01004157.1_pt1 | contig 10128 bp, 8 predicted proteins | sample 1601221 | NCBI WGS metagenome assembly OKSD01 (sample SAMEA3541550, study PRJEB24748) | human gut metagenome | biome: human gut; feature: human-associated habitat; material: faeces | place: China | collected 2012
GGCGGAATACCGAGCCAGTACCTTCCCGACACAACAGCACACAACAGAGCGGGAACGGGTATGAGCGCAGGCCCCTTTTTCACGCACGGGGCCGCCGGCCTGCGTCCGTCAGTCTCCAGCAATCCTGCGCTTTCTGGATTTCATAGCGTGCAGGAGAAAAGTGAAGCCAGATGGATGTATGAGAGACTATTGGCCTTTTGTATAAGGTTCTTTCTAAATAAAAACAAAAAATTTTTATTGGAGCTTTGCCGTACCGGTATCAAGGATGCAATGCCTCATATACCAGATTCCGTTGTCAGCGTGTCAGCCTTTTAAAAAAGCACGTACATTGTCTACACCCCCATGCCGCAGAACTTTGAGATATGTACCTTTTCTCAGCGCCTGATATAAAATAGCCACACTAAAATAGCCACACCCTTAGGTGTGGCTATTTTTATATGTCACAGGGACTTCCAGACGTTCAGCGAAAATGTCTGACCGTGCATAAGTGCCGCCTGCTCTGCAGATGCAGAAGATTTTTGTAAACATATAACAAAAAAGCACTTACACATTTACACAAAATGACGTTTTTGAAAAAAGCCAAAAATCCTCCCCTGTCATGTGAAAAACAGGCGTTCCAAAAATGCCGGGTGTTCGATAAAATAATCACAAAGAGGTATATGTGAGGGGGGAGAACTGCATGGAGTATATCTTGGAAATGAAGGATATCAGCAAAACCTTCCCAGGCGTCAAGGCGCTGGACCATGTCCAGCTGCAGGTACGGCCGGGAGAGGTCCATGCGTTGATGGGAGAAAACGGAGCCGGTAAATCGACCCTGATGAAAATCCTGATGGGGATTTACACCAGGGATGCCGGCGGTGAGATCCTGTTTGATGGCAAGCCCTATATGGTTTCCAACCCCAAGGAAGCCATGGACATGGGCGTGGCCATGATCCACCAGGAGCTCAATCCCATCTTGGATATGACCGTATACGAAAACATCTTCGTAGGACGGGAACTGCGCAAGAACGGTCTGGTGGACAAAAAGGCCGAGATTGAACAGGCTCAGAAGCTGATTGAGGAGTGCGGTCTGCACGTCTCGCCCAAGGAGACGCTGCGGAACCTGACAGTTGCCCAGTGCCAGCTCATCGAGATCATCAAGGCGATCTCCGTCAACGCCAAGGTTATCATCATGGATGAGCCCACTGCCGCCATCACCGACCGGGAAGTGGAGCTGCTGTTTGGACATATCCGCCGCCTGAAGGAGAAGGGCGTTGCCATCATCTACATCTCCCATCGTATGGCGGAGATCTTTTCCATCTGCGACCGGGTCAGCGTCTACCGGGATGGACAGTACATCGGGACAGGCACCACAACGGAGCTGGACGAAGGCCAGCTCATTAAAATGATGGTGGGACGGGAGATCACGGATGTGTATCCAAAGCTGGAGGCGGACATCGGCGAGGTCGTCTTTGAGGCAAAAAACATCGTCCGGGCCGACAACAAGGTCAAAGGCGTGAGCCTGTCCGTCCGCCGCGGTGAAATTCTGGGAATCGGCGGGCTGGTGGGCGCTGGGCGCAGCGAGCTGGTGGAAGGCATCTTTGGCATGCACGCCCTTTCACAGGGAGAGATTTTTGTCCACGGCAAGCGGGTGAAGATCTCCTCTCCGGAGGACATCATCAAACAGGGTGTTGCGCTTATCACCGAGGACCGAAAGGTCACGGGACTGAATCTCAGCGGCACGGTCAACGACAACATTGCCATGGTGGCCATCAAAAAGCTCCTGACCCACGGACTCTACAACAAGGGAAAAGCCCGCCGCGCGTCTGAGGAGTATATCGAAAAGCTCAACATCAAGACTCCTTCCGCAGACCAGATCGTGGGAAACCTCTCCGGCGGCAATCAGCAGAAAATCGTCATTGCAAAGTGGCTTTTGAACGATCCGGACATCATCATTCTGGACGAGCCCACCCGCGGCATCGACGTGGGTGCCAAGCGGGATATCTACCTGCTGCTGGGCAATCTGGTGCGCCAGGGCAAGGCGGTCATCATGATCTCTTCGGAGATCCCGGAACTGATGGGTATTTGTGATCGGATCATGGTCATGTGCGAGGGCAACTATTCCGGAGAGGTCAGCCGGGAGGAATTCTCCCAGGAGCGGATCATGACGCTGGCCTCTGCCATCAAGGTGTAAAGGGAGGAAGAACTATGAAAGAAAAGAGTCGTGCAAAATCGCTGATCAGCGAATACTTCATCTTCGTGATTTTTATTGCACTGGTGGTGCTGACCTGCCTGAAGCCCAGCTTCATCCAGCCTGCCAACCTGGTCAATATTCTGAAGCAGGCCTCTATCAACGGCATTCTGGCATTCGGCATGATGTTCGTCATCATCGCGGGCGGCTTTGATATGTCAGTGGGCTCAACGGTCGCGTTCACCGGCATCCTGGCCGCCATGCTGGGCCAGGGACAGTATCCGATCTTCGTGCCGCTGATCGTAGCCATGCTGGGCGGCCTGGCCGTGGGCGTTGTCAACGGCGTGGGCGTTGCCGTGGGCAACCTGCCTCCGTTCATCATGACACTGGGAACCATGACGGCGGTCCGTGGTCTTGCCCTCCTGATCTCCGACGGCAAACCCATCATCGGAATCAGCGAATCGTACAAGGCTGTGGCGGCGTCTTCGATCTTCGGCATTCCCATGCTGGCGGTCTTTCTGGTGATTACCATTCTGCTCTGCTCCTTCGTGCTGTCGAAGACAGTCTACGGCCGCCGGGTATATGCCTGCGGCGGAAATCTGCTGGCAGCGCAGGTCTCCGGCATCAACACCACCAAGATCCGCATCTCCACCTTTGCCATCGCGGGGCTTCTGGCAGGTCTGAGCGGCTTTTTAATGACCTCCCGTGTTACCATTGCCCAGCCCACAGCGGCTGAGAGCTATGAGATGGATGCCATCACGGCCTGCGTGGTGGGCGGCGTCTCTATGACCGGCGGCGTGGGCAAGCCTTGGGGCGTGGTGATTGGCTGTCTGCTGATCACGGTCATTGCCAACGGTCTGGACATCATGGGCGTGTCTTCCCACTGGCAGAAGATCGTCAAGGGCGCCATCATCGTACTGGCTGTGCTGATCGACGTGAAGGGCAAGAGCAAGAAACGCTGAACGGTATTGAGAGAGGGGCGTTCCCCGTCCTGCTCTTGATATATATCGAAATGAACCAAACATTTCAAGGAGGAAAGAACATGAAAAAGAAGAAGTTTCTGGCTCTGCTGCTGACCGGCGCCATGGCGCTGGCCGCCCTCACCGGCTGCAGCAGCGGCACCGAGACCACCGAGGAGAGCACTGGTGGGGATGCGTCCGCCGAGAGCGGAGACGGCGCCTATAAGATTGCCCTCATCCAGCAGCACCAGACCAACGCGTTCCAGATCGGCGTCACCGAGGGCGCACAGGCGAAGGCCGATGAGCTGGGTGTGGAGTTGAACATTCTGAGCGCCGATCAGGACGCTGCCAAGCAGATCAGCCAGATCGAGCAGTGCGTGTCCGAGGGCTATGACGCCATCCTGTTCGAGCCCGTGGATCCCGATGGCCTGCGCGACGCCGCTAAGGCCGCTGCCGACGCCGGCGTCATCATGATAAACATCGTATCCGCCTGCACCGACTGGGAGTCCGCCGGCATCTCTGCCGTGTCCTGCGGCGACAACGTCAAGGCCGGCGAGAATGAGATGCAGCATGTAGCGGATCTGCTGGGCGGCAAGGGCAACATCGCCATCCTGACCGGCCCCTCCTCCACCACCGACACGACCGCACGCCTGGAGGGCTATCGCAATATTCTGGCCAACTATCCGGACATGACGGAAGTGATTGCTCCCGCGGACTGCGCATGGGACACCGCCAAGGCCCAGTCCACCGTGGAGAGCTGGCTGTCTGCCTATGATCTGGACGCCATCGTCTGCCAGAACGACGGCATGGCCGTGGGCGCGGGCAACGCCGCCGGTGCCAACAGCGGCATCGTCATCACCGGCCTGGACGGCACCCCCGACGGCTATGAGGCCATCAAGGACGGCCGCATCACCGGCACCGTGGCGCAGGACGGCGGTCTGATGGCTTCCAGCGGCGTGGAAGCTGCTGTCACCCTGCTGGACGGCGGCACGCTGGAGAACAATCTCATCATCGCGGACAGCGTGTGGATTGACTCCTCCAACGTGGCGGATTACGAGTAAGCTGCCAAAAGCGACAAATTGATCCGCTGATTCTCCAAAAATTCTTGGCAAATACCGAGAAATAGCGTATAATGACAGGGAAAGGGAAAACGGGTTCGTTTTCCCTTTCCTTATCAGAATCTGCGTGGGAGGTGCTGCGGATGCTGCGGGTCGTTTTGGCCGATGACGAAAACAAGGTGATCCTGCTGATGCAGAAGCTGATCGACTGGGAGGCGCTTGGCTACGAGATCGCAGGCACCGCCAACGATGAACTGCGGGCATTGGAGCTGGTGCGGGAAAAGCAGCCGCATCTGCTGATCACGGACGTCCGGATGCCCGGCTGCGACGGCATCGAACTGATCCAGAGGGCCAAGGCCCTCCAGCCCAAGCTGCATTTCATCGTCATCAGCGGATACCGGAAATTTGAATATGCCCAGAACGCGCTGAAATACGGCGTGGAGGACTATCTGCTCAAGCCCCTCAAGCAGGAGGAGCTCACCGGCATTTTGCTGCGCCTCAAGGAGAAGATGGGGCAGGAAGCCGCGCTGGAATTCCAGCTGAAAAGGAGCGGAGAACACCAGCAGGAGCTGCTGCTGGACGCCCTGCTGGGAACGGCGGAGCGTGGCACCTCCTTTTTGAGCGCCGGGCAGGCCAACGGGGAGTACGGATTTCACTTTGGGAGCGGCACTTACGCCGCCGCAGTGATCCGGGTGGATGTGCCCGATGCGGAATCCTATCAGGACGGCTATCGGATCCTGCTGCGCCATGCGCTGGAAATCGTGCGGCGGGAGAGCGGCCTGCTGACGGAGGAGTTCGCGGCCTCGCTGGGCCATGCCGGGATCGCAGTGTTGCTGTACCTGCGGGCCTATCATGCGGTGGAAGTGACGCAGTGCTTCACCAAAATCCGCAAGGAGATCGAAAACCAGCGGGACTTGTTCTGGAATGTCCAGGCCACCGTCTGCCTGGGCAGCCGGAGGGACTCTCTGGAGCAGGTGGGGGAATCCATGCGGGAGGCGCTCTGGCTGTGCAGGGATCGGCTGTGCCGGCCGCAGTCCTGGCGGGATGCCGCGCTGGAGATGCCGGATCTGGCCCGGCGGTATCAGATGGACGCGTCCCGGAAAAAGAGCTTTCAGGTGGCGGCCGAGTGCCTGGATGAGGTGCGCTTTGTGCAGGAGCTGGAGGAGAGCTGCCGGACGGTGGAGGCGCTGCCGGACCTGAACGGGCAGATGGTGGAGGACTGGTTCCGCCAGGTTCTGGAGGCATGCCTCTACGGAATGCGCCAAAGCGGTGAAACGGAAGCGCCCCTGGAGGAGGAGATGGATAAGCGGTTCTGGCACTGCACGGACATGGCGGCAGTATACCGGCTGCTGCGGCAGGGCATCCAGGCAGAGATCCAGCGGCTGAAGGAGGCGAAAGCCCTGCGGGAGATGCGGCCGATCACAGAGGCAAAGCACTATATCCAGCAGCACTATCAGGAGGCCCTGCGGCTGGAGGATGTCAGCACCGCCGTGGGCTTCAACGCCACCTATTTTTCCACACTGTTCAAAAAAGAGACCGGGCAGAACTTCATGGACTATCTGACGGAGCTGCGCATCAGCAAAGCTAAGGAGCTGCTGTGCGGTGAGGAGCTGTCTGTGCAGGATGTGGCAGAGCAGGTGGGGTACCGGGATCTCAAATACTTTTCCAGATTGTTCAAAAAACTTACCGGTGTGAGCCCGTCAGATTATAAGAAACTTTACAAGTAGGTGATACCATGTGGCCGTGGACGGACTGGAAACTGCGGCGGGCGCTGCGGCGCTACCGGCGGGAGCGGGACCTGGAGGCCGTTTTGCAGATGGACTGGCACCGGGATTTGGATCTGAGCGCATTTTTCACAGATGTGGAAGAGCGGCTTCACGGAGAGGAGATCACCAGACTGCGGCAGAAACAGGCGGAATATCTGGCGCTGCAAAACCAGATCAACCCCCACTTCCTCTATAACGCCCTGGAGGCCATCCGCACAGACGCCCTACTGGCGAACTGTCCGGATATTGCCGAGACCACGGAGGCTCTGGCGACCTTTTTCCGATACACCATCTCCAATGTCCAGGAGTATGTGACCTTTTCAGATGAGCTGGACAATGCGGAAAACTACTTTACCATCCAGCGCTGCCGATTCGGTGACAAAATCTCTCTGGAACTGGAGCTGGAGAACGAGCGGCTTTTGGAAGTGCGGATGCCGAAGCTCATCCTGCAGCCTCTGGTGGAGAACGCAGTATCACATGGGCTGGAGGGCAAACTGGGCCACGGCACGGTCCGCATCATTGTGGAAAACAGCGACCGGACATTTTTCCTGCGGGTGCGGGACGACGGCGTAGGGATGCCGGACGAACAGGTGGAGCGGCTCAACGCGCAGTTCGGCGGAGTTGGGGGCGCGGATATGACCCAGCCGTGCGGAGGAATCGCCCTGCGGAATGTCAACAGCCGCATCCGGCTCATGTTCGGAGAGGACTACGGCCTGCATTTGTTCAGCGCCGCGGGCGTTGGCACGGAGTGCTGCGTGACGCTGCCGCTGCGTTTCCGGGAGGCGTAGAACCGTGAGAGAGGAATTGATCCGGGTGGAGAACGGCTGCTTCCGCAGGGAGGACGAATTCTACCGTTTTGAAATCTCCATTTCCCGGGGGGAGTGCATCGGGGTCTATGTGGATGACCATTTCACCTCCGGCACCGCATATCTGGACCTGTTCAAGGGCGGCACACACCTGGAGCGGGGACGGGCCTTTTCCTGCGGCCGTCGGGTGGGCCCGCTGGAACTGGAACGCTGGATCCTGCAAAACGCCAGGATCGTGAACTGGCACCGGTTCCATTCGCAGGAGCTGACGGTGCGGGACTTCCTGCTGGCGCTGGACCGTCCGGCCGGCTGGCCGCAGAGATGGGGCGCGGTCCGGCGCCTGCACAGTCCGGAGAGCCAGGAGATCCGGCAGCGGATGGAACTGCGTGTGCCGCTGGAGAGCCGGCTTGCCGACCTCTCCCTGCTGGATTATTACCGCCTCTGTGTATTTCGGGTGTGGTTCTGGCGGGGAGAGTTGCTGGTCCTGGACCGGATCACAGAAATCCTGCGGCGGCGGGATGTGGAAAAACTGATGGAGTGCGTACAGCTGCTGCTGCGCCAAGGGACGGCGGTATTCCTGCTGGATCTGGACGAGACATTCATGTACCGCTACTGTGACCGGATCGACGTCATCCGGGACCGCAGGACCTGCTATCGGCTTTACCCGGAGGAGTACGGGGAGCAGCTCTATGCAGTTCTGGGCTGGAAGCCCCGGGACCGCGGAGCGGAGCATACAGAGTGCCGCTGGGAAGACAAGCAGGTGCTGCGGCTGGAGGGTCTCACTTTTCCGGGAATGGCGCCGCTGACCTGCCAGATTCACAGCGGAGAGATCGCCTACTTCCGGGACGAGAACTACACGGCTGCTGCCAGACTCCGGGAGTGCTTTCTGGGCGGCAGGGGCTGGCTGCGGGGCATGCTGTGGCTGAACGGGCAGGCACAGACACATGAAGAGATGACAAAGCAGATCGGCACGGAGATCGGGATTCAGACCGAACGGCCGGACCGTCCCGGCGGTGTATTGTTTGACAACCTCACCGCGCTGGACAACCTGACGACCTGCCTGCTTCCCAAGGCCGGATACCGTCTGGTTCGCCGGCGGGTCGCGGAGAATATTTTGGAGGAGGCCTCCAGATGGTTTCCCCGAGAGGATCTGCTGCGGCCTCTGCGCACTTGGTCCTTACCGGCGCGCCTCCGGTTCTCCTATTTCAAATGGTATCTGCTGAATCCGCAGCTGCTGGTCTGCTTTTTTCCCTTTTCCGGGCAGGAGACGGCGCATCATGAACTGATTATCGACCTGCTGGTTGCCTGCGCAGAACGCGGGATGGCGGTTTGGGTCATCTCCTCCAACATTGACGCGATCTGCGAAAAGACGGAAAACCAGGAATTTCTCCAGCGCCTGCGAACCATCAACTGACTTCCATGGAAAACCGGCGGCAGACTTGTGGCACAAAGACCTCCTTTTTCCTCCATCCAGCATTTTTTGCTGCAGGACGAAAGGCATCCGCAGAATTTTGCATGGCGCGGCAGTTGCCCGCCGGTGTCGGCACATGCCCGTTGGCGGTGCCCCGGCCCGCCATGCAGCGCTATTCATGGGTTTTATCCCCATTTCAGATACCCGCCGAAAAGCGTTTAGCTGCCTTGCGGCAAGCCGGACGCTTTTCTTTTTCCCCAAGCGGGTGAGAAATCGTTCCCAGAACCACCTTCCCAAAGACCAGCAGGGCGGATTGCAGCTGCCGTAATACTGCTCCCAGCACACTGCGTACACCTGCCACCCGGAAGCTGCAGGCGCCGCTCTCATAGATGGGCGCCCGCACCATCTCCCAGGGCGGAGTGACAGAGGAAAAGGTCTGGCTCTCCCTGGTGGTGGTCAGTGTGTCCGGTCCCATGGGAGCAGATCCACATTTTTATCCCTCCGCCAGTGAGATCCGGATACAATACCGCCACATGGGATGTGGGGGCCTGAAGCCCGCGTACTTTGGCGCAGTGCCCTCGTTCTTCTGGCGCCGGTTGTTGGACCAGTTCACCGCCACAGCGCCGCCCTGACGGAGCGTGATGGTCCGACCGCTCTGTGGGATCACCAGGAAGGGAGCCTGTCCCACAGCAAAGTTAAACCGGAGGGCGGTGCTCTCTGCGTCGGGAAGGCGCGCCACGGTAAGGCCATTCGCGTTTTCCACATTCTGGCCACCGTTGAGAGCCACCAGGGCAATGCCGGCACGGCCGGGAGGAGCAGCCCTGGCATACATCCCACGTCCGCGTTCTGTGCCGGTTCAGTGTGATGGTGATTGATGGATATGGAGAGCTTTGCTTTTCGCTCCGGTCTGCTCCACCTCCACATCGGCCCGCGCTCCCTGTAGTCGATGCCGGAAGGCCCCTCGTCCGTCAGGGCGTTCACCATCAGCGGCTGGATGCCGCCGGTGAAGGAGATGTCACCATTGTCCCAGGGGTCGGCCGGATTATAAAAGCTGTCCCGCTGTTTCTCTGCGATGTCCCGCTCTGTAAAGTAGGCAGCCTGGACATGGGCCAAGTATTTTTCGATGTCCAGGACCAGTTTCAGCTCCTCCGGAGTGTAGTTCCCCCATCCACGGTGATCTTCTTATCTGTAATGAGATTGCCCCGGCTGTCCACCAGTCCATGGAACTCCAGCATGCGGTTGCGCATCAATCAGCCTCCACCGCGGCGTAGGCCGGGGGCAGCAGCGCCAGCGGGAGGAGATGGGGAACGGCTGGCCTGGCTGGCCCCTCAAGTTTACACGGGCCATTCCGCCATCAATTCCATTCCGCAGAGCACGGCCGCTGCCGCGCAGCGTCAATGTCCGGGGTACTTGCCGCTGGCGCAGATCCGCCTCCGGGGCCTCGGCCAGCTCCTCCCGCTGCACTGGTTTAAAGAGATATTGAATGGGGTGGCCTGATAGCCCGCCTTCAAATATGCGTTGCTGCGGTGGTGATAAAAAAGACTCCCGCCCTCTCGTCCCAGGCCCGCAGCTCCCAGGCAAACTCCATGCCGCTCTTGCCAGCCATACAGATGTCCAGACAGAACAGGTTGAACCACGCCCCCTTCCGCATCGTGGCTTCCAGATTCTCCGTGCTGGAAAAGGGCCTCCCCTCGTGCTCCACGTTCCGTCCCTGCAGGATATCCTCCTGTATGGCGCAGATTCCTCCCTGCATGGGTGCCGAAAGAGTCCGCAGCATACAGCAGGTCGATGCAGAGGAGAAATTGTGCCCGTGGAATGGGTCAAAAACAGCGTCAAATTTACCGCCACGCCAGACTACCCCAACGCCATTTACATCTGCAACACCAGCGGGCAGACCTACAGTCTGGTGACGATTCTGGAAGTGGACGAATAAAAGGGAAGCCCCCCGGAAATCCGGG
>OKSD01004158.1_pt1 | contig 10127 bp, 9 predicted proteins | sample 1601221 | NCBI WGS metagenome assembly OKSD01 (sample SAMEA3541550, study PRJEB24748) | human gut metagenome | biome: human gut; feature: human-associated habitat; material: faeces | place: China | collected 2012
TCTCCGAGCCCTTCAAGGACTCCAACGGCTACGGTGAAAGCATCGCACGGCTGTCCAATATGCTGGGCGGCGGCGTCATCGTCCAGCGGTTCGGTGACCTGATCCGTGGCCAGCGCTCCACGCCCAAGCGGGTGGAGGAGAGCTTCGTCACCCCCACGCTGGCCGCCACCCCCGGCGACCTGAGTCTGGTGATGCCCAAGCGCATTCTGGACGGCATCATCGAGATGATCTATGCGCTGGATAAGATCGCCCCCGGCACCGCCAATGACGACACCCTGCTCTACGGTGTGGAGGTAAAGTTCTACAATATGGAGGTCCAGCTGGACGAAAATCTGGAGACACCCCACAAGGGCCTGTTCGTCATCGGTGACGGCAGCGGCGTCACCCACTCCCTGTCCCATGCCAGCGCCAGCGGCGTGTATGTAGCCCGGCACATCGCAGAGAGCCTGTAAAAAACAAAGTCGCTCCGGTATAATACGCATAAAAGGACTGCCGCAAGAATGCGGCAGTCCTTTTATTTGTTCTTGGGAAATCAGTCGCCCTCTCACCACTTGTTCTCTACCTTTTCGGCAAAGCCCAGAAAGTCCTTCACCCGGACAGGCGTGCCGTCGTCCAGCAGGGCCGTGCCGGTGAAGCGGCCGAACACCTGATGCTGGTCGGATTTGATGAGCTTCACGTCCGTGCAGGCGGCCCGGTCCAGAATGGGTGCAAAGTCCATCTCGAACCGCCCGTCGTCGGAGGTAAAGCGCCACGGGGCCAGATAGTCCTCCCGCTTCCCCGCCATGGGAATGTGGAAGGTCACCTGCCCCAGCTTGTGGGCCCTGCCGCCGTAAAACAGCATATTCTCGCTGGCGGCGGAGGTATCCCCGAAGCCATAGCCGATGTTCCAGCCGAAGGGAACGCCATCCACCTGCCCGGAGGCGCTGCCCCAGTACCATGTATTGTGATATGTCCACACGCCCCGTCCCCAGTCCAGCACGCCGAAGGAGTCGGCGGGGTCAAAGGTGTATGTCTGCCCCCCGATACGCACCGTCCCGGCAGCCCGCATACAGTTGATCTTCTGGTTGTAGTAGAAGTGGCCGGGCTTGTCAAAGGGCGTGCAGATGACCATGGACTCCTCCGGCTCCTGCGTCAGCAGCAGGTGGCCCTCGATGGTGTCCCGGTTCAGGAAGTCCTCCATGCGGAAGGTCAGCTCCCGGCCGCCGGGGACATGGCGGAACACCAGCGCATGGCGCTTGCCGCTGCTGGCGGTGTCTCCGGCGGCGGAGGTCTCCGGCAGGCCCGTCCGGCCCATGGGAAAGGCCCGCATGGGGCTGCGGGTCATCTGCCACCCCTCATCAAATTGCAGAAAGGAGACGGAGTCCAGCCCCATGTAGCCGTTGTCGGCAATGGTCAGCGCCACGGCAAAGTGGTCATTGGCCACGAGGTAGTAGTCCCACTCCTTGATGCGGGCGACCGGAGCCTTGATGTCCGCCCGGCGGTAGATGGGCAGCAGGCGCTTGGCGTAGCCCGGCTCCCGGAGATTGCCCTTTTCGTCCAGAAGCGGTGCGCTGGCGGTGATCTCATGCTGCATGGCGGTGTCCTCCTTTTGATCCGTTTGGGCCATTATAGCACACCCCGGTGCTGTACGCTATGCTTTTCTTGCAGGCTCTTTTGCCCGCTTTTCCAACTCATGGGAAAAGTTACCCGCCGGAGGCAATCAAACATTTGAAAAAACACCCCCACCGCCAAAAAGAAGGGAAGCCCCGCAGGACTTCCCTTCTCGTTTGCAAGTATGTAAGCCCTTCTCCTCACCCACAGGTACTCTCGGCGGCAAAATAGTCACGGGTCTGGCGGATATTCTCCCGGATCTGTGCCTTCAGCGCCTCCAGCGAATCAAATTTCTGCTCGTCCCGCAGGCGTCGGCAGAACTCCACCCGGATGGTTTTGTCATAGAGGTCGCCGTCGAAATCCAGCAGGAAGGTCTCCACCGACACGGCGTCGCCGTCGCTGACGGTGGGGCGGGTGCCGATGTTGGTGACGCCGGGGACGCTGGTGCCGTCCGGCAGGAACACCCGGGTCACATACACGCCCCGCTCCGGCAGCAGCACATGGTCCGGCGGGGTCAGGTTCACCGTGGGGATGCCGATGGTGCGGCCGAAGCGGCAGCCGTGGGTGACGGTGCGGGTCAGGCAGTGGCGGTGGCCCAGGAAATCGGCGGCCCGCTCCATCTGTCCGCTTTCCACCAGAGTGCGGATGTAGGTGGAGCTGACGGTGATGCCGTCCAGGGTCACCTGGGGGATGATGTCGCAGCCGATGCCCCGCTCCCGGCAGCGGGACAGGAGTTTGTCCGGGTTCCCCTGGTTCCGGTGGCCGAAGTGATAGTCGTGGCCCGCCACCAGGTGCACCGCGCCATAGGTACCGATCAGCAGATCGTCGATGAAATCCTGCCAGGGCATGGTCATCATGGCCCGGTCAAAGGGGGCGATGATCACCTGGCGGATGCCGTAAAGCCGCTGCATCAGGTCCCGGCGGTCGTCGGGGGTGTTGATGAGGCCCACCGGGCGGCCGGTGACCACCTCCTTGGGCGGGCGGTCGAAGGTGAAGGCGGCGGGGACGGCCTCCAGCTCCCGGGCCCGGGCGGCGGTTTTTTCCAGCAGGGCTCCGTGGCCCCGGTGAACGCCGTCGAAAAAGCCCAGGGCGATAACAGTTCGATTCAAGGTACTCACGCTCCGAAAAAGTTTTTAAGGGAGGTCATCACGCCGCCCTCCAGGCGGCTGAGACAGAGAAGCTGGCCCTCCAGGCCATAGACCCGGTAGAGGCCCTCCGGCAGGGGCTGGCGGACGGTGAAGGGGTTGCCGTTGCGGCACAGGGCGTCCACCCGGGGGTGCCGGATGCGGTAGGCCGGGTGCTGGCGGAACAGGGAGTCCAGCGGGGCCAGCAGGGCCTCGCCCTCCTGCTGCACCCGGTCCAGGGTCACGGCGTCGTCCAGGGTGAATCCGGCGGCCATGGTGCGGCGCAGACTGCTCATGCAGCCGCCGCAGCCCAGGGCCTGGCCGATGTCGTGGCACAGGGTGCGGACATAGGTGCCCTTGGAGCACCGGATGCGCAGGGTGTAGTCCCCGGGGCCGGTCTGGTCCAGCAGCTCCAGCTCATAAATGGTAACGGGCCGGGCCGGGCGCTCCACCTCCCCGCCCCGGCGGGCGATCTGATAGAGCTTCTGGCCGCCGATCTTGATGGCGGAGTACATGGGGGGCACCTGCTGTATCTCGCCGGTGAACCGGGGCAGCAGGTGCAGCAGGTCCTCCCGGCCGGTGAGCACCGGATGGGTGTCCAGGGTCTCGCCGGAGGTGTCCTGGGTGTCGGTGGTGCGGCCCAGCCGAAGCCCGGCGATATACTCCTTCTGGCCGTCCTCGGCGAAGGACACGGCCCGGGTGGCCTGTCCCACAAACACCGGCAGCACGCCGGTGGCCATGGGGTCCAGAGTCCCGGCGTGGCCCACCTTTTTTGTTTTCAGAATCCCCCGCAGCTTAGCGCAGACGTCCATGGACGTCCAGCCGGCGGGCTTGTCGATGATGATGATTCCGTTTGCCATGGGTCGCTCCTTGTGAAAAGTCTGCGCCAAACGTGCCTGATGGCGCGTACAAGCGTTTTGCGCAGCAAAACCTTGCCGCAGGAGGCAAATAAAATGCAATCATTTTCGGCCGGGGCGTGTACCTGGCCGAAAATACTTCTCAGGCTGCAAGTGTGGAATTTGTTCGCCATCGGCGAACAAATTATGCGCGTAGCAGACTGCAAATTTTGTCAAAAAAGGGCCTTGCCCTTTTTTGACAGTTTCGTCCACCCGGCGGGCTTGTCGATGATGATGATTCCGTTTGCCATGGGTCGCTCCTTTTGTCAATCCTCCCCCGCCACCATGTCGATGGCCTGGAGCACGGCCTGCTTCACCTCGCCGAGGGTGCCGTGCAGCGTGGCGCCGGCAGCAGCCGCATGGCCGCCGCCGCCCAGAAGGGCACAGACCTCCGTGGCATTGACCCGGGGGCCGGTTCGCAGGGAAATTTTCACCCGGCCATCCTTCAGCTCCCGCAGGGTCACGCCGCAGTCGGTGCCCTCCACCAGGGCAGCCAGACTGGACAGCTCCTCCACATCCGCCTCCGTGGCCTTGTAATCCAAGCACAGGGACAGAGGGATCTGCATGACGACCACCCGGTCGTGGTCATAATACTCCGCCCACTCCGCCATCCAGGCCTCCATAGCCAGACGGGTGCGGCTCTTGGTGCGGAACAGGGCCTTGTTCACCGGCGCCACGTCAATGCCGCAGTCCATCAGGGCGGCGGCGATGCGGTGGGTGCGGGCGGTGGTGTTGGAATAGACGAAGCAGCCGGTATCCGTGGAGACGGCCACATACAGCGGCAGGGCGATCTCCGGCGTCAGCGGCGTCATCAGGGTGACGATGTTGTACACGATCTCGCCGCAGGCGGCGGATTCGGCCTCCAGACAGGTCTCCCGGGCGAAAAACTCCTGGGAGGGGTGGTGGTCGATGGCCAGGTCGATGCGGTCCTGATAGGGCCGGGCGTTTTCCGGCAGCAGGGACAGGGCCGCAATGTCCACGGACACCACATGGCGGGGGACGAAGCCCTCCGGGGCGGCGTAGGGGGCGGCGTAGGGGGCATAGGTGGCGGTCAGCTCCGGATTGGGCAGCAGATACGCTGTCTTGCCCCGGTCCCGCAGGGCCTGGCACAGGGCGGCGGCGGAGCCAACGGTGTCGCCGTCGGGGCGGACGTGGGTCAGCAGCAGCAGCTCGTCCCAGCCCAGCAGCAGCCGGGCGGCTTCAGCGGTGGTCATAGCACAGCCCTCCTCAATCCTTCCGGTCCTCGGGCAGAACGATGTCTGCGTTCCGGGGATCGGCGGGCTTCACATGGTTCAGCATATCCAGAATGTGGGCGCCATAGGCGATGGAATCGTCCACGAAGAACTGGAGCTCCGGCGTGTAGCGCAGGTCGACGCGGCTGCCCAGCTCGTGGCGCAGGTAACCGGCGGCGGACTTGAGGCCCTTGAGCAGGCCCTTCTCATCCGGGCAGTTCAGGGCGCTGACATAGACCCGGGCATAGCGCAGGTCGCTGGTGGTGTCCACATGGGTGATGGTCAGCATACCCTCGGACACCCGGGGGTCCTTGACGGTGCGCAGCAGGGTGGAAAGCTCCTTCTGGATGGCGTCATTGATGCGGGGAATGCGGTTGGATGCCATAGTCGGTCTCCTTTCGTTTTCGATGAGATGAAAAGAGGGCGGGCGAAGCGCCCGCCCTCTGGGTTGTGTGTTTACTGGGGGATTTCCTCCATGGTGAAGGCTTCGATGATATCGCCCGCCCCATGAAACGGGGCTTCATGGGGACCCCGGATATGACCCTCTTTGGCGGAAGTGAATTCCGCCAAAGCAAGGTTTTGCTTCGCAAAACACTTGGACGCACTTGCGTGCGGGCGCAGCGGCGCTGCGCAGGAAGGCGACCGGACCGGTTTGCGTTCCGGGGCGGCATATGCCGTTACTGGGGGATTTCCTCCATGGTGAAGGCTTCGATGATGTCGCCTTCCTTGATATCGTTGAACTTCTCGATGGACAGGCCGCACTCATAGCCTGCGGCCACCTCCTTGACGGAGTCCTTGAACCGCTGCAGGGAGGCCAGAACGCCCTCGTGGATGACGATACCGTCCCGGACCAGGCGGACCTGGCAGTCCTTCCGCTGGAGCTTGCCGTCCTGGACATAGCAGCCGGCCACGGTGCCCACGCCGGAGACCTTGTAGGTCTGGCGGACCTCCGCATGGCCCAGCAGAGCCTCCCGGAACTTGGGGGCCAGCATGCCCTTCATGGCGGACTCAATTTCGTTGATGGCGTCATAGATCACGCGGTACATCCGCATGTCCACATGGGCGCGGGCGGCGGAATCCCGGGCGGCGTTGTCGGGGCGGACGTTGAAGCCCACGATGATGGCCTGAGACGTGGAGGCCAGCATCACGTCGGACTCGTTGATGGCGCCCACGCCGCCGTGGATGACCCGGACCCGGACCTCGTCGTTGGAGAGCTTCTCCAGAGAGGCCTTCACGGCCTCCACAGAGCCCTGGACGTCGGCCTTGACGATGATGTTCAGATTCTTCATCTCACCGGCCTGGATCTGGCTGAACAGATCCTCCAGAGAGACCTTGGTGACAGGGGCGTTGGCCTTGGCCTTTTCCTCGGCCTTGCGCTGCTCCACCAGCTCACGGGCCAGCTTTTCGTCGGCCACGGCGTTGAAGGTGGCGCCGGCGGAGGGAGTCTCAGACAGGCCGGTGATCTCCACAGGCACGGAGGGACCGGCGGAGGTCAGCTTCTGGCCCTTGTCGCCCACCATGGCCCGGACGCGGCCCACGGCGGTACCGGCGATGATGATGTCGCCCTGCTTCAGGGTGCCGTTCTGCACCAGCAGGGTAGCCACGGGGCCCCGGCCCTTGTCCAGCCGGGCCTCGATAACGGTGCCCTGGGCGGCGCGGTTGGGGTTGGCCTTCAGCTCGCCCACCTCGGCGGTGAGGGTCAGCATCTCCAGCAGGTTGTCCACGCCCATGCCGGTCTTGGCGGAGATGGGGCAGACAATGGTGTCGCCGCCCCACTCCTCGCACACCAGGCCGTATTCGGTGAGCTGCTGCTTGATGCGCTCAGGGTTGGCCTCGGGCTTATCCATCTTGTTGATGGCCACGATGATGGGGATACCGGCGGCCTTGGCGTGGTTGATGGACTCCACGGTCTGGGGCATGATGCCGTCCTCGGCGGCCACCACCAGGATGGCGATATCCGTGACCATGGCGCCCCGGGCGCGCATGGAGGTGAAGGCCTCGTGGCCGGGGGTGTCCAGGAAGGTGATGGGCTTGCCGTTGATCTGCACCTGATAGGCGCCGATATGCTGGGTGATGCCGCCGGCCTCGCCGCTGGCCACATGGGCGTTGCGGATATAGTCCAGCAGGCTGGTCTTGCCGTGGTCCACGTGGCCCATGACCACCACCACGGGGGCACGGGGCACCAGGTCCTTCTCCTCGTCCTTGTGGTCGTCGATGAGCTTTTCCTCGATGGTGACCACCACTTCCTTCTCCACCTTGCAGCCCATCTCCTCGGCGATGATGGCGGCGGTGTCGAAGTCGATGATCTGGCTCAGGGAGGCCATGACGCCGTTCTTCATCAGGCACTTGACCACCTCTGCGCCGGTTTTCTTCATGCGGCTGGCCAGCTCGCCCACGCTGATCTCATCGGGGATCTGCACGGTGACGGGAGTCTTTTTGATGACCTCCAGCCGCAGGCGGCGCAGCCGGTCGGCCTCCTCCTGCTTGCTCTTGTTGCTCTGGGGGCCGCTGCGGCGGCCCGACTTGCTGCGGATCTTCTCCTTGCCCTGGGTCTGGCGCTGGTCCCGGCGGCTGTTGCCGGTGCGGGCGTCGGCCATATCCTGGAGCTTCTCGTCGTACTTGTCCATGTTCACGGCCGTGGCCTTGCGGGTGTCCACCACCTTGGTCTGGGGCACGCGGCTGACGGGCTTCTTCTCCGGCTGGGGTTTCTTTTCCGGCTGGGGCTTCTTGCCGGCGGGCTGCTGCTTGGCGGCGGGCTCCGCCTTCTTCTCGGCAGGCTTGGCGGCATCGGCATAGATCGCCTGGATGCCGGAAACCTGGTTGTGCTGGGTCAGACTCTCAAAGATCAGAGACAGCTCCCGATCTCCCAAAACCTGCATATGGTTTTTGGGCGTCTCGGCATACTTGGTCAGAATCTCCGTGATCTGCTTGGTGGGGACGCCGAAGTCCTTCGCCACCTCATGCACTCTGTATTTGTTACCTACGCTACCCAAATAGAGCCACCTCCATCTTTGTGATTCGATTCCTTACTTGCTTTTTTTCGGGGACCCCTTGCCCTTATGCACCGGGCGGGAGCCCGCGAAACGGGGCCGTTCCCCCTGGGGACGCTGCCCGGGCCGCCGGGGACGGCGGGCGGACTTTTCCGGCTTCTGCGGCGCTTGGGGCGCAGGGGCCGCTTGAACCGGGGCGGCTTTTTTCTTGCCCCGGCGCAGATTCTTTTCATGCTGGGCCTGCTCCGCCCGGCGCTGGGCGGCCCGGCGGGCCTTGATCTCCAGCCGCTGGGCCGCCGGGGCGTATCGCTCCGGGTCCAGGGCCGCCAGCTTTTTGACGATGGCCTCGGCAAAGCCGATGTCCGTTATGGCTGCCATGGCGCAGCTGGTGCGGCCCAGGGCACGGCCCAGCTGGTCCTTGTCAAAGGGCACCGTCAGGCACAGGCACGCCCCGGTCTGGCCGAAGGACATGGCCCGGCGCACGGACCCGGCGGCGGCGTCCTGGGCCACCAGGATGACCCGGGCGTCCTTGGCCCGGGCGGCGGAGCCCACCGGCTCCTCGCCGATGGCCACCTGACCGGCCTTTTTGGCCAGGCCGATCATGGATAAAATGTGTTCTGTCATGCTTCCGTTTCCATCTGGCGCTCCAGCGCCTCATAAACCTCGTCGGGGATGCTGACCTCCAGCATCCGGTCCAGCGCCCGGGATTTCCGGGCCTTCTTCAGGCACTGCGGATCGCGGCACACATAGGCGCCCCGGCCGGACTTCTTGCCGGTGGCGTCCAGCACCAGCTGGCCCTCCGGCGTGCGGACCACCCGCAGCAGGTCCTTTTTGTCCCGCTTTTCCCGGCAGCCCACGCACATGCGCTGTGGAATCTTCCGCGGCTTCTGCATGATGGCCCTCCTTTCCTGTATCGCTTACTCCCCGGTATAGGAAGCGGGCTTGATGTCGATCTTGTACCCGGTGAGACGGGCGGCCAGGCGGGCGTTCTGCCCCTCCTTGCCGATGGCCAGGCTCAGCTGGTCGTCGGGGACGATGACCCGGCAGAGCTTGCCCTCGTCGGACAGGCGCACCTCCACCACGTCGGCGGGAGCCAGGGCGGCGGCGATGTATTCGGCGGGGTCGTCGGAATACTTGATGATGTCGATCTTCTCGCCCCGCAGCTCGTTGACCACGGCGGCCACCCGCTGGCCCTTGGGACCCACGCAGGCGCCGATGGGGTCCACATTCTCGTCGGAGGACCAAACGGCCATCTTGGTGCGGCTGCCTGCCTCCCGGGCGATGGAGCGGATCTCCACGGTGCCGTCGTAAATTTCGGGCACCTCCAGCTCAAACAGGCGCTTCACCAGGCCCGGATGGGTCCGGGACACCATCACCTGGGGACCCCGGGTGGTGCGGCGGACCTCCACCAGATAGACCTTTACCAGCTGCCCCTCGGTAAGCTCCTCGCCGGGGACCTGCTCGTTGGAGCCCATAAGGCCCTCGGTGGCCTCGTTGCCGGAGCCGATGCGCAGATGCACGGTGCCCCGGGGGTCGATGCGGTGGACGGTGCCGGTGAGGATCTCGTGCTCCTTGGAGCCCCACTCGTCATAGATCATGCCGTGCTCGGCCTCCCGCAGGCCCTGGATGATGACCTGCTTGCCGTTGCCGGCGGCGATGCGGCCGAACTCCGTGTTGTCCACGGGGATGTTCACGATGTCGCCCACCTCGTACTTGGCGGAGAGCCTCTTGGCCTCCTCAATGGGCATCTCGTTGGCGGGGTCCACGTAGTCCTCTTCCTCCACCACGTTTTTCTGGACGAACATCTTCAGGTTCTGGTGTGCCTCGTCCACATCCACGATGACGTTCTCCACATCCGCGTGGTCCCGCTTGTAGGCGGTGGTGAGGGCCTGGACAATCTTCTCCATCATGAAGGACTGGGGGATGCCCCGCTCCTTCTCCAGCAGAGCCAGTGCCGCGAAGATTTCCGCGGGATTGAAGCCTACGGGCTCCTTCTGCTTTTTGCCTTTCATGTTGCTGATTCTCCTTGTTGATAAAATACGTCTTGTCGGGACGGTGATTGGTTAAAATTCCACCCGCAGGCGGATAAGGGCAGTCTCCTTCTTGGGGAAGACCAGATCCTGGCTGCCCACGGTGACGGTGACATCGCCGGTGGCCTCGTCATAGCCCTTCAGATAGCCGGCAAACTCCTTCCGGCCCTCCCGGGCCCGGTACAGCTTCACCAGCACGGGGCTGCCCAGAAACTGCTGAAAATCGGAGGGCCGCTTCAGCGCCCGCTCGGCACCGGCGGAGCCC
>OKSD01004160.1_pt1 | contig 10124 bp, 8 predicted proteins | sample 1601221 | NCBI WGS metagenome assembly OKSD01 (sample SAMEA3541550, study PRJEB24748) | human gut metagenome | biome: human gut; feature: human-associated habitat; material: faeces | place: China | collected 2012
TTTCTGAAAAAGAAATTTAAAATTGCGCTATTAAATCCACTTTTAATATCAATTATTTTATCAATTGTTGTATTAGTGACCGCAGATATTGATTATGATGTGTACAATGCAGGGGCTTCTTATTTGAGCTGGTTTTTGACTCCGGCTACGGTATGTCTTGCGATTCCTTTGTATGAGCAGTGGCAGCTTCTTAAAAAGAATTGGAAAGCAGTTATGTTTGGTATTTTAGCTGGTACACTTACCAGTGGTGTAACAGTTTTTATGTTAGCAAAATTTATGAGTCTGTCGCACACGGAATATGTGACGCTTTTGCCAAAGTCGATTACGACGGCAATTGGCATGGGGCTTTCCGAAGAGTTAGGCGGTTATGTTACCATTACGGTAGCAGTGATTGTTGTTACCGGTGTGGTTGGCAATATGTTTGGTGAGCTTGTCTGCAAGTTGTTCCGTATTACTCATCCGATTGCGAAGGGACTCGCATTTGGATCTTCCTCGCACGCGATTGGAACGGCGAAAGCAATGGAACTTGGCGAAATCGAAGGGGCAATGAGCAGTCTTGCGATTGCAGTTACGGGAATTTTGACCGTAGTATTTTCCCCATTATTTATGAAGTTTATTTAAGAAATTTCATTTACATAGGAAAGGAAAAGGTTATGAAACAAACCGGGTGTCAGGAATATCAAAAGGTGCTTTCATATTTTTACGATTTGGTAAAAGATGGTACTTTGACTTGGGGAAGTAAACTGCCGACGGAGAGAAAGATTGCAGAGCAGTTAGGAATTGGAAGAAATTCTGCCAGAGAAGCCATCTGTGTTCTACATGGCATGGGCGTTGTTGAAAGGAAGCAGGGCTCCGGGAATTATGTTGCGGAGAATATCGGGCAGTCTTTTGGCAGCATGATTCAAATGCTTCTTCTTTTAAATGGGGTAACGAAAAGTGAAATCTGTGAGTTTCGCCGTGCCATGGAGAAAATGGCTGGCAATCTTCTTTTGGAAAATGGTATCGATGAAAAAATCAAACAAAAACTTTCGGATTTATTACATACAATGGCTGAATTAACCGGGGAACCTTTGGCAAAAAAGGATAAGGAATTTCATGACACACTTGTTTTTGCTACGAAAAATAATCTGCTGATTACAATTATGCAGGCGGTCAGCATTGTGTATACGGAATGCGTTGAATATGACAGTAAAGATTGTCTGTTAGCGAGTCACACGCGGATTTATGAAACTCTTATAAAAGGGGATGAAAAGGATTTCAACGATGCAATCGATTTTCATTATGATTTGATTGAGAAGCGGATGTAAGGAGAACACAGGATGAGACAGGAACGAGATTTAACGAAGGGAGCAATTGTAAAGAGCCTCTGGCTTTTTGCACTTCCTCTCATGCTTGGCAATGTGCTGCAGCAGTTTTATAACCTGGTCGATACATGGGTGGTCGGGCGTTATCTTGGCAAAAGGGCACTGGCGGCAGTTGGCGCATCGTATACGTTGATGACATTTTTGACTTCGGTTGTTATTGGTCTGTGTCTGGGAGCAGGTGCCTTTTTTTCGATGGCATACGGTAGGAGAGAAAAAGAGACTTTCCGAAATGGGATTTTTATGTCCTTTACGGCAATTGGTAGTCTTTCGATCGTTTTGACAATACTGTTGTATGGATTCGTAAGACCACTTACTTATCTTTTGCAGGTTCCGGCAGAAACCGTAGAGGATATGGTAACGTATCTCATATATGTGTTTGCCGGATTCTTTGCTATTTTTTTGTATAACTATTTTGCAAGTGTTCTCAGGAGTATTGGAAATTCGGTGCTGCCACTTGTTTTTCTTGGGATTTCAGTCGCACTTAATATCGGACTTGACCTTTTGTTTGTTGTGACATTCTCATTTGGTATTGCGGGTGCTGCCGTGGCAACCGTTATTTCCCAATATATAGCAGGTATCGGTCTTATGCTTTATTTTCTCTTCCGGTATTCTGATTTGTGCCCTGCGAAAAAAGATTTCACATGGGAAAAAAAGAACTTCCGGCAGATTCTTTCTTTGTCCGGATTTACGTGTTTGCAGCAGTCCGTTATGAACTTTGGCATCCTGATGATACAGGGATTTGGTACAACGATTATGGCAGCGTTTTCCGTGGCGGTCAAAATTGACACGATTGCGTATATGCCTGTGCAGGATTTTGGAAATGCCTTTTCCTTTTTTGTGGCACAGAATTACGGGGCAAAGAAGTATGCCCGCATCCGGAAAGGATTTCTGCTGGCACTCGTCAGCGTATTGATTTTTTGCCTTGTAATCAGTGTAGCTGTCTTTGGATTTGCTGACACGCTGATGGGATTTTTTACAAACGAGGGCAGTGCCATATCAGCTGCCGGCGCCGAATATCTCCGGGTAGAAGGCGCTTTCTATGTTGGAATCGGTATTTTGTTTTTGCTCTATGGATATTACCGCGCAGTGGACAAGCCGGTTGTCTCGGTGGTTCTTACGATAATCTCACTGGGAACGAGAGTGCTTCTTGCCTATGCACTCACCGGACTTTTCCACACCGGCGTGATAGGAATTTGGATGGCAATCCCAATTGGATGGGGACTCGCTGATTTGGTGGGAATGATACTTTTGAGGCGAGGTGTGCTTTCAAAGCACCTTATGAAAGTTTAGGTTACATTGGAAATATAGAAAACTTCCAAAACTGTCCCATTATCAAGTAATTGTCGGTCTTTTTAGTATTCCAGTAATTCTGTAGTAAAGCTTTGTGTAGAGTGGGTACAAACACGTGGGTATCAGGCATGTGTCGTTTACATGCCGATACCCCTACGCGTTTGTTTAGCGAAAGCGCCCACTCTACACAAAGCTTTACTACAGAATTACGGAAAACAAAAAACCCCCCAACAACCATTTGACATTTTAAAGCAAGAAACTATAATAGGAAATAGTATGTTATTGGTGCTACCAATTATTTTTAGCCCAGATACAGGAGGTGCTTGTGATGAAAGAAATCAGACAACAGTTTTTGACTGGTGAGCGTGCCTTATTTGAAGGTGCGGATTTGAAAATATACGATACGATATTTGACGCTGGAGAATCTCCATTGAAAGAAAGTCATAATATTGAATTAAGAAACAGTATGTTTAAGTGGAAATATCCGCTGTGGTATTCGGACTCCATTTCTGTAAAAGACTGCACGTGGTTTGACATGGCGCGTGCCGGTGTGTGGTATACGAACCATATGGTTGTTGAAGATTGTGCGATTGAGGCACCTAAAAATTTCCGCCGATGCGAGGATTTAACACTTTCCCACGTGTCTATTCCAAATGCAGAGGAAACATTGTGGAACTGTCAGGATGTTGTTTTGAATGATGTGATGGCAAAAGGCGATTATTTTGCCATGAATAGCAAAGATATGAAGATTGACGGTCTGACACTTTATGGAAATTATTCGTTTGATGGCGTAAAAAATGTAGAAATCAAAAATTCCAAATTGTTGTCCAAGGACGCATTTTGGAACAGTGAAAATGTAACCGTTTACGATTCCTTTATTTCGGGTGAATATCTTGGATGGAATGCAAAAAAACTGACACTGATTGGCTGTACGATTGAGAGCCTTCAGGGTATGTGTTACATTGATCATTTGGTGATGAAAGACTGCAAATTAATTAATACGACGCTGGCATTTGAGTATTCGACGGTGGATGCACAGATTACTAACAAAATTGACAGTGTATTGAATCCGACAAGTGGAGAAATCCGCGCGAAAAGCATTGGAAAACTCATTTTGGAAAAAGATAAAATAGACCCGTCGAAGACAAAAATTATTTGTGAGGAGACAGTATAAGGAGGAAAATTTTCATGGCAAGCAATTTTGATGAAATGATTGACCGCAGAAACACCGCATCGCTGAAGTGGGATGTGGAGGAAAATGAATTGCCGATGTGGGTGGCGGACATGGATTTTGCGACCGCACCGTGTGTTCTGGAAGCAATGAAAAAACGCTTGAATCATGGGATTTTTGGTTATACCGTGATTCCGGAACAATGGTATGAGGCATATGTTGGCTGGTGGAAAAAAAGACATCATTTTGAAATGGAAAAGGATTGGCTTGTTTTCTGTACAGGTGTGGTGCCTGCCATTTCTTCCATTGTCAGAAAACTGACAACGCCGGCAGAAAAAGTGCTGATTCAGACACCGGTGTACAACATCTTTTTCAATTCAATTCTCAACAACGGACGTCAGGTGTTGGAAAGTCCGCTTGTGCTGGAAGATGGAAATTACCGGGTGGATTTTGAAGATTTGGAGCAAAAACTGGCGGATCCTCAGACAACCCTTATGATTCTCTGTAACCCTCATAATCCGGGGGGCAAGATATGGGACCGTGCGACGCTCTCAAGAATCGGCGAGCTGTGTCAAAAATATCATGTGATTGTTGTGTCCGATGAAATTCATTGTGATTTAACGGAGCCCGAGTGTGAATATGTTCCCTTTGCTTCTGTTTCCGAGGCGTGCCGTGACAACAGCGTTACGTGCATTGCGCCGACGAAAGCGTTTAATATTGCCGGTTTGCAGACGGCGGCAGTTTCGGTTCCAAATCCGGTGATTCGTCACAAAGTATGGCGGGGACTGAATACCGACGAGGTGGCGGAGCCAAATGCATTTGCCATTGATGCGGCAGTAGCAGCATTTACAAAAGGAGAAGTGTGGCTTGACGAATTGCGTGCCTATATTTCGGAAAACAAACGTGTCGCTACGTCATATATTCAGGAGAAAATTCCGGAATTGACGGTGATTTTGTCCGATGCAACCTATCTTTTATGGGTTAATTGTGAGGAGGTTTCACAGAATGCGAAAGAGCTGGTACAAAAGATTCGCGAGAAAACCGGATTATATTTATCAGATGGCAATGTTTTTGGTGGCGACGGAAAACACTTTTTCCGAATGAACTTAGCGTGCCCAAGAGAGCGGATGATGGATGGATTAAAACGGCTGTCTCAGGCAATCACACAGATAAAATGATAAAATGTCGCAATAAGTGGTAAGGCATTGACAAAAGAAAGACGCAAGATTATACTCATAACAGTGTTATATAACGGTGTTATGGATTGGAGGTACAGGTGTCAAAACCATTGGAAGGTGTTTCTGAGAAAATAGAAACATGTGCAAAGAAGGAATTTCTTGAAAAAGGGTATGTGGATGCATCCCTTCGGAATATTGCTGCAAAAGCCGGAACTACGACGGGTTCAATTTATTCCCGGTATGGTGGAAAAGAAGGACTTTTTAGTGCAATTGTTGAGACGGCAGCAGAAGAATTTGTCCGGATGTTCCGTGGCATACAGGAAAAGTTTCATCAGACGGACCCGGAGAAGCAGCCGGAAATTATGGATGATTTAACGAGAGAAGGTATGCGCCAGATGGTTTTATTCATGTATGAGCATTTACAGGAGTTTCAACTTTTGGTGGATGGTTCTTATGGAACAAAATTTCAAAATTTTGTGGAACATTTAGTGGAGATTGAGACAGAGTATACGGTCAAATACATGGAGACAGCGGGGATTGACCCCCAAAAGGAAAGTCCTATTACCAGTGAATTTTCACATATTATGAATAAGGCCCTTTTTGAAAGTTTTTTTGAAGTGGTTAGGCACAACATGCCAAAGGATGAGGCACTCCGATATATTGATATGCTTGCAAAATATCACTGTGCCGGATGGCGTGTTATTTATGAAAAAGATTGAATATAAAAAGGAAGGCTGCATGGAGTGAAAGCAGCCCCTCTTTTAAATCTTTGGTTAGTTATAACTTACACTAGTTATGTGACACGAATAGTATTTGAAGGAGGCTTTCTTAGATGGCAAAGAAGAAAGAAACAAAGCAAAGTCCGATGCAGCGGTTATTTGTTTATGCCGGAAAGTATAAATATCTTACCATTGCATCCTGGATTCTTGCTGCGATAAGTGCGTTTGTTGCACTTGTTCCATTCTATTTTATCTGGCGCATAATCAAAGAGGTGCTCTACGTGGCACCAAATTATGCAGATGCAGAAAATCTGTCGGCTTATGGATGGAGTGCGGTTGGATTTGCGATATTGTCCATGCTTATCTATATCGGAGCTTTGATTTGTTCGCATTTGTCCGCATTTCGCGTACAGGCAAATATAAGAGTTGGGCTGATGAAACATATTTTAACGCTGCCACTTGGTTTTATGGATGAAGAGGGAAGTGGAAAAGTAAGAAAAGTTGTGAATGAATCCAGTGCAGCAACCGAGACCTATTTAGCTCACCAGCTGCCGGATAAATGCGTGGCAGCTGCTACGCCGATTGGTCTTGCGATTCTTCTTTTCGTATTTGACTGGCGGCTTGGACTCTTGTGCCTGATTCCGGTTGGGGTAGCTTTTCTTGTGATGGGAAGCATGATGGGCGAAAATATGAAAAAGAAAATGGCAGAATACCAGAATGCACTCGAAGAAATGTCAAGTGAAGCTGTAGAATACGTTCGTGGTATCCCCGTCGTAAAGACATTTGGTCAGTCTGTCTTTTCATTCAAGAGATTTCGTGAGGCAATTAAAAATTACGAAAAATGGACGATTTCTTACACAAAAGATATGCGCATTCCGATGACGGTATACACGGTATCAATTAATGCAGTATTTGCTATTTTGATTGCAGCAGCATTTTTCTTTGGCGGGGTAAATAGTGGAGCAGTGGACAACACATTTCTTTTAAATTTACTGTTTTATATAATTATCACACCAATTATCACGGTTACCTTAACAAAGATGATGTACGCCGGTGAAAATACGATGATTGTTGAAGATGCACTTACGAGAATTGATGGAATTCTCAATAAAAAACCACTTACACAGAGCACGGCTAAAAAGACGTCAAACGACACTTCCATTTGCTTTGATGGCGTTTCGTTCCGATATGAAGGTGCTTCAAAGGATGCACTGAAAAATATCAATCTTGAAATTCATGCCGGTGAGCAGGTTGCGTTTGTCGGACCATCCGGTGGTGGAAAGACAACGATTGCGCGTCTGATTGCGCGGTTTTCTGATGTGACAAAGGGCAGCATAAAAATCGGCGGCGTGGATGTAAAGGATATTGAGCAGAAAAAGCTGATGGATACCGTATCGTTTGTGTTCCAGGACAGCAAACTTTTGAAAATGTCCATCTATGACAACGTGCGCATGGGTAAAAAAGATGCGACCCGTGAGGAAGTCATGGAGGCATTAAAAAATGCACAGTGTGAAGATATTATCGAAAAACTGCCAAATGGTATTGATACCGTAATCGGTTCCAAAGGAACTTATTTATCCGGTGGAGAGGCACAGCGTGTTTCCATCGCAAGAGCAATGTTGAAAAATGCACCGATTCTGATTTTGGATGAGGCGACAGCGTTTGCTGACCCGGATAATGAGGTGAAAGTTCAGGCAGCATTTGCAAAACTCTCAAAAGGAAAAAACGTGATTATGATTGCACACAGACTTTCTTCTGTTACCGGTGTTGACCGTATCTTTGTTTTGCAGGATGGCGAAATCAGACAGGCAGGAAAACATGAAGAATTAAAAGATGCAGAAGGGCTGTATGCACACATGTGGAAAGCATACAATCAATCTGTAAGCTGGAAGGTAGGTGTGTAATATGATAGAAAAATTGATGCATAAATATGCTCTTTCCAAACAGGGAGCATCGGATATGATAAAAGCAATTATTTCCGCTACCATTTCGAATATTATACTTATGGTGCCGGTTGCCCTTTTGTATTATTTAGTAAGAGACTATATGGCAGGAAATTTAGGGGATAAAGTTCTCTTTTATGTGGCAGGGTGTTTGATTACATTTGTATTGATTGGTATTTCAACATACATTCAGTACAATGCCACGTTTTTATCGACCTACGTTGAAAGTGGTGTCCGAAGAGTAACATTAGCTGAGAAATTAAGAAAAATTCCGCTTTCTTTCTTCGGGAAAAAAGACTTGTCAGACTTAACAAGCACAATTATGAATGACTGCGCACAGATGGAGACAGCATCTTCTCATTTCATTCCGGAACTTTTTGGTGCGTGCATTTCGACAGCTTTGATTGCGGTTGGTTTATTTTTCTTTGACTGGCGTATGGCGATTGCAGCACTCTGGGTACTTCCGGTTTCATTTCTCATTGTCGGATGTTCGGGAAAAGTACAGAAGAGTTTGAATAAAAAACAGATGGTATTGAAAATGGCATGTGCAGACGGTATTCAGGAGTGCCTGGAAAATGTAAGAGATTTGCAGGCTTATAATACGCAGGAAGATTACATGAAAGGACTGACTGCAAAAATTAAGGCGGTTGAAAAGCATGCGATTGTAACAGAGCTTGGAACAGCTGTATTTGTCGGAAGTTCACAGATGATTTTGAAACTTGGAATTGCTACCGTTGCACTTGTTGGTGGTGTATTGTTAGCAAAAGGGGAATTAGATATTCTTACCTTTTTCATGTTCTTGATGGTAGTATCAAGAATTTATGACCCAATGCAGGTTTCTCTGCAAAATCTGGCAGCAGTTATTGCTTCCGGTGTTCAGAGTGACCGGTTAGATGAAATCTTGTCACATGAAGTACAGGACGGTACAAACACAATGAAGAATGACGGTTATAACATTGAATTTTCCAATGTGGGATTTTCTTACGAGACCGGTGATGTGGTGTTGAAAGATGTTTCCTTTGTGGCAAAGCAGGGAGAGGTTACAGCATTGATTGGACCATCCGGTGGCGGTAAAACGACAGTTTCCCGTCTTGCCTCCCGTTTCTGGGATGCAAACCGCGGCAGCATAACAGTCGGCGGCATGGATATTTCCAAAGTAGACCCGGAGACTTTGATGTCACTGTATTCAATTGTATTTCAGGATGTTACGTTGTTTAATAATACAATTCTTGAAAATATACGAATCGGTAAAATGGATGCGACGGATGAAGAAGTGATTGCGGCGGCAAAACTTGCCCACTGCGATGAGTTCGCAGAAAAACTTTCCGACGGCTGGAATACGGTAATCGGAGAAAACGGTTCGGAACTTTCCGGTGGAGAAAGACAGAGAATTTCGATTGCCAGAGCCTTTTTAAAGGATGCACCGATTATTCTTTTAGATGAGGCGACGGCTTCGCTGGATGTAGACAATGAGACGATGATTCAGGAATCTTTGTCTCGTTTAATTAAAGACAAGACGGTCATGATTATTGCTCACCGTATGAGAACGGTTGCAAATGCGGATAAAATAGTAGTATTAAAAGACGGTGTGGTAGCAGAGAGTGGAACACCATCTGAGCTGGATGCGAAAGACGGTATTTATGCCAATATGGTGAAGACGCAGAACCTTGCTGCGGACTGGGCACTGTAGAGGCAGAATACGAAAAAACTGCATAGAATAGAAATGTATGAACTGGCACAGCATTTCCTATCGTATCGGAAAAACTTTTGTGGTATAATATTTTTTGACTGAAAACAAAAGTTACGAAAGAAGGAGATTTGCTGTGTCAATTTGTGTTTATGATTCTTTGCCGGATGAGGCGGTAGAAATCCGGGAAAATGTATTTGTGAAAGAGCAGGGATTTGAAAAAGAATTTGATGAAATTGATGAGAAAGCGATTCATCTTGTGATGTTTGATGAACATTTACAAAAACCGGTTGCGACCTGCCGGATTTATGAAGGCAGTAAACCGGGCGAATTTATATTGGGAAGGCTGGCAGTGGTTTTGGAGTGCCGCGGCATGAATCTTGGTTCTGATATGATACAAAAAGCAGAAGAGGTTGTCCGGGAAAAAGGCGGTAAATCGATTTCTCTGCATGCACAGTGCAGGGTTAGAGCATTTTATGAAAAACTTGGTTTTTGTGGATATGGAGTTGAAGATGAGGACGAAGGTTGTCCACACTGCTGGATGAAAAAACAGTTATCGTTATAAGCATAAAATACGAGGAAAAGAGGGAAATAAAATGATACATTCCGTAGCCGTTTTAGGAGCAGGGGCAGTTGGTTCCTATGTTATCTGGGGGATTTCTTCTCTGGATGATGTAGAACTTGGAGTTATTGCTGAAGGAGAAAGAGCAGAACGTCTGAAAAAGAACGGATGTGCGATCAATGGCAAGACTTACCATCCGGAAGTGTGGAC
>OKSD01004174.1_pt1 | contig 10081 bp, 10 predicted proteins | sample 1601221 | NCBI WGS metagenome assembly OKSD01 (sample SAMEA3541550, study PRJEB24748) | human gut metagenome | biome: human gut; feature: human-associated habitat; material: faeces | place: China | collected 2012
AAAATGAAAGCGTATATAAGTAAATAGCATTCAACTTCTAATGTGTTAATGGTCAATATATATATATATATATATTCGCCTTTACATTGCAAGTACAACATAGACGAAAAGAGAGCTTGGAAAAATGACGGATAAAACTCTTCGTAAAATGAGCCGCCGAGAGCTGATGGAAATGCTTCTGGCGCAGAGCAAGGAAGTAGAGCGTCTGCGCGCGGAATTGGAGCAGGCGGAACAGAAATTAAGAAGCCGGCAGATTCTTCTGCGCGAGGCCGGCTCCATTGCGGAGGCCTCTCTGCGGCTGAATGAGGTGTTTGAAAGCGCTCAAAAGGCCGCAGATCAGTATCTTCTGAATGTAAAGAGGCTTTCCAGCTCGCCGGAGGAGCCTCGATGAATCGGAAAAAACGGCGCATTTTTTACCCAAGTGTTTCTCAAATCGAAGCCGAGTTGGCGAGGATGGATGAGCGCCGGCGTTTTCGCAGAGCGCTCGGCAGCGCCGTGTGCTGCCTGCTGTCGATAGCGGCGACTGCAATTCTGGTTGCGACGCTCCTGCTGCCGGTCCTGCATATTTATGGATCTTCCATGACACCGACGCTCGAGGAAGGACAGATCGTCCTCTCGCTCAAGGGAGGCAATCCGAAGCAGGGTGACATTATTGCATTTTATTATAATAACAAGATCCTCATCAAGCGTTTGATCGCAGGCCCGGGGAGCTGGGTAGACATAGACGAGGATGGAGACGTTTACATAGATCAGGTCCTCCTGGACGAGCCATATCTGACCGAACGCGATCTTGGCGACTGTAATATTGAATTGCCCTATCAGGTGCCGGACGGCCGGTATTTTGTGATGGGAGACCACCGCGCAACCTCTATTGACAGCCGGAACACGGCGGTTGGATGCGTGGCGGAGGAGCAGATCGTCGGAAGAATTTTCTTCCGCATCTGGCCTCTGGCTGAGTTTGGTGAAATCAACTGACCGGGAAAGGCAGAAAGGATTCACAATGAGGCGTTCTATAAAAAAATACAAAAGAAAGGAAATACGGCTGAATCCGAGGATTCTGCGCGGCGTGGTGATGCCCATTGCCTGTGTCGTGCTGTTTTGGACGGTCTATGCATTGATTCTTCCTGCGATCACGCAGGAAAAGCAGGCGAACTGCGGCATGGAAGCACACGTCCATTCGGAAGTCTGTTATGACGATGCCGGCGTGCTTCGCTTCGATCTTCCGGAGCACACGCACACGGATGCCTGCTATGCCGATCCGTCGGCGGATCTCCAGACACCTGCCGACTGGGAGCCGGAAATTAAAGAGGTCGAATTATCCGGTGATTGGGCGCAGGATTCGCTTGCGGTGGCAAAACCCAGCTTGGGTATCGCGCCAGCGACGTAAACTATACGGTATCTGACGACAGCTCGCGAAGCGCTTACAGCCGCTATGGCGTGTGGGCCGGTGAACCGTATGGCGCATGGAATTCCTCCTTTATTGCCTTCTGCCTGCACTATGCAGGAATCCCGGATGATGCCGTGCAGGAGTGGAAGGATACCGCCGAATGGTTCAAGTGCCTTGAAAAGGCTTATCCCGATGCCGTGACAGAGAATGTCTGGCAGCCGGGGGATCTGGTATTTCTCGATCGGGACGGCGACGGCGAGGCCGACACCTCGGCCTTTGCGGAAAAGCTCCTGAGCGCCGAAGAGGACGCCCCGGAGCGCGTCAAGCTGATTGCGGGCGATATGGACGGTGCGGTGCGCCATCTTGCCGTGCCGACGGCGGAAATTACCGCTTTTGTATCGCTGGCCTCCGTCAGAGAAGACTATGAAGCCGAGCTTGCCGAACGGGAAAAGCCGACGGAATCTTTGGCAGAGTCAGAAGAATCTGCTTATCTTTCCGGCACGCTCTGCTTTGAGGGCGACGATTTCACGGTGACGGCGGAGTTTGACAGCGATGCAAAGCTCCCGGAGGGGACGACCCTTTCCGTTCGTGAGATCCTTCCGGACACGGAGGAATATCAGGCGTATTTTGCAGAATCGGCGCAGAACCTGAATGGCGCGGCCATTCAGGCGGCACGCTTCTTTGATGTGACCTTCCTGCTGGACGGTCAAGAGATCGAACCTGCCGCCGCGGTGAAGATCCACACGCAGTACACCCAGACTGTCGACGCTTCCGAGGATGCACGAGTGATCCATTTTACCAAGGACGGTTCGGAGCTCCTCCCGGTGGAAACGGAGCGGCAGGACGGCGAGATCGTCGGGTTTGTCCACAGTCAGGACGGCTTCTCCGTGATCGGTTATCTGGTGACCTCTGCGGCAAATGAAACGGATGTCGGCCCGGAGATTCTGCCGGTGGACTATTACGTATACATTGACGGCAGATGGCAGTGTGTTGGCTCGACGGCGACCGGCTGGCTGGGCGATTACGATAGCGGCGGCTGGTCTGACTACAACCGCGACTATGTCACGGTGGAGCAGGTAGCGTCCATCCTTGCCCCCTACGGCTTCAGCTCTAGCGTGGAAAATGCCGCGCGCGTGTTGAGCTATCAGCAGAAAAAGGCGAACGGAAATGACACCACCACAAATACGAGCTGCTATTCCGACACCAATACGATTTTGCTTGACGGAAAGCATATTATTCCACTGGCCAGACATGCTTTGAAGGCGAATGCCCATGCGGGCTATAACCTCTATTACATTCCGGCAAACACCACGCTGTTTAGCGGGAAACAGTTGAAGGAGCTTCCGACCTCCGGTAGTGAGTTTTATACGGTGCGCGTCTATGACCCGCAGGGGCTGAGCCAACAAACGCTGCCCGCGCCCGTCACGGTGCGCGCCGGTGCGTCCGCACAGATGCGGGTGCAGCCGCTTCCGGATGGACTGCAATGGCAGTGCGTCAGCTCCGGCTGGCAGACGGTGGCCTTTACGCAGTCCCGGTCGGGAGACATCGTGACCCTGTCGGTGCAGAATGTGACGCGGCCGCTCCTCTTTGTCCCGGAGGGGCAGGAGGCAAAAACCGCCTATTCCAATCAGGTGCACTTCCGGGTCTATCTGGATGGCGCGTGGACGGAGGCCGGCTCCGTTTCCACGATCTATAAAATGGACGGCCATAACCGCTACTTTATCACGGCTGCGCAGGTGGAATCCGTTCTTTCACCCTACGGCTTCCTTGCGTCGGCGTATACCACGACCGTCAACGGCGCGTCCGGATATGTTGTTTCCGGGCAAATCGCAAGCAATCAGAGTGCGCGCGCGGATTATATCAACACAACGCACTACGAGCTTCCGGATTCCGGCGGCTCCGGCGCGGATTGCTTCCTGCTTCTGGGAATCGGACTGCTGGCGCTTTTTGCCTGCTGCCTTTACATACGGTTATACAAAAAGAAAAACGTACCTGATTCCAATTGCTTTTCCCCATCTTCAAAAAATAAATGAAAGGAAGAAATGAAAACCATGAAAAAACTCACTTGCGTCATGGTGGCTCTGGTTCTCATGCTTGCACTTTGCGTAACGGCATTTGCGGCAGGAACCGGCAGCATCACCGTTGACAACCCCAAAGGCGGTGTGACTTACACCGCTTACAAGATCTTCGATGTCGTGTACGATACAGGCAAGACCGCATTCTCCTACACAATTGCGGGCAGCTCTCCGTGGTATTCTGTAGTTGATGCTTATGCAAAGACTACTGATAGCCACCTGACTCTTGCCAAGGCTGCCAGTGAAGATACCTATATTGTCACCACGACTGCCGGTTTCAGTGCCGCAAAGTTCAGCGCTGCCCTCAAGGCGGCTGTTGAAGGGAAGGTCGGCATTCCGCTGACCGTTGCAGGCGGCAAGGCGACTGCGAGCGGACTCGACCTCGGCTACTATCTGGTTGTCGGCGCAAATGAAGCTCTGGCCAACCTGACCACGACGAACCCCGACGTTATCATCCATGATAAGAACGACGTTCCGTTCGACAAGACCGATGACGCAACGGATGTTGAACTGGGACAGGTCGTCCACTACACCATTACCGGTAAGGTGCCCGACACCACCGGCTTTACCGAGTATGTCTATTCCATTTCCGATAAAATGTCCGAAGGACTGACCTTCAACACGGATGTTACAGTTGAAGTTGGCGGCGAGCCGCTGGGCTCTGACAAGTACGAGCTCAGCTATACTGCAAGCGGCATTGACTTCCTGCTGACGATCAAGGTCATGGATATTCAGGACAAGGTCACTCAGCCTATTGTTGTCAAATATACTGCTACCGTCAACGAGAAAGCCATTGCAAAGATCTCGGAAAACGATGCAGAGCTGGTTTATTACAACGATCCGACCAACACTGCAAGTCACGGCTCTCTGACCGATCAAGAAAAGGTTTACTCCTCGAAGATCGTCATCGACAAGTATGATGCCAACGTTGCAGACAGGAGCAAAAAGCTGAAAGATGCAGAGTTTGTCCTGAAGAATTCTGAGGGCAAGTTCTACAAGTACGATACCTCTGCTAACAAGGTTGAATGGGTTGAAATGCAGAAAGATGCCGATGTGTTTGTCACGGACGCGAACGGCGTGGCTGAGGTCAGAGGCCTGAAGGACGGTACCTACACCCTGATCGAAACGAAGGCACCTGCCGGCTACAACCTGCTGTCCGAAACGATTAATGTCGTGGTTGCAGGCTCCGATACGGATACGACAAAACTGACATACAAAGTCGAGGTTGGCAACAGCACCGGTTCTCTGCTGCCCAGCACCGGCGGCATCGGCACCCAGATTTTCTACATCGCGGGTGCTGCGCTGCTGCTCGGCGCGGTTGTCGTCCTGCTTGTCAAGAAGTTCAAGAAGGCCGAAAACTGATCCAGCAAATCACCGCACTGCCGGAGGGGGCTCTGCCTTCTCCGGCGGGCTTTCAGTAAGGAGTACCCATGAAGAAACGTGTTTCCACGATTCTGCTGATCCTGGTGCTTGTGGCGGGCGTGTCGTTGCTGCTGTACCCCAGCGTCAGCGATTACTGGAATTCTCTGCACCAGTCGCGGGCCATTACGGAATATGCAGAGGCCGTTGCAAATCTGAATACGGAGCAGAATGAAAAGCTCCTGCAATCCGCAAGAGAATTCAACGACCGCCTGTATCACAGCGGCGCGGGACTGAACCTGCCGGAAGACATGCTGGAGGATTACAAAGGACAGCTCAATGTCTCCGGTGACGGCGTCATGGGCTACATCGAAATTCCGAGCATCGACTGCTCGCTGCCCATCTGCCACGGCACGGACAGCGACGTACTCCAGCACTCCGTCGGTCATATCGAGGGAAGTTCACTTCCGGTCGGCGGAGAAAACACGCATTGTGTCCTTTCCGGCCATCGCGGCCTGCCAAGCGCAAAGCTGTTCACCGATCTGGACCGGCTGGCCGTCGGGGATATTTTTATTCTGCGGACGCTCGACCAGACGCTGACCTATGAGGTTGACCAGATCCTGATTGTCGAACCGCATCAGGTGAGCGCGCTGCTGATCCAGACCGGTGAAGATCTCTGCACGCTCGTCACCTGTACGCCTTATGGCGTCAACTCGCACCGCCTGCTCGTCCGCGGCCATCGCGTCGAGAATCAGGAGATCGCAAAGGTCGCCCGTGTCACGGCGGATGCCATGCAGGTGCGCCCGGCCTATGTCGCGATTTTTATTGCCGCCGCGATGCTTCTGCTTGTCTTTGTCATTCTGGCGCTGCGCGCCCGCCGCAGGAAGCGGTAAGGAGAGATTATGTTCTGGAATGTTTTTTGGTGCTTGTTCTGCCTCTGCTTTGCAGCGGCACTTGGCCTGGCAGGATGGCTGACCGGACCGGGAAAGCGGAAAAAGTGGAAGCGCTGCACGGCACACACGCAGGGGACCGTGCTCCGTGCCGCCGCCCTCAACTACGGCGGGATTCATGTTCCCCTGGTAGAATACTATGTGGATGGAACGGCCTATCGCATTGCCGGCCCACGCTTCCGCGGCGCGTCGGTCAGGGAGATCACCACGCCGGAGCAGACGGAAACGACGGTACAGACCAATCTGAAATCCAAGGAGACGCTGCCTCCGAAGCTGCGCGTCAAGATCACGCATGGTCCGGTGCGCAGTGTGGAATCGCCCCTGATGCAGCTCTATCCGGTCGGCAGCTTTGTGGAGATCTATTATGACCCGCAGAAGCCGAAGCGTGCCTTTGTGCAGCGCTTTGAGGGCTGTGTCTGGTGGCTTTCCGTTCTGCTTTTTGTGCTCGCGGTGCTCTGTATTGCGCTGGCCTTTGCGATGGTCATCGCAAAGCCCTTCCCGACCGTAGCGCTATGAAGCCATAAAAAACTGCCCTGTGAATTTCTTCACAGGGCAGTTACTTATTTTACCATCTGACGTAGCCGCAGCCGTCCGGGCCGTTCCAGATCGTGAACACGAGGCGGCCGTCCTCAAAATAGACTTCATATTCGCCGTTCTCGTTGACCTTATAGGTGACGGGCGTCACCGCGCCGGTCTTGATTTCATAAAGGTACAGCTTGTCGAAGCTCTCCAAGTCCTTTGCGTCGCGGTTCTCTGGCGTGTAGTAGGGAGGATGCACCGCCAGCGGTGTGACCGTGCAGGGGAGCTTGCTGCCGGTGATGGATTCGATCGCATTGCTGAGCGCCCATGCACTGCTGCCGCAGCCGGTGAAGTGCTCATGGAATTCATAGTTCCAGCTCTCAAGATAGCTTGCTTCCAGATGCAGGACACCGACGTTCTCACCCTCCGGCTCGGCTTGCAGCGCCGCGCTCAGATCCTGGACGATCTTTCTGTCGTTGCGGTTCGTGATGTGGCAGTCATGCAGCTCGGAAACCGATGCGAAGCAGCAGACAAAGGCAAACAGTGTAACGATAGCGGCCGTAATGCCCTTTTTGTGCCGGAAATCCTGAAAGAAGGTTTCCAACAGCCACTCGCCAAGCAGCGCAAGTCCGATGAAGGAGGGAACCGCATTGCGCAGCGAGAACCAGTTGTAGGACACCGCGAAGAACACGGCAAGCGGTGCAAGCAACAGAATCAGGCCAACCAGCGGCTTGTACTTCTGAAGGCTGGTTTCCGGGTTGCGGCGGGCGAATTTTCCCTCGCCGCTGCGGTATTGCAGGAAGAAAAGCAGCGCGCAGAGCGCGAATATTCCAATTAGATACAGCCATGCGCCGTCGCGGAAGGTGATTTGCATCCCGCGCAGGAAGCCCTTGCCGAGGGTGAAGAAGTTCGCACCGACAAAGCACTCATAAAACTGGCGGAACAGAGAGGGGAGCTTTTCCGTCCAATAAGCAGCGGTAAACGGGTTGGCAAACTGCGCGCGCGCCGTGCTGCCGAGGAAGGAGATCACAATGAAGTAGATCGCCATATTCAGCAGGGAGGCAAGGCCGGTCAGCGTGTACCAGCGCAGCTTTTTAAAATTGAGCACGGACTGCACCAGTGAAAGCGCGACGGAGAGCAGCAGAACCTGTTCGTAGAAGAAGAAGGAAATTAGCTGCATCAGCACAAAGGGAACGGCGCAGTACCACTTTTTGCTCTCGTAGAAGCATTGTAGCAGGAATGCCGCGACGCTCGCGAAAAACAGTCCGACGATGATGCGCGAGGAGGCCGAGATCCAGTAAAGGCCCTCAAAGCCCATGGGCAGCAGCGCCGCGATGAGCAGGAACATCCAGCCGCAGGAGAAATACTGGCGGAACACGCACATCAGCAGATAGATCGCGACGGTGTAGAGAATGGAGAGAATCAGAATCGCAACGATCATGTTGCCCCAGAAATTTCCCCAGAGGTACACGTCCAGAATACTTGCCAGAGGCCGCGTGGTCAAAAAATCTGCGGTGATCTTCTCCGTGGTGTAGACGCTGTAGTGCAGGTAATCGTCCAACTGCGGATAGTATTTCAAGCCGTAGTATGTGAAACGCAGGAAGAACAGTGCAAAGAGCAGCACGACCGACAGCAATTCCTTGCCGCCTTTTTTCAGGGAACGACTCAATTGGATCGCCTCTTTCCGAGTCTTTTTCCCTATTATATCAGGCCGGGCGGAAAAACGCAATGCCCCGTTCCGCTGCGGCGACAAAACACTTGAAAGTTTTTTCCGAATCTGTTATGATGACAATATAGCACTGCGCCGCAGGGCGCCTCGTCTGCAATTCCTTGGGAGGTACTGTAATGAAGAAATCCTTTTTCTCATCCAAAGCGTTCCGGATTCTGATCTGGGTTTTGATTGCGATCTTCCTTTGCGTTTTTCTCTACAGCGGCTACCGCATCTGGTCGTATTACGCGGAAAAAAGCAAGGCGGATCATATGTATGATGATATTATGAGCAGCTTTGCGCCGACGACGCCGAGCAAGCCGCAATCCTCCGGCGGCAAGGAGGAACAAACGGAGCCATCGGATGACACCGGCTACAAGCCGCAGGTGGATGCGAAGAAGATCGCTGCGGAATATCCCGATTTTGTCGGCTGGCTCTACAGCCCGGATACGCCCATCAACTATCCCGTCATGCAGGCTTCGGACAACGATTATTATCTCCACCGGCTGATGGACGGCTCTTATAACTACAACGGCTGCCTTTTCGCGGATTATCGCTGCGACAAGGGTTTTGCCAATGACAACACGCTGATCTATGGACATAATATGTTCTCCGGCATCATGTTCGGCACGCTGCAAAAGTACAAGAGCGCGGATTACTACGCAGAGCACCCGGTGATGTATTTTGAAACGGAATACGGCGTTTATGAGCTGGAGGTTTTTGCCGCCTATACGACCACGCACGATTCCGATGTCTACACAATTTCTTTCTCCAGTGAAACCGCCTATCTCAATTTCCTGAACAACGCGATTTCGCAGACCGCTTTTAACGCCGACGTGCAGCTCACTGCGGCCGACCGCATCGTCACGCTTTCCACCTGTGCTTATGAATTCGACAACGCCAGATTTGTCGTCCTGTGCAAGGTTTCCCAGCGAATGGATACCGCCAATTGAGAAATTCATAAAACCGCCTCTTTCGGGAACGCTACCGAAAGAGGTGGTTTTTTGTGTATGACGTGATGATTCTCGGCGGGGGGCCGGCCGGCTGCACGGCGGCGCTCTACGGCGCACGGGCGGGGTTATCCTGCGTCGTTCTGGAGGGCCTTGCGGGCGGACAGGTCGCGCTCACGCCGCGTGTGGAAAACTACCCCGGCGCGCCCGGAATGGACGGGCAGGCGCTTGCCGCGCTGATGCGGCGGCAGGCGGAGGAGGCAGGTGCGGAATTCCTGCGGCTGTACGCAGCGGAGGTTTCGCTGACGGACGAAGTTAAGAGCGCCGGAAATGTCAGCGCGCGCACGGCAATCTTGGCGACGGGCGCCTCGCCGCGCCGTCTGGGACTTGCAGGGGAGGAAGATCTGACCGGCAGGGGCATCAGCTACTGCGCTGCCTGCGACGGTGCATTTTTCCGCGGACGGCGGGTCGCGGTCGTGGGCGGGGGGAATACGGCGGTTTCCAACGTGCTGTACCTCTCCAAGCTGTGCAGTGAGGTGCATCTGATCCACCGCCGCGGTACGCTCCGTGCCTCGGCTGTCAGGAAAGAGGCGCTTTGCAGGCTGGATAATCTGCACATTCACTGGAATTGTGAGGCGCGGGAGCTGATCGCCGGGGAGTTTCTGGAAGGAGTGCGGCTGGAGAATACAGCGGATGGAAAAGTAGAAACTCTGCCCCTGGACGGCATCTTCGTGGCGATCGGGCGCGCGCCGGAAACCACGCTCTTTGCCGGGATGGTGGAAACGGACGAGGACGGCTATCTTCTCGCAGACGAGTCGACGCGCACGTCGCTTCCGGGTGTTTTTGCCGCGGGGGATGTCCGGAAAAAGCCGGTGCGGCAGATCGTGACGGCCGTTGCCGACGGTGCCGTCGCTGCGATGGCCGCGGAACGGTATCTGGCAGAACGCTAAGAAGGAACAGGAAAAACCCTGCTCCTTCTGTTTTTTTGCGAAATTTTATGATATGATGATAGCGTCGCTTGCCAAGGGCACATATGCCCGCAGGACACACCGGCACGCCTTTCGCGGCGTTATCGTCCTTGCCATACGCCGGTATGCCTGCGTCCTCTGCCTTGCGAAAAACGCGCCGGAGCG
>OKSD01004199.1_pt1 | contig 10027 bp, 9 predicted proteins | sample 1601221 | NCBI WGS metagenome assembly OKSD01 (sample SAMEA3541550, study PRJEB24748) | human gut metagenome | biome: human gut; feature: human-associated habitat; material: faeces | place: China | collected 2012
TTAGGGCACTGAAAAGTGCCCTTTCGAAGGGGGATGCCCTAAATTGAGTGCTTACAAAATTATAAGTTAAAAATTAAAAGATAGGGAGACGATACTAATCCCAGGGGCTTACGATTACTAATCTTCGCGCGTCACGATTACTAATCTTCACCCTTCATCGTCTGACAGAACAAAGATACGACGTACCTCCGGGCAGAATAAGAGATGCGGTGAAGTGATATGAAGGGATGTGGGAAAATGTGAGATTAGGTAAGATTATACCGGGTTCCGGCAATGGGTATACAGAAAAAATTCCGTACATTTACAGTGTAATAACCAGTTAAAGCATTGTTTATGAAGTACGTTGAAGACTACGAAAATATCCCCGGCAAAGAGTGGCCCGTCCGCCCCTATTACAAACGTGAACTGGCAGAGGCATACGCCCCCACCATTTCACCGGCATCCGCACTCAACCGCTTGTCCAAATGGATGAAGCTGAATTTGGAACTGGACGAAGCCCTGCGGCATACCGGCTACAAAGGCTCCCAGAAAATATTCACCTCCCTACAGGTGGAACTTATATTCAGGTATTTAGGAAAACCATGAAAGAATCAATCCCCCACATAGCGCGCCATGGCGCATTGGTTGCGGTAGATTTCATCCCCTTTCAGCTCGACCACCCGATAACCACGGCGGCCACCGGAACGGACAGCCTCATAGCCCTCCTGCTTCATCACCAGACCGAGGCGCGTGGGACTCAAGGGTTGCCGGATACCTATGTTGATATGTCCCAGTATCTGGGCATTGGTCAAGAACATACACTCCTCGCCCGGTATGGGGCGGCGATAGTACACCTGAACGAGCTCACGCTCCAGGCAGGGCACCTCAAAATAACGGTTATGAAGATTCACGGCATCAATCTCCTCCTGCTCAAACCAGTAGTGGAAGCCGCTCTTCCAGAGGGCATAGCCTTGCGCATACACTCCGGCATAATCTATGGGATAATCGAAAGGACTGTCTATGGAATCCACCTCGAAGGGAAGCCAACGGCGGTTGCCACTGAGGTCGTTGAGGAAGGTGACGTTATTGCTCGTGCCGCAGAAGCTGGCAATATGCGGACGGCTCTCCTTGAAGTGTCCGTAGGCGGCACGCTCGTTCACGTCTGTCATGCCGGTGATGGCCTTCAACTGGCTGACCTGGGCAGAGGTCATCTCCTCCAGCTCTTCAAGGCATACCAGTGCAAACTCGGTCAGCGTAAAAAGGTCGTCCTTGCTGACGCGCCGGCTGTTGCTTTTCACATAAAAATAACGCTGAAGTTCGACAGGAAGCAGACGCTGCATCCAGGTAGTCTTGTAGATGCCCTGCTTACCGATGAAGACCAGAATCTCATGATTCACCACCTTGGTATCGAGCAGCGAAGCAATGGTGGCCACCAGCCACTTCTTGAAATAGATGCCGAAAAGCTTCTGGTCGTCCTTCACATGTACGCCGGCAGCCAGACGGGCAATAGGGTCAGTAGTACCGTCCCAAGCAGGCAGCCCCTCCAGATAGGCTACAAAGGGATTGAAAAGCGGCGTGTACTCCGAATCGAGCACGGAACGTATGTCCGCAATGCGGGCAAGCATCCCTGCCTTGTTCATGCGGCTCCACAACGTGTTGACGTAGCGGTCGGTCAGCTCCGCATACTCCTCTCCGCAGTCGGCCATCAGGACTTCGAACTTGCCGCTCACCGTATTTTTGCGGAACTTCGCCTGTTCGGAAAGGAACTGCTCGATATCTGCCACCGTGGCAAACTTTTCATCGCCCTCTCCCCTGCGGACAAGGGAGCGGGTGCCATGCTCCCCGGTATTCGCGTAGCAGGAGCCGATGACAGCTGCCACATCCCCGTCATAGTCGGGAAAGTGCTCCGCTGCCCAAGCGGCGGCTGTCTTCCGAGCCACTCCGTACTGGTTGAGCAGATAACCCATGCGCATCACATATTCGTTATGATGATGTTCACAATAACTCACTCCCTCCTCTTCCAGCAGGCGTTCGGCAGCTTTCACCACCTTCTCCAAACGTTTGTTGCGCTTTGTCGGCACAGCTTCGGAAGCGCTATCCTGCGGTTGGGGAGCAATCGGACTATCTTGCAAAACAAAAGAAGCGGCACTGGGATTGTAATATACATGAGGGTCGGAAGCCAGTCCACTGATACGGGTAGCATTCTTGCACTGCCCGTCGCTTTCGAAGCCCACCAGACAGGAATAGTAGTCGTTGACTTGATTGAAATACTTGGCGTATTGCCGGAAGGCTTTTCCCTTTTCCGCTCCGTTCAGGTCATCGATGCGGCAGATGATACGGATGCCATGACCACTGATGGTGGTGTAGGCCATCAATGTATACTTGTCGGCACAAATCAATGTCAGTGTGGCAGCCATCCGCTCGGGAGCGATGTGGTCCAGGTCGACCAAGGTATAGCCGGTCCAGGCACAGATATGTTCGCGGGTCTTCCCACCTTCAAAGCAGACGGCAACAGCGAAGCAGGGACAGCCGGACTTCTCGCGGTCGGCATCCCTACGCAGGTCTTGCTGCAAGTAGTAGCGATGTTTCTCGGTGCGGTCTCGCAGGGCAGCGTCGCATTTAATGATGTTGACTATTTCTTCAAGAGAAGTTTCTACTGATTCTGTGTCCGAATAGCCTCTGAAAAGGCTGATATTGCGGTGTTCCATAATTTACTGATTTTTGTTTATGTTTAAAATTACGACGCGAAGGAACGCATAAGTACCCAGATACACAAGTCCGGTCGTTTCCACTACATGGAAATGATTTCGCTTGTTTTTATTATTGTTTAACAATTAAAAGAGTCAACATGACAAAGAAAGAGCCGGTGACACCGGCATTCGGAGCCTTTCTGAGCAAATGCCAGAAAGAACAGCTCGTTAACGGCAGACATCTGACCAACGAGACCATCGCCCAAGCAACGATGATGAGTACCAGAACCTACAACCTTTTAAAAAAGGGCTGAGTAACAACATCAACCAGATACATGCCGTAACGCATTTCTGGCGGTCGTTCCCTAAAACCGAACAAGAAAAGGAGAGCTTTGAGAAAGAGGTAGCAGATTGCCTGGAGAGTGATTTGAGGAACTACAGAATCCATACCGGAGTCCTGAAGCCTTAACTTCACTTGCAACCTTGACACTTGTGGCACCCTTTTTCCAATACTCCCTATTAGGCTAATATTTATCACACACAAACGATACAGGTCTGTGCATATTGATAATTTGTCTCGCGCGCGTAACGGGTATTTATGTTTAAGGGGTGACACAGGTGTCATTTCGGCTTACCACTGATTACATAAATTGACAGAAATTGAAAAGAAAAATTACCTACAAGAATCTGTGAATTTTATGGTATAGATATTAGAGAAAGTAAGCAGCTATTCCATATAAAATATAATCATGATTATGAAACAATATAATATTGCCGTTGCAGGTACCGGCTATGTAGGTCTGAGTATTGCAACTTTGCTTGCACAGCACAACCATGTCACTGCTGTCGATATAATCCCTAATAAAGTAGAACTTATCAACAACAAGAAATCACCCATTCAGGATGAATATATAGAGAAGTATTTGGCAGAAAAGGAGCTTGACCTAACTGCTACTCTGGACGGCAAGGCAGCCTACAAAGATGCGGACTACGTCGTTATTGCCGCTCCTACCAACTACGACCCGGTGAAGAACTTCTTCGACACCCATCATATCGAAGATGTGATAGACCTCGTCATCAGCGTAAATCCGGATGCGGTAATGATCATCAAATCAACCATCCCCGTAGGCTACACCCGCTCACTCTATATAAAATATGCACAACAATTCCTTCACAATCCGGAACTGGAAGGCAAAAAATTCAACCTGCTCTTTTCTCCGGAATTTTTGCGTGAGAGTAAAGCACTTTACGATAACCTTTATCCTTCTCGCATCATAGTAGGTTATCCTAAAATTATTGAAGGAACAGAATTTACAGAAGAAAATACAGCTATAAATGCCATCAGCAATCCCAATGCGGAAGAATATGCCAAAATTTTCGCAACATTGCTCCAACAAGGTGCTGTTAAAGAGAACATAGATACCCTATTTATGGGTATGAAAGAAGCCGAAGCCGTAAAACTTTTCGCCAATACCTACCTTGCCCTGCGTGTCAGCTATTTCAACGAACTCGACACGTATGCCGAAATGAAAGGGCTTGATACCGCAGCCATCATCAACGGAGTATGTCTCGACCCACGTATCGGCACACACTACAACAACCCCTCTTTCGGTTACGGCGGCTATTGTTTACCTAAAGATACAAAGCAACTCCTTGCCAATTACGACCGCGTCCCCCAAAACATGATGACCGCCATTGTGGAAAGCAATCGCACACGCAAGGATTTCATTGCTGACCGTGTATTGCAGAAAGCCGGTTACTATAGTTATGCAGAAGGTAATTATGATGTTGCAAAAGAAAAGCAAGTTGTAATTGGCGTATATCGCTTGACGATGAAGTCCAATTCGGATAATTTCCGACAATCATCCATTCAAGGTGTAATGAAACGGATAAAGGCAAAAGGGGCAGAGATTATCATCTACGAACCGACACTGGAAGATGGAAGCACGTTCTTCGGCAGCAGAGTAATGAATAATCTGGATGAATTCAAACTACAGAGTGATGCGATTATCGCCAATAGGTATGACATCTGCCTGGAAGAGGTGAAAGAGAAAGTTTATACGAGGGATATTTTTAGAAGAGATTAAGAAACTATTTTTTGAAAAAGTGATAAACACTCCTTATAAAATCCGATGAATTATATTCATAAATATACAACCTGTATCATTCAATACCTCTATATATACATAATGATATCCTCCGCAGGAATGGCCTTACCCGCCTATATAGGGAATGATAATTTCATCATATTGACACTATTAATGGGAATATACTATGTATTGAAGAAAAAGACATTATTTCATCTTCAAAAGCAATATTTACTTTTCATCGGATGCTTGTTTTTTTCAATGCTTCTAGTCATAATAGGCTCTACATTAAGTTTAGGTACAGCACTCAGTGTGACTTCTATACCATTAATCATATACGCCACCTACAAAATAGATCCGGCCAACTACCTACAAAGATTTATCAAACTCATTTTTTATATTGCTTTAATCAGTATCATCCTCTTTACTATCACGCGTATATATGGCTTCAATTCATTTTCAAGCATATTTCCACATCTGTACACTTCATTTTTTAGAGGAGGAGAAGTGTACAGTTACGGAGGATTTTTATACCGTTTTGTGACTTTACACAGTGACAGAAATTGTGGTCCGTTCAGCGAACCTGGGCAATATCAATGTGTGCTTTCCTCTGCTTTATACTTCATCATGTTCCATCCTCGCCTTTTTGAAGCTAAAGAGCGAATACGATATATAATCGTGTTCTTCCTTGCCTTGATTACAACTCTTTCTACAAGCGGTTATATCGGAATAGTAATATTGGTTTTCTGTTACCTATTGCATTCCTTAAAAACAATAGACAAACGAATGAAATACGCTATTATAATTACGATTATCGGCACTATGCTTTTTATGTCAATGACAAAACTCGGTAATGAATTCATGAACACAGTTGTATTCCACAAAATTTACGCAAATGGTCAATTGGATTTCTCTCTTAATTCCGGTGGTGCACGTACAATAAGTATAAGTAGCGTATTGACTACCGTATACAACCACCCTATCACCTTGATTGGAGTTGGTTATGACGAATTACATAATATGGGAGTGGAAGGATGTGCTGGTTTTCTCTTCCTACTTCTCGCCGTAGGAATAATGTCATTTTCCATATTATTTGGCTTTTGTTTCCATCAAGTATTTAAGTATAATAAGAGTATCTGGGACATTATGGTACGAATTTTATTAGTCTTAAATATGGGATTAAGCCAGCCCCACATTATGAATGTTGCTCTCTTTACCATGATGTTATATCCTTACTTCATAGCTAACAGCTTAAAAAAAACAAATACATCCTATGTCAGAAGTTGCTAACAGAGTATTGAAGAATAGCGGATATCTATATTTTAGCATGGGACTATCCATGTTTGTTTCCCTCTATTCCACCCGTCTAATTCTCAATGCACTCGGAAGCTCCGATTTTGGCATATTCTGCATTATCGGAGGAGCAATCGGTATGTTAGGGTTCTTAAATGCAGCCATGTCAACCACCACCCAACGCTTTATTAATTATGCAGAAGGAGAAGGAAAACCCGAAAAACAAAAAAGTATTTTCACTGTAAGTATAAGTATCCATTTTCTATTATCATTATTGATGGTTATCATTTTCGAGATAGCCTATTTTTTCTTCTTTGATGGTATATTAAATATTCCTTCTGATCGAATTCCTTCAGCCAAATGGATTTATCAGTTAATGCTTTTATCGACAGTATTAACCATCCAGACCGTACCTTATAATGCTATTATCAATGCTCATGAAAACATGCGGTATCTAAGTATTATAGGCGTTTTTCAAACACTTATGAAGTTAGTTATAGCATTAATAGTAGTCCATGTATATACAGATAAATTAATTCTATATGGTATCCTCACAACCTTTGTCTCATTAATATTCATGATTATTCTTCAAATTTATTGCCATCGGAATTACTCAGAATGTACATACAGCATCCACAAATATCACAATAAAGAACTAATGAAAGAAATGACTTCATTTGCTGGTTGGGGATTTATAAACTCCTCTTCTTCGATGTTTGCACAATACGGGATGGGAATTGTATTAAATTCGTTCTTCGGTACAATATTAAGTGCAGCTCAAGGGGTAGCCAACCAAATATCCGGTCAGCTAATGGTGTTTTCACGTACTATGCTAATGGCAATCAACCCTATTATTGGGAAAAAGGCCGGCAGTAATGACATAACTAATATGATGCGTATTTCATTATTCAGTTCAAAAATGTCTTTTCTCATCATCGCCTTTTTTGCCTTTCCTTTTATTATTGAAACCCCTTATATACTCCAACTATGGCTAAAAAATGTTCCGGAATGGAGTGTATGTTTCTTTAGATTTGAAATAACAAGAAATATGTTAGACCAATTAACTATCACATTAACAAGTGCCATCAATGCAGAAGGACGGATAAAATATTATTCGATACTTCGTGGATGTTCATATTTCCTGCCATTACCTATTAGTCTATTTCTTTTTCATTTAGGATTTTCACCTTATTGGTTTTATATCATATGGATATTTACATGGAATGGAATAGGCAGTCTCATCATTCTATATTATGCACATAAAAATTGCGGAATGCAATATGCTGATTTTTTCAAAATTATAATATATCCTATACTACTAATAACAATCTCTACATTATCAATCAGTGGGATAATTACAGTATATATGGATGAATCATTTTTGCGTTTAGTTATCATTTTATGTACTACTACGATAATATTTATTATTTCATGTTGTTGGGGATTTGTGTTTTCGCCTAAAGAAAGAAAAATCATATTATCGGCATCTATGTCATTATTGAAAGAAATAAAAGTGAAGCTACATCTTTGAATTAAAAATAATTGTAGCACCAAAACTAAAAGGTCATCACAGGTAATCATCATTATACCAACATACCATTTATTGAATAGTGCTCACCAGACTCAGGAAATCCAACAAGAGTTATTAAGATCGTACTCGCCTGTGAAAATATATTGACTTTATAACAAAAACATTTATCATCAAATACTTTTAAAAGCATCAAGAAGTATATATAAATAAAATATCATAAAACAATGAACTATTTAACAGATAAAATTCTACGCGGAACACATCGACTTTACGTTAACCATTATGGCTCATACCTAAAACCGATTGACAGCATAATGGATCCTGAGAAGGCGTCCAACATTATATATCAACAACTAAAATCAGATTCACCTTCAATGGTTGCTCGATATGGAAGTACAGAAATATTATGCGTAAATAACTATTTAGGGATAAAAAAATATAAGCATAACATTATAGATTATATCACAGATAAAATACCCCAATTTTGGTGGAATCAGATTGGCATATACAACATGCAACATCTTTCTGGTTTTTTTCCACTTACAGAACTAAATTTAGAAAGATTTGGAGAATTAATGATCGAAGATTCAAAACATGTTGACATATTAGGTTCATGGCGTATAGAAGAACGTAGACTTATTGATATAAACAAAGTAAAGACTATACAATTACTACTTTTAGAACCATACCATGCAAAACATCCATGGTCAAGAGTTCTTAAGGGGAAAAAGGTATTAGTCATACACCCTTTTGCTGAAACAATACAACATCAATATGAACAAAAAAGAACATTATTATTCAAAAATCCAGATGTACTACCTGAATTTCAACTAGAAACAATTAAGGCTGTTCAAAGTCTTGGCGGGCAAAGTCCTTTCAATACCTGGTTCGATGCATTAGAATATATGAAAGATGAAATTGATAAACGAGATTATGACATTGCACTCATTGGATGTGGAGCATACGGATTCCCCTTAGCTGCTCATGTAAAACGGACAGGAAAAAAAGCAGTACACTTAGGTGGAGCTTTACAATTACTATTTGGAATCAAAGGAAAACGTTGGATCAACCCTTATTATGGTAAGGTATTCCTTCCATTCTTAAAGGAAAACTATTACAACAATTTAATGAATGAATTTTGGGTTTATCCATCAGAATCAGAGCGACCTTCGAATGCGGCTAATGTAGAAGGGGCATGCTATTGGTAAATTAAATTACAATATACTTTATTTTATAATATGTCATCAAAGATTAAAGTATTATATATTACAAAATATAATCAAAAAGAAATCTTAGAAAAACCTGATAATTTTACATATTACATTAAAAGCATAATGAATAGCAATTTAATAGATGTGTACTTGCTAAATCCATTATCTTTACAAAAAGGCAATAGCATTCAGGTTCTAATCGCCTTAGTAAAAACAATAAAAGATATCAATCCTGATATTCTGTATCTAGGCGCCCTGCAAGGTCTCGGCAAGTTGGTAGTTTTAAAACGAATCGGAATCCTAAAATGTAAAATAGTTGCATGGAAATATACTTACTGTAAAGAATATTCCAACCCTATTAAAAATTGGTTTATCAAGTTCTTTTATTGGAAAGGAATAGACAGAATTTACATGATGTTTGATAACCATACACGGCATGCACTGAGTCATAATATTGTAAAAGATTGCCAAATAACAACACTGAGCAGAGGAACAGAAGTCGAATGGTATCAAAAATATCTTATTCCCCAAAAAGACAATTTTCTGGTAATGGCTACAGGAAAGGATAGCAGAGATTACCAAACACTCAGTGAAGCCTGCGAGCAAACTCAGACAAACTGCCATATCATTACCCGCCGCCACGAAAGCAATATAAAAGCAGCGGAAAAGTTCAAAAACAGTCAATACATAAAATTCACATTTATGGAAGACCTGCATATAAACAATGAATATGAGTACATTATGCAACAACAAGGTCAAGCATCCATATTGGCTATTCCTTGTGAGAGAAGAAAATATGGAGTAGGCTACACCAATATAATAGAAGCATTGCCCTACTACATTCCAATCCTAATGACACATAACCCCGATATACACATAGATTTAGAAAAAGAATGCATCGGCTATTTAATAGAACCTTACGATGTCGAAGCATGGAAAGAAAAAATCATTTACCTAAAGCAACATCCGGAAGTCATAGAAACAATGAGCAAACATGCTAAAAAGTTGACAGAAGGAGAATATAATGCACGAACCACCGCTTCCTATATAATGAATGACTTTATCCGAATCACCCAATAATGCAAGTATGAGCTTCAAAACATGCCGCCAATTAATACACGAAGATTTCCGTAAGGTGCTGACACAACAGCCACATGGAAAAATATCCGAATACTTATATATCCCTCAAATCCGCAACTAAGCTCTTCAGCGTCCTTCTTGCGTCTAAACGTCCTC
>OKSD01004205.1_pt1 | contig 10008 bp, 8 predicted proteins | sample 1601221 | NCBI WGS metagenome assembly OKSD01 (sample SAMEA3541550, study PRJEB24748) | human gut metagenome | biome: human gut; feature: human-associated habitat; material: faeces | place: China | collected 2012
AGCCTATTGGCAGAATTAAATATGCGCTATTTTAATTCCGCCAACAGGTATGATCTTTTATCTTTAGAATAATTCCGACTCATGAAAAAAATCGCCATATCGTTTATCTTCTTTATAATGCTCGGATGCAGCAGCGTACCGCTGACCGGTCGAAGACAACTCAATCTTGTCTCTGATCAAGAGGTTCTTGCATTAAGTAATCAAAGTTTCTCGGATTACATGAAAACGGCAAAAGTGTCAACAGACTATATGAAGACACTACAAGTCGCACGTGTCGGACAACGCATTGCAAATGCCGTCATGAGTTTCTTGCGAAACAACGGTATGACTGCCGATGCAGCTTCTTATAATTGGCAATTTGTACTGGTTAACGATAATACACCGAATGCTTTTTGCATGCCCGGAGGGAAAGTGGTTGTAAATACCGGCATACTTCCGTACACTCTCGATGATGACGGATTGGCTGTCGTTCTCGGACATGAGATCGCTCATGCCGTCGCCAAACACAGCAGTGAACGAATCAGCCAGCAAATGCTCGTTCAATATGGCGGAGTAGCGTTAAACACCCTGATGCAAAACAAGTCGGATGCAGCGCAAGCTTTGGCAAATCAAATATATGGTGTCGGGACACAAGTAGGTGTCATGCTGCCCTACTCCCGTAAGCAAGAATCCGAGAGCGACCGTATGGGTCTCATTTTTATGGCAATGGCCGGCTATAATCCCGAGAAAGCGCCTGCATTCTGGGAAAGAATGGCAACTCAAGGATCTTCCACCCCCGAATTTTTAAGCACCCATCCGTCTGATGCCTCTCGAATAGCAAATTTAAAGAAATTAGTTCCCGAAGCTATGAAATACAAAAAATAAAAAATTCAGTTCGATAAAAGACTCATGCAAATAAGAAAAATGAAAGCAAAAGACATCGAAGATGTCATGCAACTATGGTTATACACCAACCTGAAAGCGCACGCTTTCATTCCTGAATACTATTGGTACGAGAATTTCAACGAAGTAAAATCGGCACTATCCGAGGCCGAAATATATGTTGCAGACCAAAATAAAAAGGTTATAGGATTCATCGGTCTTATCGATAACTATATTGCAGGAATTTTCGTTTCCGAACACATGCAATTGCACGGTATAGGGAAACAACTGCTAAGTATTGCAAAAAAGCGACACCCGGTCTTACAATTGCATGTTTATAAAAAGAATCTAAAAGCTATCGGATTTTATCAAAAACAAGACTTCAAAATTATAAAATCCGAAATCGACACGCATACCGGAGAAGAAGAACTTTTCATGGAATGGAAAAATAGGCCGTTTTGAGATCAAGAGTCCGGACGGATTTTATGACAAAAAAAATCAACAGCCAAACAAAAAAATTCTCTAATCCCAAGTAGCTTTTCTATATCATTTTTCCAAAAACCATACACATTCGATTTTCATTTCAATTTAAGAGTCGCACGACTTCCCCCGACAAGACCATTTGCATTTTTTCGCAAAAATATTCAATCACACAACTCATACAACAGAATATTTTTTGTATAAAACGACAAAATGATGAATTTATTCAAAAAAAATTCAAGTTTTATGCAATAATAAAACATTTATTCTTACATTTGCATCTGAATATAGCATAATTATACAAAGAAATAAATTATTGCTTTCAATATAGAGACTATTTCAAATTTTATCAGATACTGTTCCGAGACTTATTTCGGTGCATTTTGTGTTTTCTAAAAACATAAAAACACGATAAGAAACGAAATACGAATCTTGAATACAGACAAAATAAAAGGAAAGGAACTTTAAAACTTTCAAAAAAGGAATAATCTTATGAAAAATAAAGTCGATAGGCTACAGGCTATTAAAGAAATTATTATTTCACACAAAATCAGTAGTCAGGAAGATTTACTAAAGCAACTCACGGAAAGAGGTTTCGACCTCACTCAAGCGACCCTTTCCAGAGATTTAAAACAACTGCAAATCGCTAAAGTCGCAGGCAAAGACGGAGGTTACCTTTACGTTATGCCCGAAATCGCAGGAATCGGCAGATTGGCCAATGCAAAAAATCAACAACACTATGCAGGCCCGGTATCCGGTTTTCTTTCTATCGAATTCTCCGGACAATTGGCGGTTATTAAAACACGTCCGGGTTATGCTAGCGGAATAGCTTGGGACATAGACACTCACTCTGCTGAAGAAATATTGGGAACAATTGCCGGAGACGATACGATATTGTTAATCTTACGCGAAGGAATTACCCGACCACAAGTATTAGAAACTCTAAAAACCATAATACCTTCTATCGACGGAGAATAAAAGAGATATTATATTAACATATTAAAATGACCCGATGCGCCTGTTTATTCTACTTAAAAACAGACCAAAGAACAAAAGAAAATGGAAGATACAATTGAAGTAATTGTAGCAAGCGAAAAGCACTTGTCGTATGTAGAAACAATTCTCGATACAATCGAGAAAGCAGCAAAAGTCAGAGGTACCGGAATCGCAAAACGGTCACCGGAATACGTAAAACAAAAAATGCTTGAAGGGAAAGCCATTATCGCCCTCGACGGAGATAAATTTGCGGGGTTTTGCTATATCGAAAGCTGGAGTAACAAACAGTTTGTAGCCAATTCAGGGCTTATCGTCGTAGAGGCATATCGAGGACACGGACTGGCCAAACGGATCAAAAGAAAAGCATTCGAACTTTCCCGATCCCGTTTTCCGGATGCAAAAATTTTCGGACTTACAACCGGACTGGCAGTAATGAAAATCAACTCAGAATTAGGATATCGTCCGGTAACATTCTCCGAACTTACAGATGACGAAGCTTTTTGGAAAGGATGCCAAAGCTGTGTAAACTATGACATATTGCAACGGACAAACCGCAGAATGTGCCTGTGTACGGGAATGCTCTTCGACCCGCATGCCGAAGAACACCATTCTGAAAATAAATAATTACATTTAATATAAATACTCTCGATATGAAAAAAGAAAAAGTTGTTTTAGCATTCAGCGGAGGATTAGACACATCTTTCTGCGCAAAATATCTGACAGAAGACTGCGGCTACGAACTATATACGGCAATCGCAAATACCGGAGGGTTCAGTAAAGAAGAACTGAAATCGATAGAAGAACGCGCCTACAAATTGGGAGCGACCGAACATGCCTCTCTCGATATAACACAAGAATATTACGATAAAAGTATCAAATACATGATATTCGGAAATGTTCTCAGAAACGGAACATATCCTATCTCCGTCAGTTCGGAACGTATTTTTCAGGCAATCGCCATTATCAATTACGCCAAAAAGATCGGAGCAGATTATGTCGCTCACGGTAGTACCGGTGCAGGAAACGATCAAGTTCGCTTCGACCTTACGTTCCAAATATTAGCTCCTGAAATAAAAATACTTACGCCGACACGAGACATGACTCTCACCCGCGAATATGAAATAGATTATCTGAAAAAACACGGATATGAAGCCGACTTCAAAAAAATGGAATATTCCATCAACAAAGGATTATGGGGAACGAGTATCGGAGGAAAAGAGACGTTGAAAAGTAACCAGACTCTTCCCGAATCGGCATATCCCTGCCAAATGATTGCAAAAGGCGAAGAAACTTTAACAATAGATTTCAAAGAAGGAGAAATCGCTGCAGTCAACGGAGAAAAATATGATGACAAAGTCGCGGCAATACAAGCTATCGAAAAAATTACTGAAAAATACGCAATCGGGCGAGATATGCACATCGGCGATACGATCATAGGTATCAAAGGACGTGTAGGTTTCGAAGCTGCAGCTCCGATGGTAATCATCAACGCCCACAAAATGCTCGAGAAACATACTCTTACCAAATGGCAGCAATACTGGAAAGATCAAATCGGGACATGGTACGGGATGTTTTTGCATGAAGCCCAATACCTCGATCCTGTAATGCGGGATATGGAAGCTTTTCTACAAAGCTCCCAACAAAATGTCACCGGCCGAGTTATCATCGACCTGAAACCGTACCGCTATGTCTTGGTAGGTGTCGAAAGCGACTTCGATCTCATGAAATCCGATTTCGGGGAATATGGAGAAGTAAACAAGGCATGGACAGCTGATGACGTAAAAGGATTCACCAAAATCTTGGGTAACCAAATGAAAATTTACCATTCGGTATTGAACAAAAACAAAAAGTAAATTTTTAATAAACCAAAAGCAGAAAAGGATTTATCTTTTTCTGCTTTATTCCAATAATATAATATGATAAAAGCAGGAATTATAGGCGGAGCAGGCTACACAGCCGGAGAATTAATTCGTTTATTGATAAATCATCCGGACGTTGAGATCGAGTTTGTCAACAGCAGCAGTAATGCCGGGAATAAAATTACGGATGTTCATTCAGGACTTTTCGGCGAAACAAACCTGACTTTTACCGCCGAGCTTCTATTGGATCAAATCGATGTGTTATTTTTCTGTACAGCACACGGAGACACAAAAAAATTCATGGAAACTCATTCCTTTCCCGAAAAATTAAAAATAATAGATCTCTCTATGGATTTCCGGATAGAATCTCCCGAACATGATTTTATCTACGGTCTTCCTGAACTAAACCGTAAACGAATAATCCGGTGCAATCGAGTTGCCAATCCGGGATGTTTCGCTACCGCCATACAACTGGCTCTGCTCCCACTGGCAAAAAACCTGCTGCTTAACAATCCTGTACATATCCATGCGATAACCGGATCGACAGGTGCCGGACAAAAACCTTCGGCAACATCTCATTTCAGTTGGAGAAATGACAATATCTCCATCTATAAACCTTTTACACATCAACATCTGGCAGAAATAAAACAAAGTCTGAGACAACTTCAAAACAGTTTTGATACCGACTTGAATTTCATTCCGGTACGGGGAAATTTCTCAAGGGGAATTTTCGCCACTCTTTACACGGACTGCCCGGTAGAACTCGATGAAATAAAACGAATTTACGAAGAGTATTACGACGATCATTCTTTCGTGTTCATCAGCGACAAGAATCCCGATCTGAAACAAGTCGTAAATACAAACAAATGTTTACTTTATTTAGAAAAATTCGGGAATAAATTGCTGATTACCTCTTTGATCGACAACCTTCTGAAAGGCGCATCCGGACAAGCGGTTCACAATATGAATTTACTTTTCGGTCTGGAAGAAACCGTCGGTCTGAAACTCAAACCTTCGGCATTTTAACATAATAAAAAATTCACTATGAAACTATTCGATGTTTATCCTCTTTTCGATATAGAAATAGTCAAGGGAAAAGGTTGTTATACATATGATTCGAAAGGAAACGAATACCTCGACTTGTATGGCGGACATGCTGTAATCTCGGTGGGGCACACCCATCCCTATTACACTCAAAAACTTACCGAACAGGCACAAAAACTTATATTTTATTCAAACTCGGTAATCAACAGTTTGCAAATAGAACTGGCAGATAAATTGGGAAAACAATCAGGATACGACGATTATTCGCTATTTCTGATTAACTCCGGAGCAGAAGCGAACGAAAATGCTCTCAAACTTGCCTCTTTCCACACAGGAAAAAAGAAAGTCATCGCTTTCAAAAAAGCTTTCCACGGACGTACGTCGGCAGCGGTAAAAGTAACGGACAACCCTAAAATCGTTGCACCTATCAACGATACATTCGAAGTCAGTTACCTGAACCTAAATGACATCGACTCCGTAAAAACAGAAATAGCCAAAGGCGATGTGTGTGCGGTTATTATCGAAGGAATACAAGGAATCGGAGGAATACAAGTTCCCAAAATCGATTTCATGCAACAACTCCGGGAAGTATGTACTCAAAACAGTGTAGTCCTTATTCTTGACGAAATACAATCGGGATACGGACGAAGTGGTAAATTTTTCGCACATCAATATGCCGGAATAAAAGCCGATCTCATAACTATGGCAAAAGGGATGGGAAACGGTTTCCCGATCGGCGGCGTACTGATAAGCCCCATGTTCACTCCGGCATACGGGATGTTGGGAACGACTTTCGGAGGAAATCATCTCGGTTGTGCCGCCGCAATAGCCGTACTCGATATTATGAAAAAAGAAAATTTAGTAGAAAATGCGGCCAATACAGGTAACTACCTGATCAATGAATTAAAAAAGATTCCTCAGATCAAAGAAGTACGAGGAGAAGGACTCATGATAGGCCTTGAATTTGATCAACCGGTAAAAGAGATCAGAAGCAAACTGTTATTTGAACAGAAAGTATTTACAGGGGTTTCAGGTACAAATGTAATACGACTGCTGCCCCCACTGGTACTCACAACCGATCAAGCCGACATATTTATAGAACGTTTGAAAAAAGTATTAAATTAAGAGAATCCCAAAAAGCCTTCAAAAGCTCTATATAAATAAAAAACCTTTTATCCGCAGATTCAATTTCGGATAAAAGGTTTTCTTTTTATAAACAATAAGTAATAAACTTTTTTTATTATATCTACTCAAATAGGACACAACTTAGGTAGTGAACCTCAACAAAATTCTAAATCTTTATATCAAAATCACCTTTTTGCAATAACAACAATGTTAAAACAGATATTTTTGTTTGTTTTATAACAATATAAATATATTTTTGTAAAAACAAGGAATTATATAGGAAACAAAATATTTTACAAACATAATATAAAACAACCCATAAAATTTTACATTTATGAACACCAATGATAATCTCTTATAAGAAACTAAATATCGCGTACTATTATCTGTTTCTTAGAGGCCGTCTAAATTTTGTTCGGACACTTTTTAAGAGATCCTCTTAAATTTTTTGTCCCGATAACCCGATAAAAAGTATAGCAAACCGTATAAAATACATGCCATACAGGATCAAAAGTCCGGATATATAACTTTATCGAGAATTTTAATCAGAACTTAAATTAACCACAGTAAACAAATAAACGAACGTTTATTTTTACTCTAAAGCCAATAGATGATCGAGCTTTTATAAAAAGGCTGTTTTTCGATATAAGTACTTATATTCTAAATAATTAAAAGAGAAAAGATACAATTCATAAAAAAAGTCCAAATAAACGTTCATTTATTTGGATAGTTTTAAAAGCCAAAGCCGAAATGATCAAAAAATTACTGCTTATTTTGCCATTATTCTTCCTTTTCTATTTCACAATTACCTTAGCCGCAGACAAGCATTACATTCGAGGAAAGGTCATCGATGAATCGGGAGAAAGATTATCCGGTGTAACAGTTCGGGTAAAAGAACAAAAATCCATAGGAACTTCAACCGATGATAAAGGAGAATTCTCGATACTCCTGCCCGAAAACGGAAAGCATCTCTTGTTCACGTATATAGGAATGAATGACAATACAGTTGCAGTTTCATCCAAAACTTCCTATATAACAGTGCAAATGGAGATTCAATCGACAGAGACGGAACAAGTAGTTATAACCGGTTATGCACAAACGACAACAAAAAAAATGACCGGTTCTGTCGGTATAATAGACGGCAAAAAACTTGCCAATCAACCACAACCCAACATCGATGCACTCTTACAAGGTCAGATAGCCGGAGTATCGGTTTCTGCGACAAGCGGCCAACCGGGGAAAGAGCAAAAAATCAGAATTCGAGGTACAAATACACTAACCGGAGATGCCGACCCATTATGGGTAATAGATGGCGTTCCCATGCAGAACAGCGTTCCTGAAATATCCTCATCGGAAATTAAAACAGGAAACTTCGACAATATGTTTATAACCGGAATTGCAGGAATAAATCCGAATGACATCGAAAATATCACGGTTCTGAAAGACGCGGCAGCAGCAGCAATTTACGGCTCAAGAGCTGCCGGCGGAGTTATTATTGTAACGACCAAAAAAGGTCAGGCCGGCAAGATGAAAATCAACTATTCGGCAAACTTATCGGTCGTCATGCCACCACAAAAAGATAATAACCTGATGAATTCTAAAGAAAAACTGACATACGAACAAACATTATGGGACGAATTCTCTGCCACCGATTTTGCCGCAGGAAAGACAAACTATCCGGTAATAGGAATAGTGGGAATCATACGATCCGGAAAAGGGAAATTTCAAGGTTGGACAGAGCAAGAACAAAATTCCTATATAGATCAGCTCGGAAACATAGAAACCGACTGGTATGACGAACTGTTCCGCAACGCAATATCGACAAACCATCACCTTTCACTAAGCGGCGGAACGGAAAAAGTCACCTATTATACATCCTTAGGATATACTCATGACGCAGGACTGGTAAAAAAGAACGATTATGACCGTTACAATTTTACAACAAACCTCAACATCACTCCCAGTCAAAAAATAAAAATAAATTTCGGAATCGATGTCTCCTATCTCAACTCTAAAGCTCCGGCTCTCGAAAGCGTCGATCCTTTTAAATACGCCTATTTTGCAAATCCTTATGAAAGTCCATATAATGCTGACGGTAGTTATCGTGCAGACGAAACATATTACAGTTTAGGGGAATACAATAATCTTACCGGATCTTACAAAGCACCCTATATTCCCGCCTGCGGATTCAATATCATGCGTGAAATGAATGAGACCGAAAGCAATACATCGAACACCAACACATCGCTACGCGGAGGGTTGCAATGGAAAATCATACGAACTAAAGTTTGAAGGATTAGCTTCTTATTCCTTTTCCAATAACAATTCAGAGAGTATTTACGGTGCGGAAACGAAAGCGGCATTCGATAATCGCCTCTCGGTTGACAGTCAAAGTCGCCGTGAGTACGCTTCTATCGCTCAAAACAAAGCATCCATGAACAGTTATATGGTAATGGGACATTTCGCCTATTCCGACAATTTCGGAAAAAATCACGCTCTGTCTATTTTAGCCGGAGCAGAATTGAGAGGTTCTACCTCCCACACATTATATAGTAAACGGTACGGCTATGACCCGATTACCGAAAACAATACGACTCCGTTACCCGATCCGAACGGTGTCGGATATGAAAAACTGAAAGAATATCTGGCAGCTCTCGATCTGTCATCCGGACAATTGGAAGACGAGCAACGATTTGCATCCTTCTATGCATCTGCCGACTACTATCTGATGAACAAATATATCTTCAATGTATCTTTCAGAACCGACGGAAGCTCGAATTTCGGAAGCAAAGAACAATTCAATCCGACTTGGGCTCTCGGAGCTGCATGGCATTTAGGAGAAGAATCTTTCATGAAATTCCTAAAACCGGCAGTGAATAGGATGACCCTCCGTATCGCAAGCGGATTTACCGGAAACATCAGTCGCGCAGCAAGTCCGCAACTGATTATCGCATATTATGATAATTACCGAAATCTGAATAACAACATTTATCATATCGGAAAAGTCGTAGGTGCTCCGAATCCCAAATTGAGATGGGAAAAAACTCAAGATGTAAAAGCCTCTCTCGATTTCGGGCTTTTCAACGATCGATTGAGCGGTATAGTCGAAGCATACTATCGTAAAAGTTCGGATGTCGTTACATCAGAAAGAGTGCTCTCCACGACAGGATATCCTACACAAAAATACAATACCGCAGAAATTAAAAATCGAGGCATTGAAGTAACACTGAACAGTGTACCGGTAAAAACAAAAGATTTCAGCCTGAACCTATCCGTAAACATGGCTCTCAACCGAAACATCGTAAGTAAGTATAATCCTCCCTACCGAAACAGCAGTACCTCTTATAATGCAGAAATGCTCGAAGGATTCCCTACCGACGGGATTTTCAGCGGTAGATGCACAGGAATCGATCCCGAAACAGGATTGTACAATTTCGAACTCCGTCCGGACGCCGTAATCCGAACAAAAGACGATCTTCATCTTCCGGACAACTATCTGTTTTATTTGGGAACTCCGACCTCCCCTCTTACCGGAGGTTTCAGTTTAAGCGCAGACTACAAAGAATTTCGGCTGAGCGTAAACGGCGTCTATTCGGTCGGAGCAAAACAATTCGAATATATTCGTCCTCCCGTTTCATATTCC
>OKSD01004214.1_pt1 | contig 9979 bp, 9 predicted proteins | sample 1601221 | NCBI WGS metagenome assembly OKSD01 (sample SAMEA3541550, study PRJEB24748) | human gut metagenome | biome: human gut; feature: human-associated habitat; material: faeces | place: China | collected 2012
GCCCGCAGCAGCGAGAGCGAGCTGGACATCATGGTGGAGGACTAAATGTCCTTTTACCGTAAGAGTTACCGCCCGCGCCGGGGCGGGGAAGAACCGGAAAAATGTGCCGATCCGGCCAAGGCCCGCGCCCGTGCGCTGGATGCCCTTTCGGCCCGGGAGATGACCAGCACCCAGCTGTATGAGCGGCTGTGCGCCCGCTTCACCGAGCAGGCGGCGGCCGCCGCCGTGGCCGAGATGGTGGAGCTGGATTACGTCAACGACGACCGCTACGCGGAGACACGCGCCCACGGCCTGCTGATGGCCCGCAAGAGCCGCCGGGCTGCGGCCCAGAACCTGCGCCAGAAGGGCCTGAACAGCCAGCAGATCGAACAGGCACTGGAAACCGTATACGCCCCGGATGAAAACGGCGAGAGCCCGGAGCTGGAAGCTGCCGCCGCGCTGGTGGTCAGCCGCTACCGCAAGAAGCTGGCCGACGGCCGCCGCGACCTTGTGGTGGCAGCATTGCAGCGCCGGGGGTTTGCCTATGCGGTCATCAAGGAGGCCATCCGGCGGACGGAAGAAGAGTTATAGAAAGAGAGTATTATCCCCTATGAAAATTGCATGCATTTCCCTTGGCTGCCCGAAAAATCAGGTCGACCTGGACGTGATGGTGCACATCCTGCTGTCGGCCGGTCATGAGACGGTGGCCGACCTGGCGGAGGCCGATGTCATCCTGGTGAACACCTGCGGCTTCATCGAGAGCGCCAAGACCGAAGCCATCGAGAACATTCTGGAAGCCTGCTCCTACAAGCAGCAGAACCCGGATCTGAAGGTCATCGTGACCGGCTGTCTGGCCGAGCGCTACCGCAGCCAGATCGAGGAAGAGATCCCCGAGGTGGATGCCGTGGTGGGCTGCGCCTCCAACAAGGCCATTGACACCATTGTGGAGCGGTTGTTCCACGGCGAGGACCATCTGGAGAGCTACGGTGCCAAGAAGGACTTCCCGCTGGGCGGCAAGCGCGTCATCGGCACGCCGGCCCACTATGCGTACTTAAAGATCGCCGAGGGCTGCAACAACCGCTGCCACTACTGCGCCATCCCCGGCATCCGCGGCCCGCTGCGCAGCCGCGATATGGCCGACTGCGTGGCCGAGGCCCGCTGGCTGGCCGGTGAGGGCGTGAAGGAGCTGATCGTGGTGGCGCAGGATCCCACCGCCTACGGCGAGGACTGGGGCAAGCCCGGCAGCATCTGTGAGCTTCTGGACAAGCTGAACAAGGTGCCGGGGCTGGAATGGATCCGCATCATGTACGCCTACCCAGAGCGCATCACCGACGAGTTCATTGCCGCCATGAAGCGCAACGAGAAGGTGGTGCCCTATCTGGATCTGCCCATCCAGCACTGCAACGACACCATCCTCAAGAATATGAACCGCCGTTCCAACCGCGCCGAGCTGCTGGAGGTCATTGGCAAGCTGTGCCGCGAGATCCCCGGCATCACCCTGCGCACCACCCTGATCGCAGGCTTCCCCGGCGAGACCGAGGAGCAGTTCGAGGATCTGTGCAACTTCGTCAAGGAAGTGAAGTTCGACCGTCTGGGCTGCTTTGCCTACTCTGCCGAGGAAAATACCGTGGCAGCACGGATGGACGGACAGATCGAGCAGGAGGTCAAGGACAAGCGCGCCGAGCTGGTGATGCAGATCCAGACCGGCATCATGGCCCAGAAGCAGGCCGAAAAGGTGGGCCAGACCGTGCGCGTGCTCTGCGACGGCATTGACGAAGAGAGCGGCCTGTATTTGTGCCGCACCACCGGCGATGCCCCGGAGGTGGACGGCAACGTGTGCGTGTCCAGTGAAGAGCCGCTGTACCCCGGCCAGTTCTATGATGTGCTGGTGGACGACAGCGATCTTTACGATCTGTATGGTACAGTCGTAAAATAACGTATTGGAGGATAAAACCTATGAATCTGCCCAATAAACTCACTCTGACCCGCATTGTGCTGGTGCCGGTGTTCATGATCTTTGTGTCCCTCACCAGTCTGGACGCGGTGGCCAACGGCACCTTCCAGCCGCTGTATTACCTGCTGGCCGGCATTGTTTTTGCAGCGGCCAGCTTCACCGACTTTCTGGACGGTCATCTGGCCCGCAAGTGGAACATGGTCACCGACTTTGGCAAGTTTGCCGACCCGCTGGCCGACAAGCTGCTGACCACTGTGGCCTTCATCTACATGATGCGGGACGGCGTGTGCAGCCCCGTGGTGCTGTGCATCATCCTGGCCCGTGAGTTCGCGGTGTCCGGCCTGCGCATGGTGGCGGCCGGTGCCAAGGACGGCAAGGTGATCGCTGCCAACATGTGGGGCAAGGTCAAGACCGTGCTGCAGATGCTGAGCATCATCTTCTACTTCTTCGGCACGGCACTGTGCTGGAACGGCACGCTGGAAAGCATCACGGTGGTGGTGCTGGTGTCCATCCTGCTGTGCTGGCTGGTGGCCATCGTCACGGCTGTGTCCGGCATCAAGTACCTGTGGGATAACCGCAGTTTTATCAACACTGCAAAATAAAAATGTGGAAAACCCTCTCCCGCCCCCGGCAAAGGCCGGAAGGGGGAGGGCTTTTTTTGTTTACCGAGAGGAAATTTTTATGAGAAAATTCCTGGATACCTGCCGCAGGCTGCTATCTATCGCCCTGAATCTTTTTGTGCTGTGTGCAGAACCCATCGCCCTGCCCCTGAGCTGGGAGATGGGCCAGGCCCAGATCTTTACCTTCTACACCGAGGACTCCAACATCTTTGCCGCCGCAGTGTGCACCCTGGTGGCGTTGTGCCAGCTGTGGTGCATCTTCACCGGCGGAGAGCTGCCCCGCTGGCTCAAGCGGCTCAAGTTCATGGCCACCAGCTGCCTGCTGCTCACCTTCCTGACGGTGGTGTTCGTGCTGGCCCCCATGAACGGCGAGGGCGGGCTGTACATGCTGCTGTGCACCAGCAGCATGCTGTACCACCACCTGCTCAACCCCATGGCAGCGCTCCTCTCCTACCTGCTGCTGGAGCGGGAACCCCACCTGCCGCGCAGCGATGTGCGCTGGGCGCTGCTGCCCACGCTGGCATATGCGGCGGTCATCCTGCCGCTGAACATCCTGCGGGTCATCGTGGGGCCGTACCCCTTCTTTGAGGTGTACCACCAGCCGGTGTATGTTTCCATCCTGTGGGCCGTGGGCCTGCTGGGGGTGAACTACCTGTATGCCTGGCTGCTGTGGCGTTTGGGCGGCGGCAGGCCCCGCAGCGCACGCTGACCGCAAAAAAGCAGCTGTACCGCTTGGTACAGCTGCTTTTTTCAGGTACAGGAGTTGCGGGATCAGGCATTGATCTCCGGGAAGCCCTCCAGCTTGGAGGTGCAGTGCGGGCAGCGCACAGCCTTGATGGGGATCTCGGTCTGGCAGTAGGGGCACACCTTGGTGGTGGGCTCTGCCGGTGCGGCGGGAGCTGCCGGCTTCTTGTGCAGGCCGTTGATGAACTTGATCACCACAAACAGCACAAAGGCCACGATGAGGAAGTTGATGACCGAGTTGACGAATTCGCCGATCTTGATGCTGGAACCGCCCAGGCTGATCACGACATCCGAGAAATCTGCCTTGAAGAACAGGCCGATCAGCGGGTTGATGACGTCATCCACCAGAGCCGTGACGATAGCCGTGAACGCACCGCCGACGACCACGCCGACTGCCATATCCAGCACGTTGCCGCGCATGGCAAAGGCCTTGAATTCCTCAAAGAATTTTTTGATCCCCTTGCTCTCTTTTTCTGGCATAAAACAACCGCTCCTTTTCAAATTCTCCCTGTGTGCGGGAAATTTTCTTTGCCTTTATCATACTGGATTTGCAGGCGTTTTGCAAGGGCTGCGGGGCAGGTTCGGCAGGGTGCAAAAAAGCGGGGCCTGCGCTGGCAGGCCCCGCTTGATGCATGGGGGAAAAATCAGAACTTGAACAGGTTCACAATGCGCTGCCACAGGCGGGTGAACACATTGCCTTCCTTCACAGGCTCGGTCTCGGCGGCGGTGGTGTCCGCAGCAGCCACGGTCTCAGCGGTCTTGTACACAAACTTCACGCTGCCGTCGGCACCGTCCGGTGCACCGGCAAAGCTGTTGTAGCCTTCCAGACGGTCGGCCATGGCATCCAGCACGGTCTTGAGGTCGTGCAGCTGGTCAGCGTCCAGAGCGCCGGTCAGCTTGGAGATGCCCTCATCGTTGAACTGGTTCAGGCCGTCGTTCAGCTGCACGGTGCCGTCACTCAGCTGGCCTGCGCCGTTGTTCAGGGTGTTCACGCCATCGTACAGGGTCTGGGTGCCGGCGGCCAGCTGGGCGCTGCCGTCCTTGGCAGAGTGGGCACCGTCCGCAGCGGACTGCACACCGGCGGTGTACTGGTTCACACTGGAGACGAACACCTGGATCTGGGACAGGCTGGTCTTGAGGGCGGCGACATCGGCCATATCCTGGCTGTTCTTCACCTGATACACCAGTTCTTCGTGGGCGGTGTTCTTGGCGTCCTCGCTGGTCAGCAGCTGGACCAGACCGGTGATCATGGAGGGGTCATAGCTCTGCATCCGTTTCAGAGCAGCTTCCAGGTCGTGGTTGGTCTTGGTGGCAGCCAGGTACAGGGCCAGATCCAGCTCGCTGTCCTTGAAACTGGGCTCCTGCTCCCACACGGTGCGCACGATCTTGCGGCGGCCGGCGGCCAGGGTCTTGTCGTTCATGGTCAGGATGTTGTCGATGACGGAGGCGTAGTCGCTCCAGGTCATGTCGTTGTCGATCAGGCCGCCCTCTTTCAGGGTGCTGTTGGCAGAAGCCAGCACGCCGTCAGCCACCTGCTGTGCAGCGGAATTCAGAGCGGCGTTGTTGGAGGTCAGGGTGTCCAGACCGTCGGTCAGCTGGCCCAGACCATTGTCCAGAGCGGCTGCACCGCTGTTCAGGGTGTTGGCACCGTCCAGCAGGGCCAGCACACCGTCGGCCAGCTGGGCCGTGCCGTCCACCAGCTGGGAAGCGCCGTCCATCAGCTGGCTCATGGCGTCGTTCAGCTGGGTCATACCGTCGGTCAGCTCATTGATGCTGCTCAGGTCGAACACATTGTCGGTGCCCAGAGCCTCGGTGCTGGTGGCGCAGGCCACCATGATCTGCGGGCAGGTCAGCTCGGTCACATCGGCTTCTACGGTCACGGTGTCCTGCAGATAATCCTCGATGCTGTTCACTTCATCGGGCAGCAGGCCGGACAGGGAGTCCTTGACGCCGGGCAGGGTGACAAAGGCGGCTACGTTGCTCTTGGCGGCGCTCTCCACCACGCCGTGCTCTGCGGTCACGTTGGAGGCATCGCTGCCCAGGATCACGCCCACGGCGGTGATCAGCGGAGTGACGATGCTGCGGGTCTGGCCGTTCACCTCCACGGTGCCGGTCTCGTTGTTCTTCAGGCTCACGGTCACGGTCAGGTGGCCGCTCTTGCCGATCAGGTCCTCCAGGGCGGCTTCCTGGCCGTCCAGGGCGTAGGTGACCTTCACATCCATGGGCAGAGTCTTGTCGGTGCTGCCCTTGTAGTACACGTCGGTGTCATCGGTGTTCCACACCAGCTCGTCGCCGTTCTGGGTGAACTCGGCGCTGCTCTCGGTGTTCTGGATGTCGGTCAGGGTGGACTTGTCGGTCACGGAGGACAGGCCGCCTGCGTTGTACAGGTGCTCGCTGACGGTGGTGCTCTTGAGGGAGCCGTCGCCGTTCATCACAGCGTACACGGTCTCATCTTTGGAAAAGCTGCTGCTGCCGGCGGCAAAAGCAGGCACAGCGCAGCTGGCGGCGAGGGTCAGGGCCAGCGCCGCACTGGCGATACGAAGCGATTTTTTCATGGCAGATTACTCCTTTTCAGATTTCTTGGCGTTGGCGGATTCCGGCACCATCCACTTGAGGGTGGTGTGGCGGATGATCCAGTCGCACAGCATCAGGGCGGCGGGCAGAACGACCAGAATGACGATCATACTGATCAGAGCGCCGCGGGAGATCAGCAGGCAGATGCTCTTCAGCAGCTCCATCTTACTGATAGCGGCCACGCCGACGGTGGCGGCAAAGAAGGTCAGGCCGCTGGTCAGGATGGACTGGCTACAATGTTCCAGAGACTGCTGGGCGGCTTCCTTCGGGGTGCGGCCAAAGACACGCTCCTCGTGGTAACGGGTGGTCATCAGGATGGAGTAGTCCACGGTAGCGCCCAGCTGGATGGTGCCGATGACGATGCTGGCAATGAACGGCAGCTCGGTGCCGGTAAAGTACGGGATGCCCATGTTGATGGCAATGGCGGCCTCGATGCTGGCAACCAGCAGCACGGGGATGGAAATGCTCTTGAAGGAGATGGCGATGATGGCCAGAACCGCCAGGATGGACCAGACGTTGACGTTCTTGAAGTCCACATCGGCGACTTCGATCAGGTCCTTGGTCATGGCACCCTCACCGGTGATAACGCCCTCCGGGTCTGCAGCCTTGATGAGGTCGTTCATCTCGGTCAGCTGGTTGTTGATGGCATCGGTGCCGGTCTTGTAGGAACTGTTGGCCAGGATCAGCTTGTAGCCGCCCGACTGCAAGATCTCCATGACGCCGTCCGGGATCAGCGAGGTGTCAAAGCCGGGGCCGGTGATGGAATCCAGGCTCATCACCTGGGTGATGCCGTCCACGTCCTTCAGGTCGTCGCACAGGTCGCTCACCTGGGTGGCGGTCAGGTCATCGTGCACCAGAATAAAGTGGCTGGTGGTCATGCCGAAGTCCTCACCCAGCTTGTTGGTGCCCACGATGCCGGTCAGGTCCTGGGGCAGAGAATCGAACAGGGTGTAGTAGACGGTGGTCTTGTTCTGCGCAATGGCAAAGGGGATGATGATCAGGATGAACACCACCACGATGGGCACTGCGTGGTTGGAGACGAAGTAGCTGAGCTTTTTCAGCTGGGGGATGACCGTGCGGTGCTTGTACTTTTCCACCCACTTATCAAAGGTAAGGATCAGGGCAGGCAGGATAACCACGGTGCAGATGACGCCCAGCGCCACGCCCTTGGCCATGACGATGCCGATGTCGCGGCCCAGGGTCAGGCGCATGGCGCACAGTGCCAGGAAGCCGGCGATGGTGGTCAGGCTGGAAGCGGAAATGGAGGTCATGGTCTTGCAGATGGCACTGACCATGGCTTCTTCATTATTAGAGCGCAGCTCCTTTTCTTCCTGATAGCGGTGCAGCAGGAAGATGGAGAAGTCCATGGTCACGCCCAGCTGCAGCACGGTGGCCAGTGCTTCGGTGATGTAGCTGATCTGGCCCAGGAAGATGTTGGTGCCGAAGTTGTACGCGATGGGAAACAGCAGGCCCAGCATGAACAGCAGCGGGGTGATGGTGCTTTCCAGCGAGAGGAACAGCACCAGCAGGCTGGCACCCACGGCGATCAGGATGTAGAGCGGCATTTCCTGGTTGACCAGTGCTTTGGTGTCCTGCAGGATCACGCTCATGCCGCCGAAGAAGCAATCCTTCCGCAGCAGTTTTTCAATCTGGCTGACGGCGTTCATGGTCTCGTCGCTGGCGCTGGGTGCGTCGAAGCGGACGATGAGCATGGTGGAATCGTTCTTGCCGAACATGAACTGCTGCACGTCGGCGGGCAGCATCTCGGTGGGGATGCTGGGATCGATCACATCGCTGAGCCAGAAGGTCTGCATGACACCGGGCACGGCCTCGATGTCCTTCTTCATGGCAATGAGTTCGTTGGTCGGCAGGCCTTCCACCGTGATCATGCCGGTGGACGCCAGATGGAAGTCATCCTCGAGGGCTACCTCGCCGATCATGGAGTCCAGATCCTGCGGCAGGTAGGTGAGGATGTCATAGTTGATGCGGGTGGCAACTGCGCCGATCGCGGAAGGAATCAACAGCAGGAACGCTACTGTCAGAATCAGCTTCCGGAAGCGCACAATGCCCTGTGCGATCTTTTTCATGAGTACCCTCCAGAGTCAGAAATGGATAAGAATCTTAGTAAAATGACCGACGGTCATTTCCAAGCAAACACTATTATAACCAGGACAAACCGGGTGTCAAGCACAAAAATGACTAAAAGTCAGTTTTTTTATCACGGGCCGGCGATTGTATAAGAAAACGCTCTTGCACAATTGCGGCAGGACTGCTAAAATGATTGAGACAACCAACAAGGGCAACGTATGAACGTGAGAAAAAGAGAGAAAAGAGGAATCGATCCAGAGCATGAGTACCGTGGAAGGAAAAAAACAGGAAAAGCGCCGGGCCCTGCTGGATGCAGCCTACGAGCTGTTTCTGGAGCGCGGCACCGCCAAGACCAGCGTGGAGGACATCACCTCCCGGGCCAAGGTGGCCAAAGGCACTTTTTACCTGTATTTTCAGGACAAAGGTGCGGTGATGCAGGCCCTGCTGGGGCGGGTGAGCTACCAGCTGCTGAACAATGCGTGCGAGGCTGTGGAGCGGCAGACCGGCCTTGAGACGTTCCCGGACAAGATGGTGGCCATGATCGACCATATTATCGAAGCGCTGCGGCGGGACACGGTGGTGCTCAAATTCCTGGAGCGCAACTTCGTGCCCCCCATAAAGTTTGGTGAAGAAGGTACCAATGAAGCACTCCAGTTCTGTCCGGGAAGGCGTTTCATACCAATACCGGGATTATCACAGGATTCGTTAGGACCCATAATATCGATATATTCACGATCTGCCGGATCATCGGTATAATCCCATGTTCTGGGATCTTCTTTCGTCTTCACCTTTGCTTTCACTTTATACGGTGGCATTACTACGTGATATAAACGCGGATCACGGTCACGGAAAGTAGCATAGGGAGTTTTATCTCCATGATAATTTGCAGAAGTAGCAATCGGCTTGCCATCTTTACACAGATAAAGGTCAACAGTATGCTGATTCATCTCTACATTGTGGCTATCCATATGTTCCAATGCACTAAAATTGGCCATCTTGATGTCTTGAACAAACTCCATATACAAGATGACACCCGGCACTTTGCCCAAATCTTCTGTTGTCCACATCTCTCCATATCCGGCTGCGGGCTGACCGTCTGTTCCGTAATAAAGAGTAGGGTAATCATTCATCAACAGACGAGACACCCGAATACATTCGTCAAAGAACTTCTGAGCTCCGTCTATTCCGTGATATTTGCGCCAAGTGGCTTCACGCAACGCAAATCGTGAGATAGCCGCACGAATACAATCGCGATTAATGGTATTTGCACCATCTTGCTTCTCAAAATCTCCAATATTCGCTTCAGCCCATTTCAAACGGTTCAATACGGAATCGGCCACAATTTCGCGGTCAACACGGGGACCGTAAGCCTCAGGAGAATTTTCGTTAAGGGCCGTATTAACCCAAGGCACCGCCCCAAAACGATTGATAAGCTCCATGTACCAGTATGAATGGAAAAAATACCCTACTGCACGCCAATGGTCCTTTTCGGCATCGGTCATTTCCGACTTATCGATGTTAGCAAGCAAAATATTGGCACGACGGAATGTGCCGGAAAAGCCCCAACCATTGCCCGAAGCTACACTCTGAACTCTTCCGAAAGCATAGTCATTGCCCGACTCATTGGCACGGCTTTCCAAGTATCCGGCATTCATATCACCTGCATAGCAGGAACCTTGTCCGGTTCCGTTAATGGTATTGGCTATATTATTATCCTTGAATATCTCATAACAAGGCCATGCAAACGACTTAAAGTTATCATAAGATCTAAAAGCATTATTTTCTGTCAGACTGGTGACAGGCGCATGCTCCAGAAAGCTGTCATTACATCCGGCCAGTCCGATTCCGGCTAAAATAGCCAATGATAGATATATCTTTTTCATTTTTAATTCTTGATTATGCGTTTATAATGTAAAGTTGATACCAAACGAAACGGTACGGAATGCCGGATAGTTCCAGCTCAGAGTTTCGGGATCGATACCTGAAGGTAATGAAGAGAAAGTTACCAGATTTTCTACAC
>OKSD01004230.1_pt1 | contig 9950 bp, 10 predicted proteins | sample 1601221 | NCBI WGS metagenome assembly OKSD01 (sample SAMEA3541550, study PRJEB24748) | human gut metagenome | biome: human gut; feature: human-associated habitat; material: faeces | place: China | collected 2012
TCTTTCAATCCCTCGTGAACGATAAAATAGGATTTGACCTGGTTGCTTCGATTCTTTGCGGCCGCCAGGTTCTCCTTGAAAGAGTCGTACGAGGAGCAGAAACCCAGTACGCGCACTTTCATGTCGCCCGATTCGATCGACAATCTGTGTTGTCGGATGGATCGGGTAAGCGACTTGATAGCGGCTGCGTTTCCCTTGTAATCAGCCCAGAACATACGTCGTTGCGGGGCGAATCGGAAAACAACCGTATCCTGCTTCCCCTCCGAGAGCGAGCTTGTCTTCTGCCGAAGACTCTCGCTGGTGCCGGCGGATACGTCGCGGCCCGTCTCCTGTGCCGTAACGGTCAGGCCATACAGCAGGAAGCCGAGCAAAAAGACCGCGCGGAGCGATCTCGAACAACGTCCGCGGACAGAAATACTTTCGTCAAAACAAGTCATTCGTTGCTATGTATTACCGTCAAAAACAGACTGAATTTTATACTTCGTCTGTTTAATCGTTGATTAAAACGTTGGTTTTCAAAGGTAAAGATACGAAAATATAGATATTATTTCCAATGAAATCGTTAATATTTTATGTGTCAGTTTTTTATGATCTATGTAAGTGTCTGTTATTCAGATTTATGGGAGGATTTCTTCTGCTCACCCGTTTGAATGAACATATAATCTGCAGGCTAATTAGTCTGATTGTCTTTCGTTTGCAGGGCGTTGTCCGATTTCTTCCTTTCGCAATGCTGTTTTTGAAGCAATTCCTGCGTCGAGGCGCACAATTGTTATTCGGAGGCGAAGACAGAGCGGAGACTTCACCGTCGGCGGCCTTCGTGCCAACAGACATTTTTCCTGTCGCGCCCTCGGAAACGTTGTATGTCCGCTGCCGGCTTCGCGTCCCGACGCCGTCGTCGGACGGTCTTGCCGCCGCTGCGAAAAACTCTGTGTCCGCACGGATCCGCCGGACTTTACCGCATCACGACGGAGCGCATCCGCACCTTAAATTCGATCGCCGGATTCCGCGTCGCACGACCGAGGGCGTTTATTGGTGATTCGCTGGCACATAGGTGCTTTTCGGTGCGGATATGATCCTTGGTACAACCCGTGGCTTACATGAAAAGGTTCCCCTGCAAATGCCACTGTCGGGGTTTGCAACGGGTTGTTTTTTCAGTGGATTTTGAAAATGGTCGTGTCGCCCGAGTCCGTATTTCCCGGTAAGCGGAAATGCTGAAAAAACTTGTCGAAAGAAGGTTATTATCCGTTTTTGCCTATCTTTAACGGCGGAATGGAATTTCTGAAATAAAATCAGGCTATGACAAAAGCTGATATCGTTGCCCAAATTGCCGAAAAGCGGGGATTGGGAAAAGCGGTTGTTCTCGACGTCGTGGAAACGTTCATGGAATGTGTGAAGGAGTCGATGACCGGCGGAGAGAATGTTTATCTGCGCGGTTTCGGCAGTTTTGTCATCAAACAGAGAGCGGAGAAAGTAGCCCGCAATATCTCGAAGAATACGACGGTGGTCATTCCTGCGCACTCCATCCCGGCGTTCAAATCTGCCCAAACGTTCATGCAGGCTGTTAGGAGACGGATGCAAAATAACCGGATTTGCGGCCATCGTCAAAAAACGAATGGTCCCTCCCTGCAGCGGCGGCGTACCTTGTGGACCTGCTGCCGTCGGTAAGCCGTGCCGAAGCAAGCGGCCCTCATTCTGAGACGGAGTTTTTGTTTCGCTGACGTTGGAAGGCCCTTGACTTCGATATCACGGATTTTATCCTCGCGACGGAACGTTATGACGAAACATGCAGGCACGAACCGAAAACGAAATCGACAAATAATCAACCGAATATTCAAAAATCATGAAAATTGCAATTCCTACGAGAGACGGCCGCATCGACGACCATTTCGGTCATTGCGACCATTATACGATTTACACGATCGAAAATAAAACCGTCATTTCCCGCGAAGAACTGCCTTCGCCGCAGGGTTGCGGATGCAAGTCGGGCATTGCCGCCGACCTGCAACGCCTCGGTGTAACGGTGATGCTGGCAGGGAATATGGGCGAAGGGGCCAAAAACAAACTCGAAGCCCATGGCATCGCAGTAGTGCGAGGATGCAGCGGTGACATAGAAACGGTGGTCAAGAACTATTTGGCAGGGTTCATTCTCGATTCGGGAAAGGGGTGTGCAGGACACGACGGGGCGCATCAATGTGGAAATCATGGCCATGAGCATGTGCACGAGGCCGGACACTGATTCTGGAGACCATGAAAAACCGGCTGAAAACGAATATCCTGATCGACATCGGCCTGTTGCTTGCCATGACAACGGTCAGTTTCAGCGGTTTCGTGATGAACGTTATCGTTCCTTCGCGTCATGCCATCCGTCATTCCGGAGTTCATGCTTATGCATCGCGACTTTTCGGCATGGGCGGCATGACTGGGGGACGATCCACACATGGGCAGGCGTGATATTGCTACCGGGGTTATTATTATAAGGGAGAAGCCGATATCGGATCAAAATATGAGGGGCGTGAAAACAGTGTCACGCCTCTTTTTTGTACAGGCCATTTCCGGTTACGAGGACAACCTTCTCTCCGGAGAATGTGATTTCGGCGGCGTCATCGGCGGCGAGGCTTCTCTCTTCGCTCCTTCCGTTTTATGATGACTTCGACAGCTTTACGGTGGTAGTCTTCGTTTTTCCCGGTTCCGTGATTGTACGGCGGGGCGATGATATCCTTCGAGAACTCGGTATACGTGAAAAATAAGAAATATCAGTTTGACGAGGTTTAGGTAAACTTTTGCCCGTGATACATATAGACTACACTTAAGCATAAACATCCGGTTTGTTGTCCCGATGTACTGAATTTTCAGGATTCCGATCGCAGAAAATAAGTTATGTTGGTCGATTTCAACCTATAGCCACGGGGCATTTGTTTATCTGGATCGTTTCCCGTACCTTCGTTTTACCTTAACTTTAAATTGTTTTTATTATGCAATTAAAAACGTATTTCATGATGCTTGCATTAGGAATATGTGGAGCAGTCATGCAAAGTTGCGATGACGATGATGACAATTTGAACGTTCCCGAAGAGTTGCGGTCTGCGTTTTCTCAAAAATATCCGGGATCCGTTCCGGAATGGAAAACCCGGAGTAATTATTATATTGCTGATTTCCGGGACCAAAGTTACGAAGCCGAAGCTTGGTTTACTTCCGATGCTATTTGGTTGATGACCGAAACGGATATTCCTTATGCGGCTTTGCCCGAAGCCGTGAAAAACGCTCTTCAGAACAGCGAGTACGCAACATGGAACCGGGATGATGCAGATATGTTAGAACGCAAAGGCTTGGAACCTGTCTATGTTTTGGAGGTGGAGCAGGGCTCTCGGGAAATGGATCTTTATTACAATGCGGAGGGGATTTTGATCAAGGCGATGGAAGATTACGAGAACGATTCCGAGAGTTACCTGCCGATTGAACTTCCCGAAGGGGTGAAAAATTTCTTGCAGGAAAAATATGCGGAATCCAAAATCGTAGAAACGGACCGAGAGCACGGACGACTTGAAGTGGATATCATTCACCATGGAGTTGTCAAAGAGGTCGTTTTCGACGACAGTGGAAATTGGCTTTCTACATCTCGGGAGATCGGTTGGAATAGTCTTCCGGAAGTTGTCAAGATTGCTATTCAACGGGAAATTAGCAATAATTATGTCGGTTATGAAGCCGATGATGAGCCCGAACAGGTGGAAACGCCGGACGGAAATTATTATCGAATCGAGTTGGAAGCAGAGCAAGCCAAAGATTTGATTCTCAAGATTCGGGAAGACGGAACTTTATTGCAATAGATTCGTGCGCATAAGCATACCGACAGACGAACGAGATATCCGTTTGCCGGCATGTTTGTTATGGCATATATTTTAACTCGGCTATTTACTCATGAGAAAAATCGGTTTGTTGATATTTTTTGCAGTCTTTGCTTGTTCCTTGTCTGCACAAAACAGGCTTTCTGTTTTTATCGGAAATGCCAATCGGTATGCTTCGGTCGACTTGTCGGATTTTTGTCGGCGTCTCTGCGTGGAATACGATATTTCGGCGGAATCGCTCAATGATTATTATCGACGCTGCGGTAGAGACTGGGGGCATGTGGGTCTTGCTTTGGAGATTGCCCGGACATCCGGAAGAAGTATGCGCGATGTCTGCGATCATTACAGACGTTATAGGAGCGAGGGGTGGAGCCGTATCCTGATCGAATTGGGAATCGGTCCGGAATCGTCGTACCGAACCCCTTTCTATGATCGGGTACATAGTCATAGTGATTATTGGTACGAGCATTATAATTCCTATTGCCAGCGGCATGGAAAATATCATCCGCACAGACATCCGCATAAATATAAGAAGTATCCCAAACACGGATATCGAAAATACGGAAGGTATCACGACGACGACGACGACGATGACGACGACGATTGAATTTCGGGTGATTATCGCCGGGGGATCGTTGTTCGTATGAATTGTTTATGAAAAAGATTTTGTTGGTTCAGGTCTGTTGCTTGGCAGCATTCGAGACGGTTTCGGCCCAAGAGAAAATGCCGTGTAAGATTACGTTTGGGTGGTGGTGCGAATTCCTTTATCAACGCAATCTTTCATCTCGGGGGCAATTTACGTTGACAAATTCCCTGTTTGGGAGAGAACTTCCGTAACAGAAATTTACAATTGCTGCTGCCGGATTACGATCCGACGAAATATTGATCCAACTTATAAATTTAAACATTATGAAACGGTTTTTACTTTGTACTGCAACTGTGTTGGCCATGTTCGGCAGCATTTCCCATGCTGACGCCAAAGATCCGGAAGATCAGGAATTCCGGCACGTAGTCGTAACTCTCAAGTCCGGGGAAAAAGTCGAAGGCTATCTCCATCGGGGATGGCATGCGGAGGGTGCTCTGCTGAAACAGGAGAACTATTCGTTCAAAATCACCAAGACGCCCGATGACAAAGAGCCCGTCAAATATACGGCCGATGACGTAGAGAGTGTCGAATATACCGAGACGACGGAGGAAAATCCGGACGGCATTCGCTGGGAGGCCCTCGATATTGCTGCTCCAGGACTCACGAATTGGCACCGCACTTATCACAGACTGGTTTGTGTGAACAAGGCCGGAGCGAATGCAACGACCTATTGGTGGAAGACGTGGACGACGGAACGAGTGGGTAACAGAGACCGCAGGGTGCTGACAACCATATACGGCATACGTTTCCACAATGATCCCGGCCGAATCGTCTATCCGTATATGTATGTCGGTACGATGTTGATGGACAAACTGCATCCCGGGCTGAAGGCATTTTATAAGAAATGGTTTAAAGGAGCCGAAGGCAAAATACGTAAAAAAGAGGCCGAAGAGAACGATGCATGGATACTCGATATGTACGATGCGTATCTGGCAAGCCGGCCCAATGAATGATGACCGATATTCAAATATGCTGAAAACATGAAAAAATTACTGGTAGTTTGGGCGCTTTTACTGGCAGCCGTTTCCGCGAATGCCGCAGATAAGAAGTGTCCCGGAACCGTCCATTTTCTGGACGGCCGAACGCTGGAATGTACCAGCATTACGATTCCCGGATGGATCGATGCCGAAGTGTCTGTCCGGGTGCTTTCCGACGGAAAGAATCAAGCCAGGACGTTGGCGGCCGTGGAAATCGCTTATCTTGAACTTTGGCCGGAAAAGAATCCCGAAGCCAAAAACGAACTTTATTGCGTCCCGTTTATCAAGGAAAAAGGGAAAAAGAAGATTCCGGCAGCCCGATGGCTGGTACCGGAATCTTCGGGCAAGCATGTCGCCTTCTTTACCCGTTATCAGACTTACAAAATGTCTAATAAAGGGTTGGTCGGGATTGTAAACCACAAATTGAATGTAACCGAACCGAGTGCCTATTTTTGGAAATCGGGCGAAAAGAGTCCCGTATTCCTCGGCCAGTATCTTTTCTTTCAGAATTCGAACAGGAAAATGATTGCGCTGGTAGAACGCTATTTTGAGGATGATCCTGCCATGTTGGAGCAAATTCGTCAGCAACGTTGGCTCGGCAAAGGAGGCGGGGTTGCGGCGCTGTTTGCTTTCGTTGCGGAACATTACGTCCCGCAACAGGAACAGAAATAGCGGTCGAATAGCATTGAATTGCCATGAATAGGTTTCCGATACTCCTCCTTTTCGTCTTCATGGTGACGGCATGCAGTCCGGAAGGAGAACATGTTCCGTCGCCATCGGAACCGGATGCCATAACCCTTGCACCCGGTACGCCGTCCGTTAAGGAATTTTCGGCAATGGGCGGCTTGTGGGAGCTGCGATTCTCCGCGACAAAAGCATGGAGTGCTGTGCCGGCCGATCCGGTCCATGCGGAATGGTACCGGATCGAACCGGCGGAGGGAGACAACGGTAATGGGACGGTAAAGGTAACCGTATTGCCGAATATTACCACGGAAAAACGAAGCGCAGAAATAATCATCCGCTCGGGGCGGGCGGGGCAGAGATTGTCTTTTGCGCAGCAAGCTTCGGATATGGAGCCGTGCGGTGAAGAAGAGGTGCGCCGTTTCCTCGAAAAGCTTTATCAGGATACCGGCGGTGACAATTGGCGTTTCCAGGAAAACTGGTGCACGGACAAACCTTTGTCCGAATGGGGATCGTCTGTCAAATACGAAGACGGGAAACTCTCGCTGATTCTCGGCGAAAACAACCTGCACGGAAAAATCGACTTGTCGGGATGTACGGCGTTGGTGTCGCTTCGCTGCGCGAAAAATTCGCTGACGGAGATTGATGTTTCCGGTTGTCCGCTGTTGGAGGAACTGGACTGTACGAACTGCGGAATTTCCGGTCTGGACGTTTCCGGCTGTTATTCTCTCCGGCGGCTGCTCTGCGGTTACAATGGTCTCACGGAACTCGGTCTGTCGTCCTGTCCTTACCTGACGGAACTGAATGTTCCTTATAACGGGTTGGGGACATTGGACATTTCGTCATGTATGGCCTTGACGGACTTGAACTGCGCCGAAAACCGGTTGGAAAAGTTGGACATGGCAGGACGGGAAGACCTTCGGATGCTTTTCTGTTATGGCAACCGGCTCTCCGTACTGGATTTGTCGAAATGCTCCTCGCTGACGCTTGTGAACTGCGGGGCGAACGGAATGACCCGACTCGATCTCTCCGGCTGCGAAAAACTCGGCCGACTCTATTGTTACGACAATCGGCTTGAAATGTTGGATCTGTCTGATTTTGCGCCGCTACTCAGTGAATTATACTGTTATGGGAATCGGCTGACCGAATTGGATCTGTCCGGGACCGATCGGCTTTCGCAATTCGAATGCTCCTACAACAATCTGCAACGCCTCGACTTGACGGGCTGTAAATCGTTGCGCATCGCGGGGTGTGCGCGAAACGCATTGCGCTCGATAACCCTTTTCGGTTGTGAAATGCTCGGACAATTGGATTGTTCGGGCAACTTGCTGGAGAATATCGATATTTCAGCTTGCCCGTATCTGATCGAATTGATCTGTACCGATAACCTGATTTTATCGGAGATACCGGAGTCGTTCGATCGACTGACGCTTTTCGAACATGATGTTCGATACGAATACAGTGTGGAAAAAGATGCTGTCACGGGGCAAGAAAAAATCGTTTATACGGATCGGGGTAAGGGATGGTGGTACTCCGGAGAGCCGGATAAGGGATATCACGGCCGCTGATATTTGTCATAGATTTTTTTTATAAATACGAAGTTTTTAAAATAAGCCGGTCTACAATTTGCTTTTTTCGGGCTATTTCGGCTATTTCGGTGCCTTTCAGGAGCGAGGACGATGGTTCGGAGTTGACAGAACGGTTATTGTCAGACATGTCAACAATATTTATAAGTCGTCCGAATTGGAGCGGGACGTAACAGGTGCAAAAATTGCACATGTCCAGCATGAGGGGTTACGGCAAGTGCGGCGTGGACAACAAGGACATTCAGTACGCCCGGTCAGGAGTCTTCACTCCCTGCGACTTCGCCTTCCCGACAGATGGGAAACGGGCTGAGGCGACACCCAACACGGAGATGATCCTCATTTCGGATGTCAATCTGAATCTTTTAAACGAACTGCACACCTACGGCAACGTTCGCAACCTCAAGGATCGCCGCAACGATCTGTACGAGGTGCGGGTGAAAAGATAATCCGGTCGTGTCAGAACCTGCGTCTGAACCCGTAATATTATTCGATACTCGAAATCATAACGTCATCGAATTCATCCATATAACCGATGAGTCGCTCGTTGTGGTTGCCGCGTTTCACCTTCATCTCCAGCCGAGCTTCGAAGATTTCGCCCTGCGAGGTACGACGATCCTTCAGTTCATAGGAATACAGCTCGATACAGTCGTCCTTGATCTGATCGACCACTCTTTTGACGCTCTCTTTCGACGTAGCCGAGAAAGTCAGGCTCACGGTCGTCGTTCCCACCTGTGGGATCAAGGCGTTGAGCACCTCCAGTCCCAGCAGTATCATCACCGTAGCGATCGCGGCCGCAGCATACATTCCCGTACCGCAAGCCAGTCCGATAGCCGCCGTTACCCACAGTCCTGCCGCTGTCGTAAGTCCGCGTACCATATTTTTCTGAAAGATGATGGTTCCCGCGCCGAGGAATCCGATTCCCGAGACAACCTGCGCGGCCACCCGCGACGAATCTTTCAGATCTATGCCAAATCCGTACTGCGAAACGACGCAGAAGAGGGCACTGCCCAGCGCGACGAGAAAATGCGTGCGGAACCCCGCATCCTTGGAACGGAATTCCCGTTCTATTCCGACGATTCCGCCCAGCAACAGGGCGACGAAAAGTCGAAGCGTTATTTCCAAAGTCATATTCATCTGCTATCGTATTTTTAATAGTCGGCCATCTCCCGCCAGCTACTGTTTACCGACGGGGTTTTGTGGTAAGGGCAAATGACAACCTGCGGCATCGTTCAGCCTTTTCGAACGGATGCCCCATGAAAACAGTTCCTGCCTCCGTATTTCAGTTCCGGTAATAGCCTTGCATGTTCATCTCGCAGGCGCAGAAATAGCCATACTTCTCCTTTTCGAGCGGATAGTCCCAGCATCCGAGTTGATGGTACACATCACCGCCGAATCCCTGCTTGAACTTGTAAAGGCCATACATCGGGTGTGACGGATCCGGACACGGGGCGATGCCGAACATGTCGTACTCGCTGCAACAGTTCTCCTTGGCGATCTGCATAGCCCGCCATTGCAGGGCATAGGTCGGCATCAGGTTGCGCATCCGTGAGGAAGAGGCTCCGTAGAGGTAGGTCGCCCGGTGGGCCGAAAGGATGAGAAACATCGCCGCCAGCGGTATGTCGTCGAAACAGGCGACCAACAATTTTACCTGCACCGCCTCGTCCGGACACTCCATCTTCGAGGCGAAGACCGAATGGAAATAGCTCTTGTCATTGATGTAAAGTCCGTTTCGCAAGGCGGTTTCCATATAAAGTTCGTACCAAACATCCAGTCCTTCGATGCCGACCGCACGCACATTGACTCCCTTGCGCCGGGCCAGACGGATGTTGTAGCGCGTCTTGGGTTTCATGCGGTCGAGAATAGTCGCTTCATCGGGCGTCAGGTCCACGACGATCGTGTTGGCCGGCAGAATGTTGGTATTGGCTTTACGCAGATTCCACTCCGCAGTGCCGTAATTGAGCTTAAACTCCTGAAACTCCTTGTCGGGCAGTCCGAGCCAGTTACCCTCCGTATCGAAATTTTCAGTCTTGCACCAGTGCGATTCCCAGTTCAGATCATAGCGCAGGGCCACGCAGTGCTTCGGAAGGTACGGACGCAGCGATTCGGACAACTCTTCCAGAAAACGGCCGTGGTTCTCTTCCGACGGCTCGATCTCTGGACCGTAAGGGAAATAGGCAATGTAATCCTCGGTGTTCAGGTATTGAAAGAATGTGATGAA
>OKSD01004234.1_pt1 | contig 9941 bp, 6 predicted proteins | sample 1601221 | NCBI WGS metagenome assembly OKSD01 (sample SAMEA3541550, study PRJEB24748) | human gut metagenome | biome: human gut; feature: human-associated habitat; material: faeces | place: China | collected 2012
CTATGCAGCTTAAATTATTTGGTTAAAGGTGTTCAATTTGAACTTGCAATTTTAGCTTATTATTTTTAGCAACTCTTATTTTATACAAATGGCTTTGATAAACAATTTTTGTATCATGTTTTGTAATCATTGCACAAGTTCCAATTAAGTAGGACCCATCCTTTACCATTAAGATATCTCCTTCTTGAACATCCTGCTTAGTGGCAAGACTTTTATATATTTCCTCATTCAGGAGATGTTTGGGATCAGACTTTATTTCCCAGTTAGAAATATCAGAAGTTCTGACAAATGGTATACTTCCAGTTCCATATGCTAATTTTCCAACTTCATTTCCAGTTTTAACCTCAAGCACTTTTTCGTTTATCAACTGACCTATCGTTATCATCGTGTGAGTTTTCTCTAGATCTTTATTATTCTGAATTCCAAAAACATAGGAGCGAGGTGCTAATACATTATTAACAATTTGATTTTTATTTAGAACAAACCCAAGATTACTATCATCAAATTTTTCTTTTTTTAGAAATTTAAAGTATTTGTCTAAAATATCCGGTATATCATCTTTGGGTATTTCTCTTCCTCTAGAATCGTGGCCACACCATTTTGCTTCGGCCATAAAAATTTTATAATCCTTATTATCTTCGAATTTCTTTTTTTCGAGGACCAGTAAACAGGTTTTGGTATGCGTCCCACCTTTGCCAGAAGTCTTAAACAACTCATCCGGCATTCCAATTATTACACGAATATAGCATTGTTTCAGAATGAATTCTACAACGTATGAATATTTTTTATTTGAAATCATACTCTCAGGAACTACAATTCCAATTTTTCCTCCTGCTTTTACAAGCTTGACACATTGTTCCATAAAAACAACTTGAGGTGCTACAGACTCATTGATATTGTCAGTCTTGATGGATGATCCGTCTTTCATTTTTTTATATTTATATGCCAAATCAAATTTTGAAAGTGTCTCAGGTGTGCCAGCCTGAATATTTACACCAAATGGAGGATTAGTAAGCACAACATCGTACTGAGAATCTTTTTTTCCTAATACATTCTCATCCCAAACAAGGCTATCAGAGCATTGAATTGTCTTTGTAGACTGTCCCATACATGCAAGATGTACTTTAGCTAATCGAGTAAGGTACCCATCTTTATCGACACCATATAAATTATTTTTAGTAAACTCAACATTTTGCTGATTCCAGTATTTTACTGTCGCTACAAGAAATCCTCCTGCGCCACATGCTGGATCGTAGGCGCTGAAGCCCTTTTTGGCTTCCTGGCCCCAGGTCACAATGTGGGTCAGCAGCTGGGAAACCGATTGGGGCGTATAGAATTCTCCTGCCTTCTGGCCCATATCTGAAGCAAAAGTGCCGATCAGATATTCATAAGCATCCCCCAGCACATCCCCGCTGTGGCTGTCCAGGTTCAAGGGAGCCAGGGCCGTCATCACCTGGGCGATCATGTCATTCCGCTTCTGGGGGGTGGACCCCAGCTTGGTGGAATACAGGTCCACATCGTCGAACAGATGGCCCAGAAGGTCCGGATTGGACTGTTCAATGTCCCGGAAGGCCTGGTTCAGATTTTCCAGCTGGAAGGTCTGCTTCCGGATGGAATCCATCAAAGCGGCAAAGGTAAAATCCGGTTTGATTTCATAATCCATGTTCATGGTTTCCAGCAGGTCTTCGTGGAATTCTTCCGCATCGTAATATTTTTTATACACCCCCTGACGGGCCTCTTCCGTGGCCACATCCTGTGCTTCCACTTCCCCGGCATCCACCAGGGCATTGGCAGCCGCTTCCAGGGTCTTGTCGGACAAATGCTTGTAAAAAATAAGGCCCAGAGCATAGTTCATATAGTCCGCTGCCCCCATGGTCTGGCGCATCACGTTGGCAGAATCCCACAGAACCTGTTCCAAGCTTTTTTCGTCAGTGCTCATCGTTGTGAATCTCCTTTAGGATAATTTGGCGTGCTTGTTTGTGATATTTTTATTGTATCACAGAATCAGGGCCTCTTTTTCGTTAATTTTATTATACCCCACCCCCTGTCCAAAAAGGCGGACAAAAAAGACGTCAGACTGGCCCTTGGGGCCGCATCTGACGTCTTACAAGAGCCCTGCCGGGCGGCCAGGGAAGGGCTTCCCTGCGGGCAGCCCCTACCACGTTGGGGTCAGAGATGCAACAGAAAATCAGAGAAACGGGGTTGTCAAAAAATCCGTTCCTGTGACCGTTAGATCGAGCGTTCGATTACAACGGCGTAAAAGCGAGCCGATGTCCCGCCCTTCCCGGCCGCCGCTTTTCACCCTGCCGCCTCTTCAATCCGTTTCAGCATGGCTACAGCATTTTCTTCACTGGCCTCTGTAGGATACAGTGCGCTTCGGCTCAAATCCCGTTTGTACTGGAGCAGGGCATCCAGGTTCAGATCAAAGGATGCATCTTCCGGGAAATCCGTATCCACAGCCATGGGGAGATAGACGGTCACCGCTTTTTTCTGTCCGATCCGGTAAGCCCGGTCCGTGGCCTGGTCTTCTTTGGCCGGGTTCCAGCAGCGGCTGAGATGGATCACATGATTGGCTCCGATGATGTTCAGCCCCACACCGGCAGCCTCCGGAGACAGCAGCAGCACCTGGAACCCTGGTGCCCGATTGAACTGATCCACCATTTTCTGCCGGGCCACAGCCTGTGTGGTCCCGTTAATGGGAGGCTGCATCTGGATTTTGTAGATTTGTTCCAGAAAAGTCCGGAGCAGCAGCTGAATTTTCCGGCTTTCCACAAAGATCAGGGCTTTTTCCCCTTTCTCTCTCACTTCATCCAGGATTTTCCTTGTCCGCATCAGTCTGGCAGAGGAGCCAAAGAAATGCTCCGGATCACCCAAAGTATATTTCTTTACATTCCCGCCGGCTCCAAGACTGGGACAGAGAGAAATATCCCGGAGCCGGGCAATGGCCTGGAGCATGGTGATGGATTTATCTCCCTGCCCTTCCCGTGCTTCCCGGACTACTTCCCCATACAGTTTCCGCTGTTCTTCCGGCATGGAATCCTTGAACCGAAGGATTTCTTTGGCAGGCAGCCCCAGATTTACATCTTCTTTCAGCCGCCGGATAAAACAGGGATCCAGATTCTTCCGCAGCTGGTCACCCAGTTCTTTCAACAGTTTCCCCTTGTTTTCCACATTCTGCAGCTGATGCTGATAATGACTGTTGAAATCTTTCAGAGATTCCAATTTGCCTGGTTCCACAAAATCCATGATGGTCCACAGATCCGTCCAGGAATTTTCCACAGGAGTCCCTGTCAGTGCCAGTCCAAAATCGCAGTTCATGGCCCGTGCCGCAACAGAAGTCCGGGTGGCCGGATTCTTGATTTTCTGGGCTTCATCCAGGATCATGACACTCCAGGCCACCCGTCCAAAAGAAAGCTGCAGTTCCCGAAGGGTTTCATAGGTGGTCAGGATCAGATGGTTCCGACTGTAATCGATCCGATTTTCCCGGTCCTGAAAATCCAACATGGAAACTTCTTTCAGATTGGGGTCCGGGGGCCGAAAATAACAGCGGCTCCCGTCCGGATTCCTGGCCCAGTGTTTCTTCAGTTCGCTCCCATACATGGGCACAATTCCATCAAACAACCCTTCTGCCAAAAATTTCCTGTACTCTTCCATCCAGTTCTGAAGCAGAGAAACCGGGGCCACAATCAGTACCGATGCCATGTCACTGTTTCCATAGGCTTTTTTCAGGGCTGCCAGGAATCCAAAAGCCTGGAGCGTTTTCCCCAGCCCCATATCATCCGCCAGCAGGACTCCATGACAACCATGTTCCCAACAGACCGCTAACTGCTCCATTCCCACCTGTTGGTGAGGCATGGGACGGATGCCTGGTTTCAGGCCCTGACCCAGGTAATCCCCCAGCCGGTTGGACCCCAGCCGTTTCTCCCGTGCCGCTTTCCGGGAACGATATTCCTGGGAAAGGAAATTCTCCTGGATCTGGAGAGACGCTTCTTTTTTCTTTTCACCAGCGGCTTCCGGTTCCTGGTTCTGTTTCTCTTGCTTTTCCCCAGCCTTTGCCTTAAGCTGGTCCACATAGGCCAGAAAACCCGGTGTCAGTTCAACTTCCTGGTCTCCAACAACAATCCGCTTTTCTCCCCGGTCCAGAGCATCGCTGACCTTCAGGAACAGTTCGGGATAATCTTTTTCATCCAGTGCAAGGCTGGTATAATTGCCCCCGACCTTGTCCCGGGCAGCAGAAGCTTCCATGCCGGCTCCTTCCGGAGGCAGCCAGTTCCGCCCGGAACTCAGGGAAAAAGGCAAATCTGGAGCCAGAAATTCTCCAATGGAGACCACCCGGTCCCCATAGACTCCCAGATCAAAATCGAAAGCATCTGAACCAAAGATTTCCCGAGGGTGTTCTGCTACCTGCCGAGCCGCCTCCGGAGACAGCCGCTGACACCGGCGCATCTGCCGGATGCCTTCTTCCTGTTCCGGAGTAAAAACATACTGGGTCTTGTCCGGTCCATAGATTTTTCCGGTATTGTACGGATTGCTCCGGAATCCCTGCTCCAGAGAATCGGCTTCCATCCGGGTATAGGAATCCCCCTCTTTCCGAAGCAGCACCGGCAGTACGGAAAAAGATCCGTCCGGATTTTTTTCCAATCGCACAGAAAGTTTATCCGCTGTAACGATTTTCTGCCGTCCCATGAACCGGTCCAGGGTGGCGTGGATTTTTTCCGCTCTCTCTTTGATTCGAGCCAGTTGGAGGGTATTGTACTGGCTCAGTTCCCCTCTGTTCTTAATCTGCTGGCTTTCCCGGTTGCTTTCTTCCACCAGGTTCACCAATTCATACTGGTCCCTGCTGAACCGGTAACAGGTTTCCCGGCTCAGTTCCACATAAGACCCCAACACCCTGATTCCATAAAAAGGAGTCCCGTCTGGTCGCTGGTATTCCAGGTCATAGCGGAAGGACGGAGAACCCAGACTGCCGTGGCTGCGGAGAGTGATGCCATAAGGAAAACAATCCGGCAGTTCCAGGATTTCTGAAATTTCCGGATCCAGTTCCACGGCCTGTCCATGGGGCAGCAGGAATCCATCTGTTTTCTCCTCCACTTTTCCTTCAGAAACCAGGATTTCCAATTGTCCCTGTATCAGCGGCCAGTCTCCTGTAGATTCTGTTTGAACACAAGGGTAAAAATATCCGTTCTCTTGTGCTGTCCAAAAACGGTGGTTGGTCATTATTCTACCTCCATCGGCTTTCTTTGGGCCGTACCCCGCAGTGTCTCCGAACCCAGTCATTGACCTTCCGCTGCCAGGAACCGGTTTCTGAACTGGAATGGACGAATTCTTCCTCAATATTGGAAGCCTGTGTAACGTCCGTATAAGAAAATCCTTTATAAGTATATTTTGCCTGATAAAAAGGCAGAGGCTCTTTTCCTCTTTTCCAAACTCTCAGTTTGCCATTGTGGCTGGCCTCAATAAAAACGTAATCCCCAATACTGAACATCAGCAGACTCCTCAGGGAATCTCCGGAACCGTTCAACCGTCCAAAGCCCATACCCTGTTTGGCCAGATCCATCTGCCTGGCAATCTGTTCTGCTTCGGGCCCCAGAAATACCCTGGTATAGTACATGGCATCCAGATATTTTTCCCAAAAACTTTTACGGTATTTCCACATGTTTTCCGATGTGGCAACCTGCCGTACTGTCTTGGAAATAATGGTAAAGAACAGGTTCAGATCGTTCTTTTTCAGCCAGGCCAGGAAAATCTCCTGGGCCTTTTCATCCACATCCACCCAGTTCAGCCTAGACCCCGGGTCCCGGGGATCTCCCAGCGCCTGTAGCAGCAGGATCCGTACTTCTTTTTCCCGATTTCCGTCACCGGACCGGTCTGTCAGGTAAATTATCTTTTCGGCAGCAAAAGGGACCATATTCTCACAGGCCTTGTCCTCACAGATTTCTTTCAATACGCCGAACAGGTCATCCCAGTCGTCCTCTTCCTCCAGCTGGAAAAAATCCTTGACAGCCCACTGGGCAAATGCCCCATACCACAGGTTCACAGGCCAGCAGAATTCTTCCAATGCTTTATGGAAACCCCGCCGGTTCTGGATTTCCCGGGTCAGCAGCTTATGGCCATTGGGTTTCAGCAGTTGCTTCCGGTTCCGGAGATACAGCACCGACTTCAACAGTTCTGGGTCTTTCTGAAGGAAAAGAGAAATGCATTTCTGCAGCCGTTCTCCCTTGTATGGCTGTCCGTATACAGTAAAATAAGCAAATACCAGATTTCGGAAGGTATTCCGCCGGACGGAACGACGAACCCCATTCCCTATGGCCTGCAGGATGTCCTGGAGCAGTACTTCATAAAAGCGGGGCTTTTCCTTCCTGTCCCGGGTGAGCAGCACCGGCAGAAAAGGGATTTCCCGTCTCAAGTCCAGCACCACTTTCCGGTTCTTTTCCTGATTTTTCACCTTGGCATACAGCTCTTCCATGGTCACCGGATCCAGGGCTGGCCGGCTGCAGGAGCTGGATACGGTCTTTTTTATCCATTTTTCCAGTTCCACGGGCCTACCTGGATGCAGACATACATCAGGCAGGCGGATTTTGAAAGATTTCAGCCGTTCCAGGCTGTGCAGCAACGACTTATCCATGGCTGCCTCCGGAAGGCTTTTCCCCAGGATCCTGGGGCGGCATCATAACAAACCGGATATCGATCCGCCGATTGGCGGCCCGTCCCGCCTCTGAATTGGGATCCAGACCATTTTCCCGGACAGGCCGGGTTTCCGCATAGCCAGAACAGGAGAAGATAGGTTCTCCCCGGGGATTCACCAGCCAGTTGAATTCCGGTACATCGTTCCGCATCAAATTCCAGGTGTTGATGGCCCGCTGGGTGGAAAGCTCCCAGTTGGATTGGAAAAATTCGTTGTGGATGGGCACATTGTCCGTATGGCCTTCGATAAAGACCGTTTCCAGGGCTTCCCGATATTCCGGCCGGGTCATGGTTTTCAGCAGGGACTGGCTCAGCTTGCTGACCGCTGCCTGCCCCTGTTCTTTGATATTGGCTTCCCCAGATTCAAACAGCACACTTTCCGGGATCCGCAGCACCCCCTGCTTGGTGTCAATCCTCACCTGGAGGCCTTGGGCCTGGAGGTCCTTCCCCACATCCTTCAGCAGCTGATTCCGCAATTCCGTATTCCCGGTATATTTGTTGGTCACCGTCTGGAAATTCAGCATGAAATAGCACAGAGCCAGGATAAAGATACTCAGGAGCCCTGCCATCAGGTCACTGACAGAAGTGGTAAAAGCATCACCGCTCTGTTGGGCTTTTTCTTCTTTCTTTTTCTTCCACATTCAGGTTTCTCCTTAGTGCCGTCTGTTCTTGTCCATGGCATCGGACAGATCCTGGATGGAATCACTCAGACTCTTGTTGATGATAGACACAGAATCCATGGCCTCTTTGATGCTCTTGTCGTACTGGCCAAGAGTTTCAGACAGCCATTTGCTGGTAGAAGTATTGTACTGTTCCAGAGTTCGGGCCAACGTATCCGTAGCTTCCCGCATTTCCCGGCTTACCCCCTGGAAAGTCTGCTGATAGTTTTCCCAGGCGCTGCGCATGGTACTCATGGAATCCCGGATCAGTTCCAGATCTTTCTGACTGCTCTGGCTGGCCAGGACCAGTTTCTGGACATTCTGGTCCACATGGCTGTTGAACTGATTGCTGGCGCTGACCACCAGGTTCAGCTGGCTGCCCAGCGTATCCGCCACTTTCTGCATGGGCGTGCTGGCCTGGGCAAATTTGTCCGCAGTTTTCCCTGCCGAAGCCATGATTTCCCGGTTGTGCCCCAGCATTTCCTTCAGCCCGGACATGTAAGAATCCATGGTACGGTTCCGTTCCTGCATATCGGTCTGGAGCTGTTTCAGCACTTCCAAAACGGATTCTTTCATATTGGCTGTCACCTGGATCATTTCGTCTCTCTGGGTCCGGGTGCTCTGGCTCATGGTGTCAGTAATCTCCTGGATGGTTCCCTTGGTGGCTTCCGTAGTCTGGAGCAAGGCCTGGTTGGCTGTCCGGCCAGCTTCCACCATCTGATCCAGAGCTGCTTTCAGATTGGTGTTCATCTCTTCCACCAACTGCTTCATAGCCGCCTGACTGGCATCGCTGGTAGTGGCCTGTTTCTGGATATTGGCGTCCATGGCTTCGTTCAGCTTGGTCACCATCATCTCTACAGACCCCTGGAGCCGAGCGGTATTTTCCGCATTCAGCCGTTCAGAGACTTCCATCATATTGCTTATTTTCCCCTGGAAATCCTGGAGGGTCACAGCCAGGCCCTGGATCTGGTCCCCGGCCCCCTGTTCAATGGATTTGGACAGGGTATCCCCGGCGCTGGAACCCAGTTTGTCAATGGACTGGTTCAAATCCTGGAATACCGGTTCCAGACTGTTGGTAAAGGATTCCGTCAGATTATTTTTCAGCGCCACATCGATACTCTGGCTGAGCTTTACAAACATGTCTTCCAGACGGCCCACCAGTTCCCCATTCAGTTCTCGCATGGCATCCGTCTGTTCTTCCGCCTGTTCCGCCTGATTGGACAAGAATTCTTCCAGACTCTTGGAAGGGAAAAGGGTATTGAGCTGATCGATCAGAGTGGCCAGTTTTTTGGTGTAAGGGCGGTAGATCCAGTTATCAAGGAGGTTGTACCCCAGTGCCAGGATAAGGCCGACCACAGAAGTCAGGAAGGCCGTCTTCGTCCCGCTGAGCAGGACTTCAATCCCGCTTTCCATGGTTTCTACATTGCCCAGGTCGATGCCGCTGATACCCACGGTGATTCCGGCAAAAGTTCCCAAAAGCCCCAAGCCGGTAAAGATTCCCGGCATGGCGCGAAACAGATCCAAAGGCAGGTTCTCCAGCAAAGTCCGGTCGTTATAAAAAGCCTCCGGGTCCTGGGTCATCAGCACCCCTTCTGCTTTACTTTTAAACAGCGTCCGTTCAAATTTCTTCCAAATCGAATCATACGGGGCCTGCCCCATTTCTGCCTGAAGATTGCCGTAATTTTCCCTGATGGATTCCCGAGAATAATTCTGTAAAACAGAAATAATCTGTTCCACAGAAGAACCAGCTTTACTGATTCTGAAAAACCAACGAAAACAGAAACCTGCACCTATAATAAATAATAAATAGAAAAAATCTGAAATCCAAGACAGCCAATTCCCCATGAAAATTTCCTCACCTTCATTTTTGTTTATTCATAGCAGATAAATTTATTATACACGGAAATGACTATTTTTTCTCTTTTATCCTATCTTTCTGACAAACATCCGATTGAAAAGGGCAGAACTTCCCTTTTTAGCAATCCATGTCCTGGACCCTTCCAGGATTACTCAATCCAACTTTTTAAATTTTTTATCGTCCCAGTCGTACAAATACCCCTTATACCCAAAATCTTCGTAGTCTGCCTCCCCAGTTTTATGATTGCATCCATTTCCAAGGATGATCAAGTATTGTTCCTTTCTTTCCCCTATAGAAAAGGCTTCGATTTTTTTCATCTGGCTAGCCAGGAAATCTAACTTTTTTTGCTCTTTTTCCTCTCGCTCATCAGAATAATTATAGGAAATGACAACTTTTAATGGACATTTCACATGGATTAATTTCATCACTTCATCTGACCAGTCACGCTTGTCGTTCTCATGCTCAATGGCAATTTTCAAATCCCACAGGTGTGGTTTCAAATCAATACCGGCTTCTTCAGCCTCCTTTTTCATATCCTGAGAATGGGAGGTCCATCCTACTGCATCAATCCTGAAGTATTCGTTTTGAGGCGTACAGCCTGTCTCTTTGATGATTTCATTTATGATTTTTATAATCACAGATGTGTATTCTGCATTGTATTTATAAATATCAAATCCCGAATTGAAATAATAAGTTGAACACCCGGCGAACCTTTATGCAGTAAGTGCTGCAAGCATTTC
>OKSD01004252.1_pt1 | contig 9897 bp, 14 predicted proteins | sample 1601221 | NCBI WGS metagenome assembly OKSD01 (sample SAMEA3541550, study PRJEB24748) | human gut metagenome | biome: human gut; feature: human-associated habitat; material: faeces | place: China | collected 2012
GGGGCATGACGCAAAAGGCGCTGGGCATCGCCGCAGGCTTTCCGCCCGAAACCGCCGACATCCGCATCGCGCAGTACGAATCCGGTGCAAGGACGCCGAAATACACTCTGCTCTGTGCGCTGGCGGAGGCGTTGGGCATTTCTCCCTCGGTACTGGACATTCCCTGTATCAAGAGCCGTGAGGCGCTGAAACAGCTGCTGCTTGCGCTGGAGGATGAATACGGGCTGACGGTCACGATCATGGAAAACAACGAAAGGAGCATTTGCAATGGAAAATGAAAAGAAAATCAAGGTGGTACTGCTGGAACCGGGCAAGCTCGCCCGCACAGCCGAGATCGACGCATCCCTTGCCGGGATGCAGAAAGTGGTGGGCGGTCTGATCGAGCCGTTCTATCCCTTTGAGGAGCAGGTTTGCATCGTCTGTAATGTGTAGTTATCGGTTATGCGTAGCATATACTCTATCTCCTTTCTAATCTCCTGATTCTACTTGATTATTGGCAGTTCACAAATTTGTGCTACTCTACATAACGTAGAGGCTGACTCTCTGCCAATAATCACAGGAGGTTTTAAAATGTCAGAAATTATTTCAATTTCCATCATCGAACTGATGGAAAAAACCGAACGGTGGTTGTTAGACCACGATTACAAAAAAAGCACAATTGGTGTCTACAAAGCGACATGGAACAAGTTCCGAGTCTTTTCCGCATCGCCTTTTTATGATCGCGATACTGCGAAAAAGTTTTTGTTTCGCTATTTTGGCATCGACGAAAATGCTGTTGTTCAAAAATGTGACAAGCGAATGCAACAAGCAAGACGTCATATGGATGTGCTTGATGAATTTTTAAGAACTGGTCAAATCTGTCGTAGAAAAATCCGCAGCATGACAGCAATAGATGACGATGACTTTGATTTGTTCTTTGCAGATTTTTTGGTTTTTTGCAAAAAGCAGAACTACTCAAAATCTTGGGTAGACAATACTGTATCAGGGCTAAAAATCTTTTTATTAGCAGCTCGAGCAACCAATACTGCTACGCCAGAAAGCATTGACAAGGAAACCATTAACTGCTTTTCAGAAACCATGAGGAACGCTGAGAGCTTTTGCATGAATGTTCGTCGAATGCGATACCGACAGGTTGGTGCATATCTTCACTGGCTTTCTCTACATGGAATCACAGCACAAGATTTTTCAGTTCTGCTCCCTGACTTCAAAAGAACTCCAGCCAAACTTCCACAAACATGGACAGAGGAAGAAATAGATCGGATTTTGAAAGTTATTGATACGGAAAGCCCCACAGGAAAGCGTAACTATGCTATGTTCCTGCTTATGGCGAGAACTGGTCTTCGGGTAAGCGATATTGTGAGTTTAAAATTCTCAAATATTGATTGGAAGAACAACAGCATCTCACTTGTACAACAGAAAACCGGTAACAATCTCGGATTGCCCCTAAGCAAGGAGTTGGGCATGGCCATAATTTCATATCTTAGAAATGGACGCCCACAGTCAACTTCGGACTTCATCTTCATCCGGCATATCGCCCCATACGGCGCTTTGGATTGCCACAATAACTTTAATCCGGAACTCCGGAAGTATATGCGCAGAGCCGGAATTACTCTGTTTAGTGAAAGACATGCCGGCGTTCATACGTTTCGACATTCGTTTGCTACAAATATGCTCAAGGCAGAGACGTCGCTTCAGGATATTTCTCAGATATTGGGGCACAGCGACATCAATGTGACAGAAACATATCTGCGCGTTGATGTTGAGCAACTGCGCCTGTGTGCATTGAATTTGGAGGTGCTGTCATGAAACAATTTTGCTTTTCAAGCAACCTTTTGGCGATGATGGAACTATTCCTGACGACACGAAATCAAGACGGCTATCTCCCGAATCACTACGGATATTATTTGCAGGAATTGGATGCCTTGTCTAAGTCAATGCAAAATGAATCGTTTGTTACAAAGGAACTGATTGAAGCATGGGATAGCGCAAAACCATATCTCGCAAACCGCACAAAGATCCAACGACACAACTCTATTCGAAGTTTCGCGGCCTTTGCATATGCCCATGATGGTTTGTCGTATGTCCCAGATGCAAGCAAATTGAAAAGCAACTCCGCTTTTGTTCCGCATATTTTTACTGCTGACGAAATCTCTCGTATTTTTGTTGCCGCCGATAGTCTGCCATACAGGAAAAATGCACCTACAAGGCATCTGGTTATTCCTGCTGTCATTAGGCTGCTTTATGCCTGTGGACTACGTGTTAATGAGGCATTAAGGTTACGAACAGTAGATGTTAATCTGGATGCTGGCATAATTTCAATTTTTAACGGCAAAGGCGGTAAGAACCGATATATTCCAATCCACAGTAGTCTTACTGGGTATTTAAAAGAATACACAGAAAAGCTTCCCTCGGATAGAGAATGGTTCTTTCCATCCGCCAATGGTCACTATGCTCACGGTACAATTTACCAGAATTTCCGCGAGCTTCTCTTTTTGAGCCATATTCACCACACCGGGAATGGGCCTCGTGTTCACGATTTTCGACACACATTTGCGGTTCACACATTAGAGAAACAACTTGCCGAAGGATATGATCCAATGATTATTGTTCCAAGGCTTGCTGCATATTTGGGGCACAAAAGCTACAGAGAGACATGTTGGTATATTCATCTGACAATTGCTTCATTTCCGGAATTGGCAGAAAAGCTCGACTCGGCATTTGCGGGAATTATCCCAGTCGTTGGAGGTGAGATAATTGAAGAAGACTGATTTCACAAAAGCACTGACTGCTTATTTTTCAACCTATCTACCCTTGACTTGTGGCGTCAGCCCCAACACGTGCAATTCCTACCGGGACGCATTTAAACTTCTTCTTTTATATTTTCAAGAAGAAAAAGGAGTACCCGCGAACAGCATTGAACTGCGGATGTTGAACCGAAATCTCGTTTCCGATTTCCTGGATTGGTTGGAAGCGCAAAGGAAAGTGTCTGTTACAACCCGAAACCAAAGACTGGCAGCAATGAAGGCGTTTGCTCATTACGTTCAGTACAGAAATCCGGAATATCTTGAAAACTGTACAGACATTATTACTATGCGTCCCAAAAAACACGAAAAACCAGTCATACCATTTCTGACAGAAGACGAACTTAAAGCCTTGCTTGCGCAACCAGATCCATCCACACGGCACGGTCTGAGGGATCTAACACTTCTTTCATTGCTATATGATTCCGGTGCGCGAGTCCAAGAGATTACGGATCTTCAGCTCAAGGATATCCGATTGACCAATCCTGCTATGGTTACATTGACCGGGAAAGGCAGAAAGGCTCGTCAAGTGCCGTTAATGAAAGAAACATGCACACTCTTAGATACGTATATTCGGAACTTTGATTTGAATTCCGAGCCGTTGACAGCGCCCCTGTTCTTTAACAAAAAGGGAGAGGCGCTTTCACGGTATGGGATTACGTATATTCTTAAAAAATACGTTTCTAAAGCTGAATTGGATGGAAGTGCGCGGAAAATCTCTCCTCATGGTTTACGCCACACTAAGGCAATGCATCTGCTAAGAGCTGGTGTGAACATGATTTATATCCGTGACTTCTTAGGTCACGTCGATATTTCTACTACTGAGGTTTACGCCCGAATTGATGCCGAAATGAAACGAAAAGTTTTTGAGGAAAAAGTGCCTAATTTTACACCAAACACTACTATGCCTTGGGAGGAGGACAAAGATTTATTACAATGGCTAACACAATTTGGAAAGAAGTCTTTCTGATTATGTGTAGTAGTTCAAAGGAAAACGCCCGGAATACCGAGCGTTTTCCTCTTACTCTACGCATAACCGATAACTACACATTACAGACGAGGAGCGTGCCGTCGCCGTTCCTGACCACCTCGATCAAGCCGCCGACGGTCTGCTGCATCGCGGTCAGCTCGTGCGGAATGCTCGCCTCATACGGTGCTTTCTGCGGCTCGACCATTAAGATGCGTAAATCCTCCTTCATTTGCTTTCCTCCTCTCGTTGCATTGCAGAGTCGTTCTCGCCGGACAAGCACCGTCCGGTCGTCCATGATCTGAAACGACAGCACGTTGTTTGGCCGGAAGCCCAACCTTTGCCGGATTTCGTAGGGAATCGTGATTCTGCCGCGCTTGCCGAGGATGCGAAGCATCCGCATCATGCGAACACCTCGCAGTCCTCGCGGTAGGGGCAGGCCACACAGCGGCGCGTGCCAAGCTGCTCAATGGTGATTTTGCCGTCCTCCGCCGTAAATTGCAGGATGGCTTCGAGGTCGATGCCCGCCTCCTCCAATACTTCGGGCGGGACGGTCAGGGTAGTGTGTGTCATGTCAAAATTCGCTCCTTCCATGATTTTTCTTCGAACAGCGTCAGTTGGTCGGGCTTTGCCTTTTCGCGCTCGTAAAGGTCGTAGTTGGCAATGAGCAGCTCCGGAAATTCCCGCCCGACCTCGTACCGCTGCACCATGCTGTGGAGCCGCGTAAAATCAAAGAATTCGCAGCCCGCGTACAGGCTGCGAATCTCCGGGCAGTCGTTGTAGGACAGCAGAAATTTGCCCTTCGCGCCGGTCAGCGCGCGGTGCAGGCGCAGGTGGTCGTCCCAGCCGAAGCCGCAGTCGTAGACGTATTCGCTCGTAAAATACGGCGGGTCGCAGTAGAAAAAGCTGCCCTCACGGTCGTAATGGCGAATCAGGACTTCGAAATCCTGATTCTCGATCACCACATTCTCGCAGCGCTTGGAAAACGCCTGCACCAGCCCGAACAGGCTGCGGATGCTGAACGGCTGGCTGGCAAAGGACTTGCCGCCGCTGGAATAGCTGTAACGCAGCAGCTTTAAGAACATGACCGCGCGGCGCAGGTCGTAGTCCTCGTGCGCCGCGGCGTACAGCTCCCGAATCTCGCGCGCTTCAATGGGCGGGAGCAAAACCTCCGTCAGATCCAACTGCGTCTGAAAGTAGGCGTCGTCAAATTCCTCCTTGCGAAAGAACTTTTTCAGTACGTTGAAATCGTCACGGGCATTGAGATTCAGGAAGCCTAATGCGCGGATGAACTCGACCGGCCGGTCGCGCATGCAGCGGTATAAATTGACGAGGTTGCGGTTGTAATCGTTGAGCACCTCAAACCTGTCCGGCGCAGGCTTGCCCAGCAGCACCGCGCCCGACCCGCCGAACGGCTCAATGTACCGCTCGTAATTCAGCGGAAACAGCGAATACAAAATAGAGAGGATGGACGTTTTGTTGCCCATCCACGTCACGGGTGTCTTGATGGAATCACCTCCTAAAGCCGCGGCTCACCCAGCGTCGAATGTTGTTCCGCAGCTAACTCTGCTGCGGTGAGTTTGCGGAAATCGTCCTCACCGGGGATCAGGGCAAGGCCGCGACTGTTGTCCCAACGCATCTGGAGCTGTCCGAGATCGTCCACGCATTGGACCGTACCGCGCGTACCGGACGGCACCGGACAATATGGATCGTTCATGCGCAGGAGCTGCAAGCGCGTGCCGGGCGGGTACTGGCTGCGCAGCCGTGCAAGTGCTTGTGGTGTCATTTGAAATCCCTCCCCATAATTCAAATTTGCGATTTTTCATCCGCATCCAATGAAAAAGCTCCCAGCGCCGCAGTCCCGAAGCGTGCGATGGCAGCAGCCTGCGTGATAAGGCGAAACGCCCGGTCGGAAATGACCTCTCTGTCGGTCAGCTCACAGAGCGAGATCTGCCGCTGGCCGGTCTGCAGCTCCTTGACGGCTTTCCAGAGCGCATACCCGTCCGCAGAAAGCGCGACGAGGCGAGCTGCAACCAAATTAAGCTTTCCGCGCTCGTTCAGATGGCACTTGCAGCAATTCCAAAGTGCGCTGTCCGCCGTCAGAAGATACAGCGCAGCGAGTGCACGGTTGTCGGATTTGCGCAAGAGTTTTCTCTGCATTTCAAAGAGGTTTTTGTGGCGGTCGCAGTCCTGCTTTGTGAAGTGGTACGGCCTGCGCCGACCGCCGCCGCGCTGGACGAACCCCGGCGGCTTTTTCATGAGAGCCTCCATGCGGTTGTCCTCCGGTGTTGTGGTGAAGTACATTTGATTTTTTTCCTTTCTTTTCATATTTTGGCGAGAAAACAAAAAATCGGAGTCCTATTTTAAGGCTCCGAATTCATGTCTTTGCGTTTTAAAATTTCATTTCCATCTGCGGTGCAAGCCGCTCCGGCTCGCTCTGACTACCCAAAGCACCGGAATCAAGAGTGTGGTCATACGGCTCATCATTTCCGTCCATAGTCGCGTTCTCCAGCACGGTTTGCTCTCTGTCGTAGAACTTTAATTCGTAGATCACGCCGCGGTCTTTGTTCCGCATATCCTTTACCCTGACCGTCGTGCCGTCAAAGATATAGGCATCTGCCTTGGCGAAATCCGTCCGGAAGCCTTTTCCGCCGTTATCCGTCGAAAAGCGGCTGTCCGGCTGATCTTTGATTTGAGAGTAGAAGCATACTGTCTGCACCGCAGTTACGACGCGGGTCAGCCCCACCAGATCTGGGTGATATTTTTGACTGAGCGTCTTAAACTCAACGCCGGGTTGAATGAAGCGCTTCAGCTCGGCAAGGTTCTTGAGCGCAACAGGCTTCCTCTGTTTTTCTGATTTCTCCATGCTCACGGTTCTCCTTGTGTCACATCTGCATTCCTCTCATCGTCATAGGCTCGTCCTGATATAAAATGTCGAGCAGGCTTGTGTCGGTGTCGTTATAGACGAAATTGCCGCCGACAAATTTGCCGTAGTATTCCTCGGCAATGTGCTTTCCGAAAGCGCCGAAATCAAAGTATTTCTCCAATTCCGGAGGCATGGCATAGTGGTCCGTGTGATCGACAACATATCTGCCGACATCGCTGTAATTGGCTGCGTTCTCAATAACCGTAAAGCAGTCGATATTTTTCGCGAGCCGTGCAAACTGCCCGGCGTCCTCGGCCTCGGCGTATTCCGCAACCGCCCACAGTTTTTCCATATCCATATCCGCACTGTTGACGGCGGCCACAAGGCGGTTCAGTTTGTAAACGCCCTCCTCGGCGGCAATTTCTTTGAACCGCTCGACCCATTTGGCGCTTTCAATACAATGATCCTCCCACGAGAGTCCCACATCGTCCGGCGTGGGAACGCCGAGCCGCGCAAACGCTTTGTCGATGGCTTCGTCCTCGCAGGGCAGATATAGATATTCGGTTCTTCCATTGTATTCCGCCCGTAAAAAACAGAGCATTGGCTCATATACATACGGTAGAAAGTTCTGACCATCATACACTCTTTCGAATGGGGTGCCCTTGTCGATGAAAAACAGGCCGTGTTCGGTAAAAACGCCGTTCCCGGATTGAATCAGTTTCCGTCCGAACTCTGCATATTTCGGATCGTCCGCATCATCCGCGGGCAGGCAGCCATTGACCGCGAGCAGATATTCTCGGCCGATCTTTCCCATATCGCTGATGTCCTGAACCAGAGGATACCGGTTGAGGTTGAAACTCAGATTGATAAGGTCATGCAAGGTGTCAAAGCCCTCTGATTTCAACGCCTCGTAAAACCGATATTCCTCGTCTCCGAAGAAGCTGTCCATCCGCTTGGCAAGGAAGTTGACCTCGCCGAGGTTGACGAATCGGTCCTGAAGGAAGCTGAGTTCTTCGGGAAAAACGACCTCTGCCGCATATAGTTCCAGCGGCGTAATGCTCTCGGCGTGAATTCTTTCAAGCGCCGCAGACATTTCCTTTTCGGTGCAGGGAAAGCGCAAGTCGGTCTGACTGTTGCCGTATTTGATTTTCAGTTTGATCATGGCGATTCTCCTCTTTGATTTTCAGGTTTTTAGCAGAGCTTCATTTCCTCGGCCTCCTGCGGAGAGGTGTCAGAAAGGAAATCGGAGAAATTTTCTCTTTCACCGGAAAAATTCGGGCTTGTTTCTTCGTCAAGCGGGATATATCCGCTTTTTCCAAAGTACAGCGGCTCTTTCAGGATCACAGAGCCGCCGTGGTTGACGCCGACCCTTGGTTCTACGGAGCAGAATTTTCCGCCGTCATCGCTATGGCGCAGGTGGTAGCAGTACAGTCCCTCCGGGATGTCTGCATCCGTCAGTCGGGCATTTGAGAACAGTGCTGTTTTGCCGAGCAGCTCGATCTTCTCGTATTCATCATCCTCCAGATTGACATAGTCTGCACCGGCTGCATTCAGAGCGAGTCCATAGTCCAGCGGTTCCAGCCCCATCAGCTCACAGCCGAGATCAATGGCCTCCCGCTCTGTTTCGGGGAACCATTCTTCGATCCTTACTCCGTTCTGATAGCGGTATCTGCCGCAGTTATGGCCGATGTCCTCATCGGCCCACTCATGCTCGATCTCCACATCGGGGAACATCTCCGCCAGCTTTTCCATTACCGGGTGTGGGGCAGACCATGCCGTCAGGAAGTTCAGGGCATCCCCCTCCTGATAGTCTACTTTCGCCTCGCCGTAGCCGTAGGCATTCCATTTGGTACCCCAATGCTGGTTACACCATTCATACCATGTGGGTACTCCGTACAAGCGAATGTTGTTCCAAGCGGGTTTTCCAAGTTTCCATTCCTTTGGACGAATATCCGAGCGCTGCCGAAGGAAAGCGTCCTCACTTTTACGAGGAATGTTCTCCAGATCGTCCTGATGGATCGTTCCGCCGAGGGTGTAAACCTCGATAAAATCCTGATAGGCTTTCAGGCCGGTACTCGTTTGGCTGCCTGCCTCGATATTCAAGCTCTCCGGCATGGGGATGATCTTATTGAAATCCACCGAGCCGATTCCAAGATCATCATACCGGATGGCCTCCAGCATAGCTCGGATCTGATCCGGCTCTCCGTGCAGCGTCAGCACATTTGTTACATGGTTTGGCACACGTTCTTCCTCCTATTCCACTTTCATCTCAAAGTCTTGCGCTTCCTGCACCGCCTGTTCTTCCGCCAGCTCCGCCGCAGTGAGTTTGCGGAAAACATCTTCTTCAGGAATCAGGGCGAGGGACTGCCCGTTATCCCAATGCATTTGAAGCTGACCCATATCGTCTACATGGGTCACCGTGCCTCTCGTTCCGGAAGGAACCGGTGCATACGGGTCATCCATCCGGAGCAGCTGCACGCGTGTTCCGGGTGGGTAGTTGGTCCTCATTCGTTCACGCAGTTGATCGTTCATTGGCTGCAGCTCTTTTCATCCCAATTTCATTGTTTCAAGTTCGGGACTGGCAGACATCCGTTGGCGAAAGACAGTTTCATTTTCCATGAAGTAGTCGCTGCCGCTGTTCCAGAAGGAAACATAAATCTCGCCGTCGGCAGTACGGATAGGGCGTTGCTCCAGTCCCTCGCCGAAGCCGTCTGCTGCCTGCCTGATCAGCTCATCGATCCATTCCTGTCCTTCTGCCGGGGAAAGGGCTTCCCGCAGCCCGGTGCGGATCACACCGAACAGTTCTCCGTTTACCTCCTGCACATCCCAGACAGCGGAGATGATCTTTGCCTTAGCGGACTCGCTGCCGTCAAAGTAGTCGGCCATATCGTTCAGATCCTCATTTTGCTCCTTTTGAAGCAACTCACGGATTGCTCGCTCGTTGTCGAGCGCATAGCCGTTGTCCACCTCATACCAATCGCCGTATTCCTCGTCCGTCATATGGACCTGAAGCGGACAGTAGTAGTTGACGGTTACGGCGATCAGGTCCGCCGTCATTGCCTTGATGTCTGCCAAAACCGCCTGCGGCGAGTGATACTGCCCATAGACGATGCTCTGCTCGATCTCATTCTGCACCTCCGGTCTGGCGTGTACCACAGCGTGCGCACACATTGGCATCCTCCAGCGAATGGGACGGTCGGAACAGTGCGGCGAGATTCTGCCCGATGTCCGACTCGGAATAGAGCTTGACGGAGATCGGCTGA
>OKSD01004254.1_pt1 | contig 9897 bp, 14 predicted proteins | sample 1601221 | NCBI WGS metagenome assembly OKSD01 (sample SAMEA3541550, study PRJEB24748) | human gut metagenome | biome: human gut; feature: human-associated habitat; material: faeces | place: China | collected 2012
AGAATTGGCTGACTGCCAGAACGGCGTGGCGATCACAGGCTGATGTGCGCGCTGTGGTGGTGAATGGGTTGATGGAGGCAATACGACGAAGTCAGGATCCGAGTGGAGAGATCCGAGTGAGGCAAAGCGATTTTGAGGTTAGTTTAGAGCAATTGAAATCATAAAATAAAAGGAGTAGTTTAATGCATTACTGTGTTGTTTGTTTGATTGTTTGATTCACTCATTCGCGTCCCACTTCGCCTTTCTTCCGCGCATTACTGGGAGTTCCCCCCGCTCTGCGTCGTCTCCGCTCTCTCTCCCTCCCGCTCCGTACACACACTTCCCTTTCCCTTTCCCTTTCCATTTCCATTCCCGCTCGCTCCATCGCCTCCACATCTCTGTCTGCAGTGTCGGCTGGTAACCTACCGCACTCGGCATACGTCCTAAAAGTGCTGAAACCTCAGAACCTGCCTGCGTAAAACGGAAGATGTTGTCAATGAACAAAAGCACATCCTTTCCACCTTTGTCACGGAAATATTCTGCCATCGTAAGTCCGGCAAGACCTACTCGCATTCTCGCTCCGGGCGGCTCATTCATCTGTCCAAACACCATGGTTGTTTTATCAATTACGCCGGACTCAATCATTTCATAGTACAAATCATTTCCCTCACGGGTACGCTCACCAACACCGGTAAATACCGAATATCCACCGTGCTCTGTAGCAATGTTTGTAATCAACTCCTGAATGAGTACCGTTTTACCTACACCGGCACCACCAAACAAACCAATTTTACCACCCTTCTGATATGGGCACAAAAGGTCAATTACTTTAATACCGGTTTCCAAAATCTCCGATTCGGTAGACTGCTCTTCAAAAGAAGGTGCTTTTCTATGAATCGGATCATACTCTTTTACTTTTGGCGGCTCTTTTTCATCAATTGGCTCGCCGAGAACATTAAACATACGTCCTAATGTTTCTTCACCTACCGGCACACAAATCGGAGCTCCCGTTGCCACTGCTTCCATGCCGCGGACCAGACCATCCGTTGGTCCCATGGCAATACAGCGAACGGTATCATCACCCAAATGCTGTGCCACCTCAACTACAAGCTTATCCCCATCCTGTCGTTTGATGTGGATTGCTTCATTAATCTCAGGCAGGTTTCCGTCCTGAAAACGAATATCCAGTACGGCTCCAACAATCTGGGTAATTACGCCGAGACTTGTCTTACTATTCTCTGCCATTTTCTACCTCCTAACTTATCGCTGACGCACCAGCAACAATCTCTGTCAATTCCTGAGTAATTGCAGCCTGTCTTGCACGGTTATACTGCAATCCCAAGGTATCAATCATCTCCTCTGCGTTACTTGTTGCAGAATCCATCGCCTGCATACGCGCACCATTTTCACTGGCCACTGCTTCCACGAGCGCACCAAAGATTAGGCTGTTTACATACAAAGGAATGATATAACCCAGAGTTTCTTCCTCCTCCGGCTCATAATTCATCTGTGCCACAGCACCCTTATCCTTCTCATCCTCTTCCTGTGCATTCTCCTTGATATCATCCTCTGCAAATGGAAGAATTTTAATCAAAGTAGGGATTTGTGTCACGGTATTTTTAAATACCGTATACGCTAAATACACTTCATCAATGTCACCATTTTCCAACGCACCAATCACGGTCTTTCCAATGCTTACCGCATCTCCAAACAACGGATTGTTAATCACCTCGGAAAAATCACCCTGACAGGTATACCCCTGTCTCACAAGGCTTTCCAAGCCTTTTCTTCCAACCGGAAAAATAATCGTATTTTCTCGGTCAAAATCACCTTTGGTAACTAACTTGACAAGATTGGAATTGTAACCGCCCGCCAGTCCACGGTTTGACGAAATTACAATCACACCTTTTTTGCATGGATCATCCGGATTTTTCTCTCGTTTTCCGGGATATCTCACAGTGCCGGATTTGGCAAGCATACCCGAAACCGTCTCATACATTTTGTTAAAATAAGGCTGTGTTTCTTCTGCTCTTCCCTTCGCTTTTTGAAGTTTTACAGTCGAAACCAGTTTCATTGCCTTTGTAATCTGAGAAGTGCTTTGTATACTTTCTTTTCTTCTTTTGATGTCCCTCATTGAGGCCATAGCATCACACCTCTCTTTTATTTCTCATGAATAAAATTGCGTTTATATTCCTCAATCGCCTGAATCAATTTCTTCTCTGTCTCTTCACTGATTTGTTTCTCATCGCGGATGGCAGCCGGTACTTCCGGATACTTTTCATCCACAAAACGGAACAAACCTTTTTCAAACGCAAGGACATCTTCTACCGCAATATCCAAAAGATACTGTTTTGTCGCTGCATAAATGATAATAACCTGATACCATACCGGCAGCGGCGCATACTGATCCTGCTTTAAAATCTCACGGATTCTTTCACCCTGGTCTAACTGGCGTTTTGTGTCGGCATCCAAATCGGAGCCAAACTGGGAAAATGCGGCCAGCTCGCGGTACTGTGCAAGCTCGATACGAATCGGTCCCGCAATCTTTTTCATCGCTTTAATCTGTGCCGAACCACCAACTCGGGATACGGACAGACCCGGATTTACCGCCGGACGGAAACCGGAGTTAAACATCTCGGTCTCTAGATAAATCTGACCATCTGTAATCGAAATTACATTAGTCGGAATGTATGCCGATACGTCACCTGCCTGTGTCTCAATAATCGGCAGTGCCGTCAAAGAACCGCCGCCTAATTTATCTGACAATTTTGCTGCACGCTCCAAAAGACGGGAATGCAGATAAAAGACATCGCCAGGGAACGCCTCACGTCCCGGTGGTCTGCGAAGAAGCAATGAAAGGGTACGATAAGCAGCCGCATGTTTGGTCAAATCATCATAAACGATAAGAACATCCTTGCCGTTCTCCATCCACTCTTCACCAATCGCACAACCGGCGTATGGCGCAATATACTGAAGTGGTGCTAACTCACTTGCGGTCGCTGCTACAACCGTTGTATAATCCATCGCACCACTCTCTTCGAGTGTCTTTACAATATTGGCAACCGTTGATGCTTTCTGTCCGATTGCTACATAAATACAAAGTACATCCTGGTCTTTCTGATTAATGATGGTATCAATCGCAATTGCCGTTTTACCGGTCTGGCGGTCACCGATAATCAACTCACGCTGACCTCTTCCGATTGGAACCATGGAGTCAATCGCCTTAATACCTGTCTGCAGCGGTGTATCTACCGACTTACGGGAAATAACACCTGATGCCACACGCTCAATCGGACGAATCTTATCCGTATTTACCGGACCTTTACCATCAATTGGCTGTCCGAGCGCATTCACAACGCGGCCTAACATTGCGTCGCCAACCGGCACCGTTGCCACACGTCCTGTCGTCTTAACCATGTCACCTTCGTTAATGTTTGCCGAATCACCAAGTAAAACCGCACCAACATTATCTTCCTCTAAGTTCATGACCATTCCGTACACTTCATGCGGAAACTCTAACAGTTCACCCTGCATTGCCTTCTCCAGTCCATGAATACGGGCAATTCCATCGGCAACCTGAATTACCGTTCCTACATTGGCAACTTCAAACTCCGTACTATATTTTTTTATTTCTTCTTTAATGACTGAACTAATTTCTTCCGGTCTTAAATTCATGTTTCCAACACACCTTCTTTCTGAAAGCCGCCCGTCTAATTTGACAGCCTTACTTTACTCAAATCTCTTGTCATCGCATCCAGTTTTGCACGGATACTGTTGTCAAGAACTTGGTTGCCAATACGAATCACAATGCCGCCAAGCAGACTTTTATCAATTTCGTAGTCCACCGACAAAGTTTCGTACTCGCTCACCTCAAGAAGTTTTTGTTCAATTTTCTTTTTTTGTTTCTCCGATAGTGGCATCGGCGTCTGAATCTGAACTTTTCCTATCTTTTTGTATGCCATGGCACATTCATTAAAATATGCTAACACATGGATTAGTTCTCCGATTCTTCCTTTTTTTACAAGAACATGCAAAAGTCCCATCATGTCCTGGGACAGTTCCTTTTGAAAAACCTCCTGCAGCACATCCATCTTTTTTTCCATCGTCATTTCAGGATGTTCCAAAATCGCCATGAAATCCGGATTTTCCGAAAGCACCTGCTTCATCGCACGCGTTTCGTCCCAGAGTTCATCCACACGATTTTCTTCTACCGCAAGAGAAAACAAAGCATCGCCGTACACTTTTGAAACTAACTTTGCCATGTCGAATCCCCCATTTCATTGCATGTCTCTTCAATCAACTTGGCCTGTGCCTCCTCGCTAATGGATTCTGACACCAGTTTGCCAGCCATCATAGAAGCCACCTGAACCATTTCCTGTTTCATTTCATCACGGACTTTATCCTTTTCAAGTGCCACTTCTTTCTCTGCACGTGCCAGAATACGATGTGCTTCATCGCCGGCCTCATTTACAATTTCACCCGCACGCTCTTTTGCTTTTTGGCGAGCCTGTGAAATCAATTCTGCGGATTCATCATCCACCTTTGCCAGTTTGTCATCATACTCTTTCTTCATGGCAAGTGCCTCATCTTTAGCGGATGCCGCCTCCGAAAGCTGGCTCTCTATATAATCCTTTCTCTTTTGAATCAGCTTGCGCGCCGGATTAAACAAAAGATACGATAAAAGGATAAACAATGCCAGCATGGCAACTAACGTAATGCATGTATCAAATAACGTCTGCGGGTCAAGTCCAAATATTCTTGGATCCAATTACAGTCCCTCCTTTCTTACAATTTTCGGATGGATTGCATTATACTCCAAATGGATTTACAAACAGCAGAATCATGGCGACAACCAGACCATACAAACCGGTTGTCTCGGCTACTGCCTGTCCAAGAAGCATGGTTGACATAATCTCACCACGGGCACCCGGGTTACGTCCTACGGCACTTGCACCATATCCGGCTGCAATACCCTGTCCAACACCAGGTCCGATACCTGCGATAACTGCTAATCCTGCACCAATTGCTGATGCTGCATGTACTAAATCTGCTCCTGAAATATTCATATCTTTTCCTCACTTTCTGCGCTTATGCGCGATAAAATTAATCATCCAAATCTGCGGCATTCGCAATGAATACCATTGTCAGCATAGCGAATACATACGCTTGCAATGCGCCGGCAAATACATCCAGATAAGCGTGTAGTGCAGCCGGCCAGACCCACAAAAGGAACTTAGGAAGAAGTCCGTAGATCAACGCCATCATCATGGTTCCCGATAAAATATTGGCAAACAGACGAAGCGACAGAGATACCGGTGTGGCAAATTCACTAATTACATTAATCGGGAAAAACAAGAAAATCGGTTCAAACAAACCTTTGAGTTTTCCCCACTTCTGCCATTTGATTCCCTGATACTGAATCATAACAAAAGTGATTAACGCCAGTGGAAGTGTCGTACCATAATCCGCAGTCGGTGGTCTGAGTCCAAAAAGCCCGGACAAATTACATGTCACAAGAAACATGAAAATCACACCAATATAGTTTTTGAACTTTGGCGCCAGCGTCTTTCCCATGTTGCTCTTAACCAGATTGTCAAGGGTTTCCACTAAAAGCTCGATGACATTTAAAAATCCGGTCGGTGCTTTCGTCGGGTCTGCTTTTTTGATTTTACGATTTGCTGCAATCGCAAAAATAATCAGAGCCGCCATAACGATAGCCAGACATATATGGGTCGTCGTGATGTACACCGTCACGCCGCCAATATGAATCGGCAGATGCCCATATACATAAAAATCTACTCCATCCACGCTCTCACTCTCCTTTCCTATAATAATTTCTTTTTACGAAGTCTTATTTTTTCCATCCACGGAACCATAAGTGCTGCTGCCTTTCTTGCAAGCAGTCCCGCCAAAACGGTATATGGCATAACCCATTTTGAAAGAAAAAAACTTCCTACAAGCACTCCGATTTCAATGGTACTCCGTACAAGCCCCATCGCCTTGGAGTGACTTACTGCCTTTTTTTCCGGAAGGTCTAACTCAATGTCAATGCTTCGGTATAAATGAACCATAAGTCCACTCGCCGTGATACTGCCAACGATTTCTCCCAAAGCATACGATAACGGCTCCGGCACAAAAAAGATGCCGCCAAGAATTACCACAATGGCAAGAATCCATATGCCGATTATGACTTCCCATAAACTAATCTTCGCCGTCTCCATCCTGTTTTCCTTCCTGTGTTTCCTTTTTTGTACTGCCCGGGTGATACTGTCCGGTCAATACAAGCATACTGCGAAGCGATGCCAAAATCCCGATAAACATCATGATTACCATAAAACATTTGGTACCAAAAAGCTTGTCTAAGCCATAGCCAATCAATAGGCTGACACTCATGCAGACCATCATCGATAATCCAATCTGCATAATCATCGATAAGGCATGTATGATTTCTCTCCGGTTTTTCGCTTCGTCACGTTTTCTCATAATTCTCTCGCCTTCTTCACGCATGCCATCTGTCCTTCTATGACAGCACTGCGCAGTCCCTTTTCCTCTAAGACACGAACTGCCTCAATCGTCGTTCCCGCCGGTGAGCAGACCATATCTTTTAATTCACCCGGATGTTTTCCGGTCTCAAGCACCATCTTAGCACTTCCGTACACCGTCTGTGCCGCCAGTTCATAAGCCATGGCACGCGGCATACCATCCGCCACAGCCGCATCCGCCATTGCCTCAATAAACATAAATACGTAAGCCGGCGAACTGCCACTGACACCAATCACGGTATCAATCATATTTTCAGAAACTTCTGCAACCACACCAAAACTTTCAAATATAGTAATTGCCGTTTCTCTTTCATCTTTTGAAACCGATGGATGAAAACACATCCCGGTTGCTCCCGCTAACACAAGTGCCGGTGTATTCGGCATCGTGCGTACTATTTTCATAGTCTTTCCAAATAACTTCTCGATATTCGCTATCGTCTGGCCCGCCGCAATCGAAATGACTAACGCATTTTCTTTACAAACCGGTGCAATCTCCGGAATCACATCTGCAAACTGATACGGTTTTATCGCAAGTACCAGCACATCTGCTTTTTCTGCCACTTCTTTGTTATCTGTTGTTGTCTGCACGCCAAGTTCTTCATGCAATGCATCTAACGCCTCTTTGGTACGTCTCGATACAATAATCCCATCTGCTTTGTACAAGCCTTTTGCCAAAATCCCTTTCAGCATCGCCTGTGCCATATTTCCACATCCGACAAAACCTAACACGTTATTTCACTCCTTATTCTTCAATCATATCAACCCGGCGTTTATGTCTTTCCACACCGGAAAATTCTGTGTCTAAAAAGATATCTACAATTTTTTCTGCAAGTCCCGGTCCCACGACTCTCGCACCGAAAGCTAAAATGTTGGCATCGTTATGCAGTCTGGTCGCCTCTGCGCTGAAGCAGTCACTGCATACGGCCGCACGAATTCCCGGTACTTTGTTCGCGGCAATCGAGATACCAATGCCGGTCCCGCAAATTAAAATTCCTTTGTCACATTCCCCATCAACAATGGCATGTGCTACCTTTTTTCCATACACCGGATAATCTACAGGGTCGGGACTATAACTTCCGTAATCTTTGTAAGAAAGTCCGCGCTCCTCCAAGTGACGCATCACCACCTGTTTCAATTCATATCCTGCCTGGTCGCTGCCTAATGCTATCATATTGTAACACCCTCCTCATATTTTAGTTCCACTGTAATTTTTTCTTCACCCGGTACAATAAATCTTTGAGTTCTAAGTAACATTCCTCATATGCCTCATCCCCGCTTCCATATGGGTCCGGCACATCCGGGTCAAATTCTTCGCCATCTTCTTCCTGTACAAATTCACGAAGCGTGTAAACATGTTCTGTCACGCCATAATCTTCGAGAACTTTGACTTTTTCGGTAAAATTCATCGTGAGCACAAGCGTTGTCTCATCAACCTGCTCTGCATGAAATTCTTCCGACACCTGCTCCTCGCAGGGAACCCCATGATTCATAAGCAGTTCCGTCACCCGCTGGTCTCTCGGTTCCGCAAAAAGTACAACCAGTCCACGTGACATAATCTGCTTCGATTTATCCATCAAAATACTTTTCATTATCCACTCTGCCATTGGACCAAGAAGGACATTTTCCTTCGATACAAAAATAATTTTTGTGTAATCCATCCGTATGCCTCCTCCAATCACTTATCCGAAAGATACTCAATCTTTTGTCCTGCTGCCTTCAATAAACGGTTCATAATTGCCTCGCTCCGGTCATCATCCGCAAAACTCTCGGAAAAAATAACCGAAACCCCCATATGGTCAAATTCGCGTAATGCACGGTATAACCCCTGCTCAATGGTATGTTCATTCCGCGATCCCGCTGACACAACTTGTCCATGTGTATAACAGGACAACGTTTCATCCGCAGCAAGAATCCCCACTTTTTCTTTTGGATATTCTGCCGCAAGTTCTTCAATCCGGCGGATAACGGCTTCCTTTTTTCCCTGAATCACTGTCATCGACGCCTTCGGCGCGTAATGTCTGTACTTCATACCCGGTGCTTTCGGCTTTACCGATGGGTCTAATCCGGACAAACCGGCATCCATCTGTACCGCACCAATCACCTTAGCAATCATATCTTTTGTAATATGTCCCGGACGCAGAATCGTCGGCGTCTCTTCTGTGACGTCAATAATCGTGGATTCCACACCGATTCCAACCGGACCGCCATCGATAATCATATCAATGCGTCCCCACAAATCTTCTTTTACATGTTCTGCCGTCGTCGGACTTGGTCTGCCTGACGTATTTGCACTCGGTGCCGCCACCGGCACGCCGGCACTTTCAATCAACTGTCTGGCTCCCTCATGCGAAGGCATCCGGACAGCAACCGTATCAAGTCCACCGGTTGTCTCATAGGGCACAGCTTTTGTCTTTTCAAAAATAAGTGTCATCGGTCCCGGCCAGAATGCATCCATAAGTTTTTCTGCCGTTTCCGGTATCCGTGCGGCAATTGCGTCAAGTTCTTCTCTCTTACTAATATGAAGAATCAGCGGATTATCACTCGGACGCCCTTTTGCCTCATATATTTTTTTAGCCGCCTGCGGGTTAAATCCATCCCCGCCAAGTCCATACACAGTCTCCGTCGGGAAGGCAACCAGCCCGCCCTGCCGTAAAATCTGTGCGGCATGATTCAATTCTCCTTTGTCATACCCTGTTACCGCATCGAAGCAAATCCATTCTGTATCCATATACGATTCCTTCTATCTCGCTTTTTCTCAAATACTCATATGACTTATCATACCATATTCTGCCTATTTATACAAGAAATTTTCAATGCCCTCTGCAATCCCTTCGACCATCTTTTTTTGATATTTTTCGTCATTTAACAGCCTCTCTTCGTCAGGATTTGACAAAAATCCGCACTCTACGATAACAATCGGACAGCTCACCTTCCGAAGCATATAATAACTGGCATTCGCTTTTTCCACACGGTGGTTTTCTTTGTCCGCTTTTTCTTTGATGGACTGCTGTAAAATACCGGCAAGACGCTTGCCTTTTTCGGAACTTTTATGATAAAAAACCTGTGCCCCTTTTGTGGATGCAGAAAAACTGTTCTGATGAATGCTCACAACCAAATCCGGTTTCTTTTCTTCAATCAGCGCCACACGATTCTGCATATCTGCTCGCTTTTTTGATGATTCATCGCCACGGCAGGGTGCCTCATCACTCACTCTTGTCATATAAACCGTATAACCGCTTGCCGCCAGTTTTTGATTTAATTTCTCACTGATGGCAAGGTTTACATCCTTTTCCAATGTCTGATTTGCTCCCACTTTTCCGGCGTTTTTCCGTCAGCGCGCACAAAAATAAGAGCGCATCTTTGTGCGTCCTGACGA
>OKSD01004259.1_pt1 | contig 9886 bp, 18 predicted proteins | sample 1601221 | NCBI WGS metagenome assembly OKSD01 (sample SAMEA3541550, study PRJEB24748) | human gut metagenome | biome: human gut; feature: human-associated habitat; material: faeces | place: China | collected 2012
ATCCGGACTACTTGAAGCGGCGCATACCGTTCTGGGGCTGGATTTCCTGCATACCAAATCGGAAAGTAAAACACAAAAGATAACCAACCATGAAAACAATTTATCTCTGGGTTTCAGGCAAAGGCTGGACACCCTTTCAGTACAATGAACTTTCTGAATTAGCCGCCGAATTTAAGGCGCGCAATATCAAACTGGGCAACGAGTGCGAACTGGGCGACGGGTGCGAACTGGGCTACGGGTGCGAACTGGGCGACGGGTGCAAACTGGGCGACAGGTGCAAACTGGGCGACGGGTGCAAACTGGGCGACGGGTGCAAACTGGGCAACGGGTGCGAACTGGGCGCCGGGTGCAAACTGGGCGACAGGTGCAAACTGGGCTACGGGTGCAAACTGGGCAACGGGTGCGAACTGGGCGACAGGTGCGAACTGGGCGACAGGTGCAAACTGGGCAACGGGTGCGAACTGGGCGACAGGTGCGAACTGGGCGACTGGTGCGATGTTCCGAAATCGCTATTTATCAGCGCATCTCGCCATGCAGTATCCTATTGGGGTGAGGATGTTATTCAAATAGGATGCAAACGCTACACCATTTCCGAATGGCAGAAGCATTTCCGAAAAATTGGCGAGGCCGAAGGCTATAGTCCCGAGCAGATAGAGGAATACAAAGGGTATATAGACCTGATCGCTACCATGCACAAGACGTGGAAGGTTGAGAAGGTAAAGGACAAATAACGCCACGAGGTGTGTAGCTCAAAGGTAGAGCGGTGCAGGGATGCGAAATAGAAGCACAGAGGTTGAAAGACCTCGCATTTCCGGGCGCAGGTTGCAGGTTCGAATCCTGCCGCACTTCCAAGATAGCCACCGCATAGGTGAGGGGTTTGATTGCTGGCAATAACCCCGTCGCAAGGCAAAAGCGATCCGTTAGGCCGATAATAGCGTCATCGGCGGGCCGTGGGCAAGGCTCGAAGTGATAGCCCCGCAAAAGCAAATAGCCGAATGCGCGAAAGACTGGCATAGGCTTCGAGCTGCGATGATATGAGCGGCGAGGGCCACCGGGATAAATGAAGCATTATTATGCCTGGTGTGGCTTGACCGCCTATCCAGGCTCTATGGCAGGCTTTGCGCACACGTTCTTTCTGGTTAGTAGTTTTTTCATTATTTGCACAGCACAAAGCCTGCTTCATGCCCGCGTGCATCTTTCGGGTGGTGTTGTCTTGAAATGGAGTGTAGAGAAACGATGTGCGCGGGCTTATTTGTAACACCTTAAAACAATTATACTATGGAGAAGAACACTTTGAGGAAGAGGAGATTTCTATGCTTCGACCTGACGCCCAGGTGGAAAATGTGGAACCGGATCGAAGACCTGGAGGTGCGGCTTGCTACATGCCTTTGCGAGCGCAATGAAGCGGATGGACGCCTTATAGAGCGGGAACACGAGGTATTGGCGCTCACTCAAGCACGTGATACCCTGTACAAGCGCATCGACGAACTGGAAGGCAGGCTCAGGAAATTCGACCGTATCCGAGGAAAAAGCGGCAAATACATCAAAGGCCATGAAACACGATCCGCAAAATAAAATTCTGGCCTATCTCAAGGCCGGCGGCAGGCTGACTGTTCGCAAGGCTGAGAGGCTGTACCACACAACGGAGCTGCGCCGGATCATCAGTCGGCTCCGGAAAATGGGATATTCCATTTGCTCGAACAAACAGAAGGCCGTTACGGAAGACGGGCGGCCGACACAGTTTAACGAGTACTATATGCCACAGGTCGCGGATTCCTGCCAATAATCCGCAAATCGCATTTTAAGTTTGGTATTTGCCATTGGCCTGCTGTGAAGCACGCGGATGGTGCGCCGCCGAGATCGAAGCCCTGCGCGGTGGCGTGGGCGAGTGGAGATTCAGGCGGCTTTTATTGAGCTATGGTGTAATGGTTAACACACCGCCCTTTGGAGGCGGTACTCCCGGTTCGAATCCGGGTAGCTCAACGGGGTTCTAACCCTAATGTTGTGAGTTTGATCGGGCGCTTGGGCGTCTGTCACAACGGAAGCTGACAGAGGGTATATCCCTCGACAATCCGAGGCTGCGTGAAGGAAGTGCAAGGCCGAGGCGGGCTAAGCCCACGAAACGGGAGATAAAGAACGCAAATCGGCGGCGCGAAGCACAGTAACGCCGCCACCGCGGGGGCAGTCAGAAGCCCCCGCTTCTTTTGGATACAATCAAACGACTATGAATAAATATCTTCAAGAGCTCAAAGACAAAGGACTGGTGCCTTTACGGCTCGACAACAACACGGTGCTTTGGGTTACACCCGACAAGGCCAATGAGAAGTACAAAACACGCTACCTCAAGAATGCCGAGAGGTCGCGGAGGCTGGCGCTTAATTTAAGATAATAAATACTGAAAAACTATGCGAGAGAGTAAATTCAGAGGCAAGCGTATAGATAACGACAAGTGGGTTTATGGAGACCTGATTCATTGCTACGGCGCAGACGCAGGCCGGATATTTATCAAGACCTTTACAGGATTATATGAAGTTGATCCCACTACCGTCGGCGAGTATATTGGGCTGAAAGACAATAACGGCACGGATGTTTGGGAGGGAGATATAGTAGAATGGGAAAATCTCATGAAAATCAATAGGCGTAGCGTAATTGCCTATCGAGATCGGATGTTCTGTTTTGTAGATGCGAACAATGAACCTGAGGAAATTTGGTGTTGTTCATTTACGAAAATAGGTAATATCCACGACACCCCGGAATTACTTAAAACTGAATAACCATGCAGAAGGCATTTTTTAACGACCGATACCAGCAGACAGACGCGGTTATCGAGGGGCGCAAGACCATGGCGAGGCAAATTATGGCCGGGATCGACTTTCCGGTCAACATGGTTATGGGGCGCGTCCTCCCCGACAAAGATGGGAAAATATATGCAGTTGCCAATGGGGAGAATATTATCGTGAAATTGCGCTACAAGGTCGGCGAGGTCGTGGCCGTGGCGCAGAGCTATGAGCGGATCGGCGTACACCCGCAACATTACATATCCCGCCCCGATATTGACGGCTATCAGATTATTTCCAAACACAAAGGTTGGCGCAATAAAATGTACGTTAGCGCCGACCTGATGCCCCACCAAATCCGCATCACCGGAATCCGTTGCGAGCGCTTGCGGGATATTTCGGACGAGGAGTGTATGAAAGAAGGGGTGGTGGATGTGACCTACTTTAAGATCGGGGAGCGTCCATACGAATTATTTGCTTTACCGGGGCATGAGTACGAGGAAACCTTCAATACACCCAGGCAAGCCTTCGCCGCACTTATCGACAAGGTGTCCGGCCGTGGAACGTGGGATCGGAACCCGTGGGTGGTGGTTTACGAATTTGAATTGGTGAAATAGTATGAAATTTACAACCCCATGCTTTGTCCGTGTCGAGGATGCGGAAAAGCGAAAGGAGCTGACCGAATGGCTGAAGGGAATCGGGTATTACGTATGCTCCTGCTGCCTATTTGACGGCTGTAACACCCTGCATTGCAGAGGGATTGATCGGCTTAAAATCGCTTACGAGGTGCACGGGATCTGCGACTACGACGAGGAAACCCGATATTCCATCGACCAGTTCAAGGCTGAAAATGTTGCCAAAGGATACCCTGCCATAGACTGCGGCGAGAATATCGAGCTGTTTAAGGCACTGGCGGCGATGAACGACGAGAACGATTACATGCAGTGGTATGTAAACGAAATTACGGATAGATGGTCACTATGTATCGGTATGGATCATGTTGAAGACGATCCGATCATATCTAAATGGGAGGGACTTGCTCGGCATAAGGCCACCGCCGAGGAGATTATCAAACATTTCAAGAAATAGCGAGCTATGACGATATTTAGAATGCGCATACAGGGATGCGGGTGTAATAGTCGTGGACGCAATATGTATCGAAGATATTTGTCCGTGTGCATATTGGGGCGTTATTACGAGTTCTTTAGATTCCGAGGGGCGTGCAAAGATTGCGACGCTCCGTTTTGAAAAAATAGCGAGATTCTCGCAAAATCAAGATAAAATGCAGAAAAATGAGAACCTTACAGTATTCGAAGCTGTAGCAGCCGATGCCGTATCATACGCTGATGCCGTCCTTGAAGAGCTGGACAAGAAAAAATAGAGCGGATCGGGATTGTATGATAAAATAATTTACTATATTTACTGCATGGAAATTATTTTATCGAAAATAGGGATGCTGCTCGAACGCCACTTTGGCGTATCGCTGGAGGAGATACGGACACCCTGTCGGCGCCAAAGGGTCACGGACGCCCGGACGGTATTCATCCATATCATGTACTCCCACAAGCTCATGAACGGGGTGAAGCTGTCCAACTACCTGAACTGCACGAACCGGAATTCATACTACCATATCCGCAAGTTTGAGGATATGAAGGAGATAAAGGCGTACAGCAAAATAATATCGAAGTTTGAACACGAGGCGAAATTGGAGATTGAATCATGGCGGGAATCTTATATGCCGAAATAGACCTGAAAAAGATACCTGTTGACGTGATAGAAGAGTTTGTCCGCAATAACGGAGAGTTGGGAGCCAAGGTTAAACTTTGCATCGCGCCGCTCAAAAAAATAGACAAATTCGGGCACACGCATACCGTATATCTTTACCAGCCCAAACCGGAAGTAGGGGAGCGAGGCAAACCTACCTTTATAGGAAATGGGAGAATGCTGCGACCGTCGTACAGATGGCAGGATGATGCCAAGCAAAACCCCGAACCCGATAATGAACCATAAAGCCATGAAACACTTGGTGTATCTGCGTTCCGGCAAAGTGGCCGAGGTCGACGCCCTCCGTTTCCAGTGTGTTGACCATAAGAACCAAATATACAAATTTTACGACAAGGTGGATGAGTATGCGCTAAACGAACAGGTCGTTTTCATCGCAAACAATCCGGACGCCATAAAACCCATAATACACAAACAGAAAGATGAAAAATCAGACTTCTATTCTGAATGAGCTGTTGGCCACCCTCGAAGTAGCCTACTCGAACGCCAAAGGGCGTCATTGGATGGTATACGGCACGCCCTTTCGATCCCTGCACCTACTGCTGGACGATACTGCGGCCACGCTCCGGAAAGGCGCCGACAAGATGGCCGAGACCATCCGCGTGCTGGATGGCATTCCGCTGCATACGATGACGCAGTTCGTGGATTCGTCTCAGATCGAGGAGGCGCTTACGATCCCCGATGCTCTGACCATCGCGCGCGAAATGCGGGACGACCTAAACGAAATCGTCGCAATGGTGCATGGAGGGGTTGATGCAAAAGTGTTCGACCCTACCACCGAGAACGACGTGCTGAATATCACGAGCGAGATTCGGCACTGGATTCTGTTTTTCGACGGAATCATATCCAACTGGACGCCCGCTATACCGAGAATACCTGAATTTTAACTTTATATAAAATGGACAACAAACTGAAAATCGGGTTGATAGCTGCTGCGGTAGCCGTGGTAGCCATCATTGTGTTCAACTTCCTGCCGGGCAGCATTCGAAGCGCCGGAACCATCGGATTCCTCGCGGGGGTAGTATCGGGATGGTTTTTACGCTCGTGGTACGGCACCATCGTCGACAAAGAGATCGACGCATAGGAGATGAACAGGCTAACGTCGGCCATCATCGGGGTAATCATAGCCATGATCGCACTTTATAGCCTGCGGTCATGGCTTTGTTCCACCCTATCGAAACCGGAGATCGAATGCCGCGTCGATACGGTGGTCATAAGGGAGTATGTAAGAGATACCGTCATTATAACAAATACGCATCAAATTTCGAGGATCGACACGGTGATGGTATATCTGCCCGGCGACACGGTTAAAGTGGCTGTAACGCTTCCGTTCGAGCTCAAGACATTTCAGACCGAGAACTACCGCGCAACGGTGTCCGGGTATAAGCCCATGCTCGAAAGTATAGACCTGTTCGTGCCAACCAAGATCATAACGCAGACCCATCACACCACGACGATCATGCCGCCTACATGGGAAGGGGGGATAGTAGTGGCCGCGCAGGTTGCCCCCGGATGGAACAATCAGTTTATGGGCGCGCGCGTGCGATACAACAAGGGGCGGTTCAGCATCGAGGGAACCGTAGGGTACAACCCCTTCGATGACGTCCCGTACGGAGAGGTGCGCGGAGGGTTTAATATTTGGAGGAAATGAAGCTGAGGACGCCGAAAAAGCCAGCAAAACCGAATATCGAAAGATTCGAAGATCGGCCGAAGGTAACATGCAAGTCCTGCAAACACCTGTCAGCCCAGGAGAATATGCACCATATCTGCCCCAAGACGGGCATGATGACGCATATAAACACCGAAAAGATTTGCATATACCATGAACAGCAAAGTGTCAATACAGGTCAAGCCGCTGACGGTAAATAGGGCATACAAAGGGCGCCGATTCAAAACCAGCGAGCACGATGCCTTCCGCGCAGAATGCCTCTTAAAACTCCCGGACATAGAATTGCCGTCTCCTCCGTTCGAGGTGTGGTATGAGTTCGGATTCTCCAACACTCAGTGCGACTACGACAACGCGGTAAAACCGTTCCAGGATGCGCTGCAAGAAAGGTATCAATTCAACGACAAATTAATCTACAAAGCGCATATACGCAAGTACATAGTACCCAAGGGATGTGAGTTTATATCATTCAATATCAAATCATTAGCAGACACAACATGGGAACAACAAAACGAGTAGTATTCTCCTCGTCGCTCTTGAAAGAGTGCAAGGACATGGTAGCTTCATCGGTCATCGACCTGCTCGAATCCATAGCCGAGAAGAGCGACAACCCGAAGGTGACCATCACCTCCACGTGGCGCAACCCTTATCGGCAGGCGATGGCCATGTACAACAACCTGGTCGCCGGAAAGCGCATCCGCTACCGGGAACCCGGCAGAAAGGTGACCGCACTGTTCGACGACTGCCAGGATCAGGGCATGGACAAAGAGGAGACCATCGACGAGATGTCCAAACTTATCAGTCGGCTTAGCGAAAAGGGCGAACGGGTGTCCAAGCACTGTGTGAGCGCCGAGGAGTATCGCAAGGTGAATGTGCTGGACGTGAGTATGACGATGGAGAAACCCGCGGAGTTCTTGGCCGCAGCACTCGACGAGCCGCGCGTCGTCAAAGTGATTTCGCCCATATCTATTCCCGGCAAAAACCCCAAGTTTTCGTATGACCTGAGCGAGCCTGCGTTCCACCTTGAAATAAAAGCATAGTCATGAGCAGTGCGTGCGTACTCTTCTTTGTGGCCGGGATTATTATGCTGGTGTTCGGGATCGCTGGGCGAGGGATAGACCCGCCAAACAAGAACAGGCGCCGATAGGGTGCCTGTTCTTTTATGCCTACTCAACGCTGCCCCCGGGGGAGCCTCCGGTATTCAGCTTGGTAGTGTCGACAGCCTGATCCGCGATTTTGGGCGTCGTGACACACAGGTCTTGTAGCTTTTCGGTGGCGACGGAAGATGTTGCGAGTTTATCCGTCGTCACTGCGCCGTCCGCAATTTTAGCCGTGGTTACTGCAAGGGGAGCCAGCGCAGCCGTGCCGACTTCCGCTGTTCCGATCTTCGACGCCGTAATGGCACCGTCCAATATCTGCCCGTTGCCAACGCTATTTGCGGCTATCTTATTGACATTGATAGCTCCGTCGACGATTTTATCCGAATTTACGCTATCGTCGGCGATCTTGTCGACCGTAACGGCCGCATTGGCGATTTTATCACCGGTGACAGCCCCGTCAGCGATGGCTGCGGCGCCTACGCATCCATCCGCAAGCTTCGACGCCACGATTGTATTTTTTTGAATGATGTCGCCGGATACAGCGCCAATGGCCAGTTGCGACGTGCCTACAGCAGAGGGTTTGATCTTAGCCGAAGTCACGGCATTGTCGGCCAGCTTGGCTGTGGTGATCGACCCGTCGGGAATTTCAGGAGACCCCCCCCCGCCGGAATAGAGACCCGATCCGATGCCCGGGAAATCATCGCCAGTAGGGGATTCATGCCCTTCGTTGAGGAATCGCAAAACGTCGGCGGGAGTGTAGGCCGACGGGTTATCGGAGATGACAACCTCGTTGATTTCGAAGTCGAGGTAGTCCGCAGTAAGCAGGACGTTGCCACCTTCCGGAAGCGCTGGCTCGATGATGATTCGGCGCCCCATGTCTACCCGCGGGTTGGCCGGGCGGGCAATAAAGGTCGCGGGCATTTTTACTCCGTTCACAAAAATGTAGGGATAATCGGCTTCGGAGCCATTGATAACTACTTTCATATCACATTTTTTTTGTTTGACGTTATTACCCCGTCGGCCGGAGCCTGCGGGGCGTTTTCAATATCAATACCTACTTCATCCTTCATCTTCTTTCCCACGTATTTTTGAAGGGATCGGAATACCGGAGCGTCGGATATTTCCATGGCATTCTCCAAATACGACCACATTTCGATGCCGCATACCATGCCCGTGAAGAGCTTGGCCAGGTGCAAGTTCATGAAGTCGATGATTTGAGTGTCTATAAGGTGGCACATGCCGATCCCAACGACAATGCACGTAAGTTTGATGACCGTTTTCCACGCCTTGTCGCTGGAGAAATACCAGTCCTTATGCTGCCGAGCCGCCCTCTTGCGCCCGGCCAGTATACCCATCACGAAGTCTATCATGACGAATATCAAGGCGCAGAGCACAAGCGGCGTCACGGGAGAGAACAACGACAGCAAGCCCCCCACCATAGCCATGATCCATTTCAATAAGGTGTCCATTATCCTATTATTTGGTATAATTACCGTCACCGGAAACCCAATAATATACGCCACCGTTGTACACAAATATTTCTACGTACATTCCTGTAACGTTGCTGGCAATATTGATATTACCTTTTACTACTCCTTCTCGTGACAGTTTTATATCTATGTAAACAAGTTCAGCGAACGTGTGTTCTATAAATATTCGAACCGGCGTTCCGGGCAGTTGCTGAACGGGCATTATGGCATTTATGCGCGTGTTCTCTACATTGCCTATTTTGATGATATTTAATTTGTGATTTACCAGCATCGCATTGGGCGCCATGGTAGTTGGCTCCAAGTAAATTACTCCCGGAGCGGCCATTTTATCCGCCGGAATAGTACCTTTTTCTATTTTTTCCCCGGATATGGCGTCATCTGCGATCTTGGAGCCCGTAACTGCTCCGTCCTTGATGATGGAAGTACTAACCGAGTTTGCTTGCAATGCTCGTGTCGATACCGACGCGGTGCCATATTGTGCCTCTTCGATAGAACCATTCTCCAGCTTTTGATTTGCGATGATGGTTTTGTTGGCGATCTCCTCGTTCGTGATCGTTTCAGCTGCGATCTGAGCCGCGGTGATCGTCGCATCGGCAATTTTGGAACCGGTAATCTGTCCATCCTGGATGTTGTCGTTCTTGATTGCCTCCACGCCGATCTGCAAGCTACCAACCGCCCCATCTGCGATCTTTGCTGTCGTGACAGCGCTGTTTGCGAGCTTTGGCGTCGTCACTGCGCCATCGGCCAGCATAGCCGCTGTTACGGAACCGTCGGATAGCACGCCCACCTTCCATGCTGCGAGGTTGGCCGCCGTGGCCTGCCCTATGAGGGTGCCAATTCCCGATGCCGACGCATTGGCCGCAGCATTCACGACATAATCCTGATATGTGTATCGCGTCGTGCCATCTTCATACACGCGCTGTTCGTCCTGTATGGTGTTGGCATAAAGATACTGGCCTATTTTAGCGACATCGGCGGCCAGGTAGTAAGCCTGCCCTTGGTAGCAGATGATACCTTCGCCGATGTTCGTCCCGGTGTCGTTGTTCGCCGTGGCGAATCCTGCAACGATGG
>OKSD01004261.1_pt1 | contig 9884 bp, 8 predicted proteins | sample 1601221 | NCBI WGS metagenome assembly OKSD01 (sample SAMEA3541550, study PRJEB24748) | human gut metagenome | biome: human gut; feature: human-associated habitat; material: faeces | place: China | collected 2012
AATGGGTATCGAACGGCGACGGCACGCACACCCGTCAATGCACGGTGGACGGCTGTACGGAAGGCGTCGAAACGGATAATTGTACCGATGAGGATAAAAACCACATATGCGACATTTGCGGAAATATAATCTCCAACCATGAGGATGCGAATCAGGATCACGTCTGTGATCTCTGTGGCAAAGTGATTTCCAACCACGAGGACGCGGATAAGGATCACATCTGTGACCTCTGCGGAAAGACAATCTCCAACCATGAGGATGCGGACAAAGATCACATCTGCGATCACTGTGGCAAAGTGATTTCCAACCACGAAGATGCAAACAAAGACCACGTCTGCGACCTCTGTGGAAAGACAATCTCCAACCACGAGGACGCAAACAAAGACCACGTCTGCGACTATTGCGGAAAGGTATTCTCCAACCATGAGGACGCAGATAAGGATCACGTTTGTGACTGCTGTGGCAAAGTGATTTCCAATCATGAGGATGCGGACAACAACCATATCTGCGACTATTGCGAAAAGGTAATCTCCAACCACGAGGACGCGGATAAGGATCATGTCTGCGATTACTGTGGAAAGGTGATCACAAACCACATCGGTGGTAAGGAAACCTGCAGGGATAAGGCAGTATGCGAAGTCTGCGGCAAATCCTACGGTGAGCTTGATCCGAATAACCACACCGACTTAAAGCATTTCCCGGCCAAGGCGGCGACCGAGGATTCCGAGGGCAATATCGAGTATTGGTACTGCAGCGGCTGCAATAAGTATTACAGAGGCAAAGACGGCACCAAGGAAATCGCCAAAGCCGACACCGTAACGGCGAAGCTGCCGAAGAATGAAAATCGACCGCAGACAGGGGACAGCAGCAATCTTATATTATGGATTGCATTGCTCTTTGTCAGCGGCGGAGCTGTTATCGGCACAGCTGTTACCGAAAAGAAGAAAAAGCAGAAATAAAACCCGAATGCAGACACACATACAGAGCAGGGCGGCGGTTTGCGCCGCCCTTGTCCTTAAAAACCGAAAATTTACATGTAAAAACCGCGAAACAGTGCTTCCCCTTGACATTATTCCGGGTTGAGAATATAATATAGTCAGAGGGGAGAGGCAGATCCGGTAAATATATCGGAACCCACTCGGCGGAAAAGGAGTCAAACTGAAACAGAAAAGCTTTCATACACAGACCCGTAGGCAAAGGAGTTTCGACAAAGCCCACGAGCCGACAAATGAGAACGAGGCATCGGCTTTGCGTAGCAGGGTCGGTGCCTTACGGCATTTTACAGGAGGTGCGACAAATGAAAAGGGTTATCACCATAGGACGCGAGTTTGGAAGCGGCGGTCGTGAAATCGGCCGCAGAATTGCGGAAAAGCTGCAGATTGCTTATTACGATCAGGAAATCGTAACCGAGATTGCCAAGCGCACAAAGCTCTCCGAGGAATATGTGGAACGCATCACCGAAGACCGCCCGTATATTGCTTATCCAATCCATGCCGGCATGAGCTTTCATACGGCATATTACGCTTATACCGAGTTTGACAGGAGTCTTGCGGTATTTGCCGAGCAGCACAATATTATTAAAGAGCTGGCAGAGAAATCCGATTGTGTTATTGTCGGGCGATGTGCCGATTATATTTTGAAGGAAAAAGAACCGTTCCGTATTTTCGTCTATGCGGACGCACAAAGCAAACTGAAACGCTGCAGGGAGCGAAATCCAAAGGACGAAAATTTATCCGATTCCAAAATACAAAGGAATATTCGTTCTATAGATAAAGGACGGGCAAGATATTACAACTATTTCAGCCGACAAAAATGGGGGGCGCGTGAAAACTACGATATGCTTATTAATACATCGGGTAAAGATGTCAAGCGGGTTTCCGAAGCGGTTGCCGACTATTTGAAGAGATATTTGTTTGACTGACGGATAATTTAACTGCGGAGGTGAAATTATGCAGAATAATTGGGAATCAAAACGGGATTGGATACTGTTCCGTGAAAGAATCGCAGGATGGCAGGAAGCGTATATCGGGAGATTGAACCGGGAATACATCGAGCTGCTCAGCCGTGACTGCTCGGAAGCGGAAAAGTTTTGGGAACTGTATAGACGCATACGCCGCGATAAACGAAATACCGGTGTGCTTATAGAAATGCGCAGGTCGGAGCTTCTCACCGATCTTTGCCGCCTGGTCAATGAGGGGGCAATCGGTTATGACGATCTCGACGGATTCAGTGAAGAATTGCGTGAAGATGTGATTCGGATTACATCATACAATGCACATGAATCGGAATAATTCGGAGGAAATTGTGATGAAAACAAAACGATGGATGTCTGTTATTTTATGCCTGTCTGTTCTTGTTGTTACATGGATGATGAGCCTTTCCGGCTGTGGTGCAAAGGTACAGGCAGCAAATCTTATGGAAGGCATCGCGGCAAAGCCGGTTTCCGGCAAGGCTGCGGATGATGCTTTCAAAAACAGCAGTGCGGACTTTGCGATCAGGCTCTTTCAACAAACGCGAGACGACAACAAAAACAGCCTTATATCTCCGCTGTCGGTCATGTTGGCGCTCTCCATGACGGCAAACGGAGCGAAGGGGGAGACTCTTGCGCAAATGGAAGCTCTGCTCGGCGGAGATATTCCCATGGAAACGCTGAACGAATATCTGTATTCCTATATAAAGGCACTGCCCTCTGAAAAAACGGCAAAGCTGAATATAACAAATTCTATTTGGTTCAAGGATAACGGATTTACGGCGGAAAAGGCTTTTTTGCAGAAAAACGCGGATTACTACGGCGCTGAAGCATATAAATCGGCGTTTGACAGAAAAACGCTGCGGGATATCAACAACCGGGTAAAGAAGAATACCGACGGCATGATAGAGAAAATCATCGATGATTTTGACCCGAGCGCTGTAATGTATCTGATCAACACAGTTCTGTTCGACGCTGAGTGGGAGAATATTTATAAAAAGGACGAGGTCAGAGACGGCACATTCACTGCTCTTGACGGCACAAAGAAAACTGTTCCGATGATGTATTCGGAGGAGCACAGCTATCTTGACGACGGCAAGGCAACCGGGTTTATCAAGCCGTATAAGAACGGTTACAGCTTTCTGGCGCTGCTGCCGAACGAGGGTGTTTCTCTCGGTGACTATGCAGCTTCCATGACAGGGAAATCCTATATTGACACGATAAAAAACGCCAAGGATGTCCCGGTGGAAACTGCGATACCAAAGTTCTCCTACGATTATGACATTGAAATGAGTGGTGCGCTGAAGGCGCTCGGTATGGCACTGCCGTTTGATCCGACAAAAGCGGACTTTTCGGCTCTTAGTGATAAAGGCAATATATTTATCAGCCGTGTGCTCCACAAGGCATATATCGCTGTGGACGAAAAAGGCACAAAAGCCGGCGCGGCGACCGCTGTGGAAATTAAGGAAACCGCTGTTGCAGTGGATATATACAGCGTGACGCTTGACCGTCCGTTTATCTATGCCGTTACAGACAACGCAACCGGGCTGCCGGTATTTATCGGCACAGTCACAGATATCGGAAAGTAATGTACAGTTAACGGCTTGTTGAAAGCAGGGGAGGACGATAGAGGTGAAACGGAAGGCAATTACAGCGGTTTTTACGGTTCTGTTGCTCAGTGCCGTATTTATTCAGCCGACTCATGCCAACTCCGCTCAGCGTCACTGGAGCGGAACAGACAGCACCGGCGCACTTGTAAAAGAAAAGAATTGTCCGCTTGTGGTGGATAAGGAGCTTCTGACCTTTGATGTGCAGGAGTTCCCGAAGAATTACTACAACAGTACCGAAGAATTCCTCGCCTATACAGGCAAGGTCACGGCTGAGTACACCTTCCGCAACCCTGCCGATTATGCGGTGACCGCCACGCTTGTTTTTCCGTTCGGCAATTTGCCTCATTACGGGGAATATATCTACGATTCCCCGACCGATAAGTATACCGCCGCTTCGGATACCGGAAAGTACGGTGTTAAGGTCAACGGCAAACCGATCGAGGCTACCGTGCGTCATACGCTGAAGGACAGAGGAACACTGTTCTCTTTAAACGAGGATATGCCGAAGCTGACAGATGGGTATATCACGGACAGCTTTTTCCGTCCCGATCTCCCTGTATGGGTACGGCAATATTCCGTTGAAGGCGTCAATCCCGAAAACCAAGCCGCAACCGCCGCTCTTGTTCTGCGAGAGGAGCCGACTAAAACACGGGTACTGTGGGAGGAAAAGAGCGGCATGGCTACGCTGAAAAACGGCTTCCGAATATCCGGCTGGATAAAAACCGGCGACACACTTACCGTATATATTTTCGGTGAGCGTCCGAAGGACGGTATCGCATGGTCACTTTATGAAAACGGCGCGTGTAAAAAGAAAATTGACGGCAATATTAAATTGAAATATTCGGAACAGATGACCTTCCGGGATTTTGTCTTCAAGGAATACGACAATGGCTCCGGCATATCGGAGAGTGATTGGTATAATGCGCAGGTCGCATTTCTGAACAGCGGTTCAAAGAATTGGATGTACGGCGGAATTTACACCGAAGGATTCGCCTTTTCACTGATGCGGTGGTACGAGTATACACTGACGCTGGAGCCGGGACAGATTTTGACAAACACGGTAACAGCCCCGCTGTATCCTGCCATTGACGCAGGCTACACACCGAGTATTTATACCTACACCTACCTGCTTTCTCCCGCAAAGACATGGGCGCAGTTCGGAGAGCTGAAAATCGTGGTAAACACACCGTATTACATGATCGAAAACAGTCAGGGCGGCTTTTCCGAGACGGAAAGGGGCTATGAGCTGACCCTGCCCGGTTTGCCGGAGAAAGAGCTGACCTTCACATTGTCGGAAGCAGAGCATCCAAAGCCTCCAAAGCTATCGATTCCGTTCAATCCGATCTTCCTGCTTGCAGGTTTTGCCGGCTTTGTGCTGATCGGCGGAGGCGTGATTGCCGTTGTGCTGATTATTAAAAGGAAAAAGAGCCGTGGGAAAGAGCAGTCCTGAAAAAAGCGAAGCAAGCCCGATTTGCGGCAGAGCTCTGCTTCGCGGGTGTCCGGCGCATTTTCTTCTGACAGCGGTTGCCTGTTCTTTTGTGTATTCACGCAAAGCACAAGACTTTTTTCGGCATTGATCAATCTTTTATGTACCGCAGGATTTTTGTTCTGATCCTGCTTCTTATACTGATGAAAATAGGTGAGCGAAAATGTTAAAACGAAAAGTTTCTGCCATATGGGTCTTAATTCTTGCCGTAATAACCGTGTTTGCCTGCGCATTCGCTGCGGTTACCTATATCCGCTGTGACAGGCATATGTCAACACCGAAAGCAAAAGAGATCGGTAAGTTCCGTTTTTTGAATGCCGAAAGCGATGCCGAGGGCGTAAGCTTTGAGATTATCAATGCCCGTGAGGTCGGCTCGGATTGCGTTCTGGATCTGCGGTGGGTAAACCGCTCCGGAAAAACGATTGAATACGGTGCGTCGTATGAACTGTTCCGACGGGAAAACGGCAAATGGGTAAAGATAGAACCGGAGCCTGAGCTTATATTTCCGTCTATAGGTTATAGTATAAACAGCGGTTTCACCGCCGAGCTTTCGTATACGATACCGTCTCAGTATAAGTTAAGCCCTAACGAGAGATATCGCTTTCAGGCAGCATTTCAATTTCAGCGCGGTTCTGAGCTTTCCGGAAAGATGATAAACAGCCTTGAGTTTGAGGTAAAAGGGGAGGTTGACTCCAAAACCGACGTTCCGTCCCTTTGCATCAAGATCAAAGCGGACGCAGAAATCGAAAATGACGGTTTTCTCGCCGCGCTTTGCGGCTGCGACTGGACGGTGCCGATATCGGACGGAAGCGGACAAATGATAAATACAAATGCTTGCGGTCCCGGAATCGGGGCAGAAATCAATCTGCCCGAAGCCAACATTTCCTTGCCGGCAGAAGCTACGCTGCAGTTTGACACACAGCCCGATACCGTGACGGTAAAATGTCTTAAAAAGGGCAGCAGCGTTGAGGATATCTGCAATATCGACCGTTCGGACGGAAATTACACCTTCAGCCTGAAAACCGGAGAATATGTCTACCGTATCACTGCTGAATGGCAGAACGGCAACCGTGCGGAATACGGTTTTGCCGGATGGGGTTTGCCGACCGATTGACAAAATTTCAATTTTGTTCGTATAAATTTGAATATGACACCGGTGCGACTGTATCGATGCCAAAGCCGTAAAGAAAATGACAGAAAAACAACAGGCGCACAGACCCGGAACAAAAGGGAGTTGTGCGCCTGCTTTAATATTTATCATACCGACTACCCACCTGATGTGATGAAAGGAATAACCGATATGACCTATACAAAAAACAACGGAAAATCTGCGGCGGCTTGCTGCACTGTCTGATGAGAGAAACGGCATTACACCGGATATGTATACCGAACACGCCGTGTTCAGGGGGCTCAGAGATATGAGTGGCAACGGTGTTGTGACCGGTCTTACCGAAATATCCACCATAAAAGCAAAGGAAAAAGCTCCGGACGGCAGCGTTCATACCTGCCCCGGGGAACTTTACTACCGCGGATATAACATCTGTGATTGGAGCGCCCATCGCCTTGAGAAACTGCAGAATGCCGGAAAGATCATTCGCCCGGCATATATCGGTGTGAAGCCTGTTCAGGAATATGTGCCTATTGAAAATAGGTAATAAAATCAAAAAATTACGCCCTCGGAAACCGGATGTTACGGAATCCGAGGGCGTTTTCCTGCTTTTGCTTAATCGGCTTTTTCAGCCGCTTTGATTCTGCGGTACATATCCTGCATCTGCCGGTCGATTTCCGCTATCTTTTCGGCGCAGTCAAACATTTCTTCGTTAATGCCTTCCGGCAGCTTGGCTTTGTCTACCTTATACCGGATATCGTGCTCAAGGCTTGCCCAGAAATCCATGGCAATCGTGCGCAGCTGGATCTCCGCTACCACATACTCCGTTCTGTCGGAAAGGTATACCGGGATACGGGTGTCGAGATGCAGGGAACGGTAGCCGTTGTAATTCGGCTCCTTGATATAGTCTTGCTTTTTGAGTATCTCAACATCCTTCTGCCGTTCAAAAATTTCGGCAACACGGTACACATCATCTATATAATTGCAGACAACGCGCACACCGGCAATATCGTTGATATTTTCTTTAGCCGAGGCAATGTTATAAGGCATACCTTTCTTTGTAAGCTTTGCCATGATGCTCTGCGCGGATTTTACCCGGCTTTCGATATGATGAATGGGATTGCGTGAATACTGTATGTTGAATTCGCTGTTCAGTATTTCAAATTTCAGAGCCAGCTGCTTTACGGCTGACTCATATATGTTTCGCATGACAAGAAATTCCTGTGTACTCTCAAATGAGCCGGCATGTGTTTTATCCATTATAAGAACCGTCCGATCTGTATTACTTTATCCTAAAACAGGGCCTACAATCAGCAAGTATATTATACCATATATTTGTGACTTTTTCCACTGTTTTTGTTTTAACAGCCCTTTTTGGGGAAAACACGGTTTTTGAAGAAAAGCGGCAAGATATTTCTTGCAGAAAAAAAGTCCGGCGGTACTGTTCCGTCGGATTCCCCGCAACATTATAATTATAACACACAATAAAGTAATTAGTCAATACATACAAAACGAAAAGAAAAAGTTTGTATATAAGCATAAAACCGAAAGCCGGAATTCGTATATCCTGCCGATTGTTTTTTTGAGGAAAATATGCTATTCTATAGATGCAAGGAGAAAGAGGTGATTCCAATGACCTGAGTACCCGCTCCTTTATATAAAGCGTTAAGGGAGAAAAGTCTCGGCACCGAAAGACGGCATAACGCCTGACAGGTCAAGCCGCTTCAGAAGGTAAGTCCATCGCACTGCGGTGTTTATATATAGCGCGGCAAAGATTTGCAGGACGCAGAAGGGTGCCGCCAAACAAGGAAAGAGAGGTACAAGAAAAGATGTTGGATATCAAGAGTGAGGGATAGCCCTTGATTGCTGAGATGAAAAGCAATCAAGGGCTGTCTTTTTGCAATATGAGATGTTGAGCGAGAGATAACGGAAGAAATCCGAACTGAAAGAATTCAGCTATGTCTGTCACAGCGCCAGCTCCTTGAGCAGGGCTTTAATCTGCGCTGCACCGCTGTATAACACGGTTTTATTTCCGGATTGAACAGCAAGCGTAGGCGCCTGCTTAAGCCCCAAGGCCGTCGCCTCCTCAATATATTCATCTACATTCCGTTCCGTATATAAAAGCCCGGATTTCTCCAAAAGCGGCTTAACGGCGCGGCAGTTAGGGCAGGTGGTTGCGGTATACAGAATATATCCGTCCGCATCAGAAACCGACGAAGGTTTTTTCTCCGGTTCAGCTTCGTTCTTTATCTCGCCGATATGATAGGTTTTTCTGTCCCTGAACTCCTGACTTTTACCGTCATTCCAGTTCTGAACCGGGCGGTAGTAACCGGTGATACGGCTGTAGACCTCGGTCTTTCCGCCGCAGTGCGGGCAGACGGCTTGCTCTCCGGTAAGATATCCGTGGTCGGCGCAGATGGAATAGGTGGGGGACAGCGTATAATAGGGTAACTCGTAGTTCTCGGCAATTTTGCGCACCAATGCCGCAGCAGCCTTCCAATCCGGCAGTTTTTCTCCGAGGAAGGTGTGGAACACCGTGCCGCTGGTATAGAGCGGCTGCAGCTTGTCCTGCACATCAAGTGCGGCGAACACATCCTCGGTATAGCCTACAGGCAGGTGGCTGGAGTTGGTGTAATAGGGGGTTGCTCCCTCGTGCGCTGTTATGATGTCCGGGAAATGCACCTTATCGTGCTTGGCAAGACGGTAAGATGTGGACTCGGCAGGGGTCGCCTCCAGGTTGTAAAGATCGCCGTATTGCTCCTGATAATCCGACAGACGCTCGCGCATATGCTTGAGAACACGGACGGCAAATTCCTGCGTCTCTTCATGGGTCAAATCCTTGCGCAGCCAAGCAGCGTTCAGCCCTGCTTCGTTCATACCGAGAAGTCCGATGGTCGAGAAGTGATTGTCAAAGCTGCCGAGATACCGTTTGGTATATGGGTAAAGCCCTTCTTCCATCAGCTTGCCGACTGTCGTGCGTTTGATTTTCAGGCTGCGTGCGGCAATGTCCATCATCCGGTCAAGACGGGCAAAGAATTCTCCCTCGTCTGCCGAGAGATAGGCGATGCGCGGCATATTGACGGTAACGACGCCGATTGAGCCGGTGGATTCGCCGCTGCCGAAAAAGCCGCCGGATTTTTTGCGCAGCTCGCGCAAATCAAGCCGCAGACGGCAGCACATACTGCGCACATCGGACGGCTCCATATCCGAATTGATGTAGTTGGAAAAATAGGGTGTGCCGAATTTCGCCGTCATTTCAAATAACAGACGGTTGTTTTCGGTTTCGCTCCAATCGAAATCCTTGGTGATGGAATAGGTGGGAATGGGGTATTGAAAACCGCGGCCGTTGGCGTCGCCCTCGATCATAACCTCGATAAAGGCGCGGTTGATCATATCCATCTCCGCCTTGCAGTCACCGTAGGTGAAGTCCGTCGGCTTGCCGCCTACGATGCAGGGCTGATCGGCAAGGTCAGCCGGTACGGTCCAGTCGAGAGTAGGGCGCCTGCGTGCCCCAGCGGCTGGGTGTATTGACGCCGTATACAAAGCTTTCGATACAATGCTTAACCTCGTTATAGGTCAGTTTGTCCGTGCGGACAAATGGCGCAAGATAGGTGTCAAAGCTCGAAAACGCCTGTGCACCTGCCCATTCATTTTGCATAATGCCGAGGAAGTTGACCATTTGATTGCACAGCGTCGCCAAATGCTTAGCCG
>OKSD01004262.1_pt1 | contig 9884 bp, 6 predicted proteins | sample 1601221 | NCBI WGS metagenome assembly OKSD01 (sample SAMEA3541550, study PRJEB24748) | human gut metagenome | biome: human gut; feature: human-associated habitat; material: faeces | place: China | collected 2012
ACCCATGGAATCGTTTAGGAAATGTCGATTCGACATTCTTTGAAACACTCAGGACCTGCAATTAGTTTCTCAAGTTTGGGCAAATCCACAATTTAGACAGACACATTCGAATCGATTTCCTTTTACAGTAAAACTACTATATATGAAAAACGACACCAATTCTGCTCTTTCAATCCAATCTGGATCAATTCTAGTAAAAAAGGAAAGAATAATCACCGATCTTCAAAGTTTCCAATGGATCGATTGATCGAGTTGAAAACGATCCATATTCCAATAATTCTACTCTTCATCATGGATCGTCTTCACCTATTTGATATCGTCCTTCATTTCGAAAACAGGTATTGTAAGTTTCATTGTACAAATAATGACCAACATTGCATTTAATCCATAGGGAATAATCTAGCAAGTCCATCCTATGTGATCATTTATCCATTTTCCATTCTAGTGAATTCTCATACTTCTATATTCGATTCCTTGACCATCACATCCATATTCCTAACCAATTCCATCATACGAATTCAAATTTGATTCATTCTCCCAGATACATCTCATTGAAGTCTATTTATCATATTTCCATTTTCATCATATTCTGTTCCCTTCCTTGTCGATAGTCATTATCCAAATAGAATGTAAATAATAATAATAATAATAATAATCTAATTCATCAAACAATATACAAAGATATGATACAATTCCATTATCAAAATAGAGTTGTACAATTATCAAATTGTCATTTGAAATGATATATGACTTTCCATTCAATTTAGAATTCAATAATGTGGTTTGAATTGTATATCCCTCGTGAGGATATCCTACTTCAACAACATATTCCCCATTTGAAGTATTGATAGATTTGATATAAAATTGATTTGCAACATTCACAGAGAATACTTTCAGAAGCATTATTAACATGTATCGCTTGTAATTCTACATGTCCATTAACCATATATTGTAAATATCTAAAATTAGGAAGCAGAAAGTCAAATACTAGTTGTGTTGAATAGACTGTTGGATTTCTATGTTGAGTATAATAGATGTTCTCACTATTATACTCGCAAAAACCCTATTTGGTAACCAAGAAGGAACGCTTGATTCAAATATGTATGGAGCTCTTGTTAGGTTGTAATTAGAAACTCACATATATTATCGTTCTTGAATGAAAATCAAGACAGATATAGTATGGAACTATTCATTTCTATCATAATTTTACTAGATTCGGATGCTGTCACGGAGTTGATCTATGAGCTGTTTTGGAGATATTTGGACTCAAATTTGGAAGAAACAATTCTTATGGTTCAGCTTTCAACGATTCAAAAGGTAATAGATGCAAGGTTTGTTCATTTTCTAGTTTGTCAAAGAATCATTCGCTTCGAGTTTGTGCAATGTTTGTCTGGAGCTGGACAAATTGAACCTTTTCCGACTAACGCAGCAAGACGATTTTACAAAACGAATCAAGCGAATCAACACGCAGCGTTACTACACTCAACACAAGTTCAATCTGATTCGTGAAGAGAACGAGGGTTACTCGAAGTTGTTAACGTTTCTTCATCAGTCCAAACTCACCGAATCGACTCTTCTCTCCGTAATCTCGAGTACGATCGGACTCTTCTCGCTCGATCCAAATCGTGTGTTTGACATGCTTCTGGACGCTTGTGAGTTCGAGCCATCGAAATATGTGCTGATTCGAAATCTGTTCAGCGAGTTCAAAACAGAGGAGATTTCCCGGATTTTGCGATTCAAGTTTGTGTTTTATCAGACACACAACGTGATTGAAAAGCGATGGAATGATGTGTAGGACGGTGTGGTGCCTTCTTCGCTTCTGCTTCTCTCCGCCCAGCTTTGTCGCGATGGATTCGTTTCCCTCGATTCTATCTTGTCCAGCTTCGCCAGCGAGGAAGTAAAGCTGCGTGAATTCGCTCAGTCGCGCGTAGTTTCTGGATAGTTTGTTTCTCTGTAGACAAATCAGCTTTACGAGGCCATTTCGACTATGAAGAAACTGAGCGGTGATCTGCCTTCGTCTCCCCACGCCGTGGTTCCCAGTCCTGCCACACTCAATCTGGTGAACTTTCTCATTGAGGGTTGTTCGGTGTTGTCGTTCCCCGCGGTAATGCGAATCTGGAAGCATGTGCGAGAGAGTGGAGTGAATCCTTGCTGGTGGATGGCATTCGTGAAAGCGATTTGCAAGCTGCTGGTGGATATGTCGAGTTGTGTGTACAGGAAGATCCCATCCGCTTTCTCCATGCTCTTCAGATTGAATGAATCCAATGAATCCAATGAATCCAATGAATCCAATCCACTTCATTCTATTGTTGTTTTTCGAATATTGAATTCACATCACTTATTTTGGGTCTTCTTATTCCATTTATTCGATTTAGATTTTGAATGCTTTTCCACCCAATATCTGTGATTGTGATTACTATCAGATTTCTTTGATATAATCACAACGTTGTATTCATTCGGGTAGTGTGTTCTTCCATCACATTCATGATTTAACCACGCATTGTTTGATATTGCGATTTAACGTTTTACGAAGCATTATTCCTATCCTCATCTAAAGCAAGTGATAGGAATGAAGCATTTATCGATAAGTTTAGATTCATTGCCTCCATATATAGTCAACATATATGAATCATCTCTATTTGCATTAGCAATGATATTCTTTTTGTTATTTTCATATCTGTGAGACATAGAGTCTCTCTCTATTAAACGATTACCCGCTTTTCATGGACATCTACTAGAAACATCTTTATTAAACACCAAAGAATGCTATTGCTGGTATTTCCCAAGTACAGTACTATTGTTTGTTGTATTCATACTCGTTATAATACCCCTTTTGAAGATATTGGCTATTTGAATATATCAGTCTGGTATTATCTAACGATAGGTTCACTATGCATTGATAATTGAATATCTACTTTTGTCATCCTGTCTGAACTATTGTGTTGATCATAAGGATATCCTTCTCTTCTGTGGTTTATCACCATTGATTTCATCTCATTTCACTTTTGGTAGGAATTCCACACTCGCTCTCCATTTTGCCTTCATGAATTCAATAATCATTAATTAACATGTTCCTTATTCCTCGTAGTATCGATTATCCCAAATAATATGCATTTATTACTTAAGTAATAAGGAAGTCATTAGTCTTTGTGCCTTTTCTCCTATTAATGGATTTATCGATAGTGAACACCTATAGCTATTTAATCATATATTTCTTTGAGACATATCTCTAAAAATAGCCATTTTACCTTTGGAAACGAATCTATTCTGCTTTTGTAGTCAAAATTCAATTGTGCAGTATGTATCTATTATTATTCTGTATACTAAGTACGGATATGCACAAAACACTGACTTTTAGTCTCGATTGCGCTAAGCGTCATTACTTGTGACTCTGGACAAACCTATATGAAATTTGTAAAAGTTTCTGGTTACGAAAATGTGAATGATGAGATATTTGTAGTTTTATCTGGTGTTACTACTCTTTACACTGGTTCCGGCTTTATTAACAATGAAACTCGTATTACTGAGCAATGCTTGACCTCTTCATTAAATAATCAGTATACTATTGTGTTATTCACTACATCTGGTACTAGTTGGTCCAGTGGTTCTTATCTTACTATATATGGCAAATATGGGAATGCTGTATTCAAATTTTTGTTGGTTGATGCGAGTGGAAGAACCTATCCTCTTTCTTTGTATTACGGTATTGAACAGAATGCTACGTGGAAAATAGTCTCTGGAAGTGCTTCTTCAGGATGGACTGATTACTCTTTCTCCGATAGTTCTTGGATAAATGCTACACTTGGCTCTGATCCAATTCCTGCAATGTCTGGTACTCAGTATTTCCGCAAACAGTTTGTGGGTCTTTCTGATATGGCTGCTTATGATGTGCGATTGTACTACAAGGCTGGAGTGATTGCCTATATCAATGGGAATGAAGTGTATCGGGACAATCTACCTGATGGATCTGTTTCTTCTACTACTGCTGCGACTGGGCAATATTCTGAGCTTGCCTATCGTGGATTCATTCGACCTGGCTCGGAAGTGGCTTCACAACAATCGATTCTGGCTGTGGAGGTTCATTTTCTAAATCCTCAAAGTACTGTCGATTTCAATGCCTATCTTGCTATCCTGGCTCATTCAGTTAATCAGTTCAATTGCTTTATGTATGCTGAGTCTATCGAGGTACAATCTGATACTGGATCAAATGTGGATAATATCATTGATTTTGATAAGCTATCCTATTATTATGCCAATTCTTCCGATCTTCCTGCTACTGTAACCTACACTTTTCAGGGACCGAAACCCTTCATTAATGTAATCCGTATTTGGCCTTATACATCGATTTTATCAGCACCAAGTGAAGTCTATTGGCAAGGATCGAATGACAATTCGGAATGGATGGATGTGATTAGTATTGAAAATGCATCGTATGATGGCGAAGTGTTCAACTGGTTTACTGGCTATTACCAAGCTTCTTTATTTAACCACTATCGTGTCCGAATTGCTAGTAGTGTTAATTCTACTTATGTAACGGCATATGAATTGCATCCTATGATTTGTCACGTATCAATTCCTCCTTCAATCGCTTTCACTCCTAACAATTATACTATTTTGGCAAAATACGAAGAGGTACATATTCAACCTGATCTCGATGGATTCTCTTCATGTTCAGCGGAAAACCTTCCTGAAGGTCTTACAATCGATCCTTCCACTTGTGTGATTTCTGGATTTGCGAATGTCGTTGTGTCAAACCAGACGATTACTGTAACATCGACTATGAGTGTCAGAACATACACTGGATCGTTTATTCTTACAGTTCAAGAATGTGCTGGTACAATGCTTCATATTCTTCGTACTTACAAATTTAATGCTGCTTATGAGAGTTTCGAAATCAAGGATGCTTTGACTCAGGAAGTGGTTATGTCTATTGCTTTCAATTCGAATCAGACGAATAATGAAGACTGGACAACAAATGTTTGTGTCAGTGGATCGAAGTATGAAGTGGCGCTTGGATCCACTACTGATTCTTGGTATCTAGGATCTTATTTATACATATATTCTTATCTGTATGGTAATGAAATGGAAACGATTCTTCGTATGAGATATGATATGAGAAGTGGTTCTGCTGCAACTCGTACTTTCAATGCTCGATACACTATTAGTCCTCGTTCTAACTGGTATTACAAGCTTGGAACAATCCCAGCAGATTGGTATTCATCGACTTCCACTGAAGGATGGAACGAAGGAAATGAAAGCAATTTTCCCGATTCGTCCAATCAGATTCAGCTGTACAAGAGGACATTTTCTATTTTGGATATGAACAATTCGATTGGATTCGTTCTTTCTCTGAAGTTCAAGTATGGATGCATTGTCTATTTGAATGGACATGAAGCATATAGAAAGGGCTTGACGGATGCCACGATCACTACTTCGAGTTATTCGGATAACAACAGTTACTCATCTGCTATATATCGTCAAGTTTCTCTTCCTATCAAGACGGTTCAAATTGGAAATACTCTTGCTGTGAATTATATTCAGCAAGGATTGAATACCATTGCTATTGGAATCGTTGCTGCCGATGCAAACCAGAAAGAAGCAATCTTCGATTGTGCTCTTCGATTGATGAGTGACGAAACTGAATCTCGTGTTTTTGACTATGCAGTTAGTTACAGTGGATTTAATAGTTATTCTTCATCTATATTTAGTCAATATTATGATTCTTCTATTTATTCATCAACCTGTACTGAAAACTATTTGAATATCGCTTTCAATAATGATCGTCATGAATGGATCAACTCTGTGACTCTCAAATTGCACTACACGCAGAATGATCAACAACCACATGAGTTTGTATTGAAGGCTCGAAGTGGAAATGATGATTGGACAGTTTTGACTACTGTATTTGATCTTACTTGGAGTCAAATTGGCGGGTCACGCACAATCTATTTTGCCAACAGCATAGCATATCATGAATACCGTTTTGAGGACTTTGCAACAGGTGATAATTCGAAGTGTGGATGGAAACTGAATACCATAAACTTGAATTCGATAGATACATCGATGACAATTCCCGAACTCGAATATAATTCTATCGTAATTCCCAAGGATTATATTATGGATATACTGTATCCTAACTCCGAATATTACTACAATTTCCAGATCAGTCCTGCTCTACCTGATGGAATTACTTTCGATCCTAACATTGGCATTATTTCTGGAACTCCAAGGAATGAGATGGGAACTACCATTTATTCAATCACTGCCAATAAGCTAACTGGAGGTACTTCCACAGCTACCTTCTCTATTACTGTCGAGGTTTGCACAGAAAGTCGTGGGTTAATCAGTCTGGTGGTTCGTACAGATGAATTTCCTGAGCAATCCTCCTACAAACTCTATCAAGGAATTGGGACAAGTGGATCTGTAATAAGATCGAATGATCATTTTGAGTTGTCTCTTTCTCTGAACTATGTGGACTTTTGTTTGGAGAGTGGAGTCTACACTCTAGAACTATTCGATTCTGCAAGAGATGGTTGGTCGAATCCTGCTGGTTATTATCTCACTGTTGAAAAGGGTGAGATGATCTTTGAAATGGGTCAGGTTCCCAGCGGGGTGGCTTCTGTAAGTACGATGTTCTCTTCCTATTTGCCATTCCAGATGGAATATACTGAATGGAAGATCAGTTACGAATATGTGGAGAATTGGAATACAGTAAGTTTTGATGATTCTGAATGGGTGTCGAAGAAAGCGGCTGCGATTGGAAAAAACGAAAGAATCATAACCTACCTTCGCAAAGAAGTGGATCTTCCTGATATTGACATTTATCAAGTGTTGAATATTCTTGTGAAGTATGAAGGAGGCATCATTGCCTATTTCAATGGCAGGGTGGTCGCTCGATTCAATCTGAATGAGAATTTCGATTTAGAAGCATTATCCGTTTCTCAATATAGTGGAACAAAATTCTCAAAGTTTCATGTGATTCTAAGCATTGTTGGAGGAATGAGCGGAAAGAATATAATAGCATTTGAAGTCTATTGTTTGAGTAGTTCATGTTCTCATGATGTTGTGTTTGATGCCAGTGGAGTATTTGGAGTAAATGAATGTTCGATTGTATTGGATAGTTATTCATCAATTATTGGAACGAGTCCTTTTATGGGAACCTTCGATACATTGCTTGATTTGAATCCTACAACCTATGGATTCCAGATAAATTCTGTGGGAACAATTCTTGATTGGAAAGTAGATAATTTGGAAGGAACTCGATTCAATGCTTTTGGTATGCAGACTGTGTATAATAGAGACCATTATGGATTTTCTCTGTTTGCCATGAAGGTTACCTCTTCTATTTTTGATAATATACTGGTAGTTACCAACGAAACTGTAAAGGAACTGGGACGAAGTAGTTGGTCGATTCCTCGGGGAACATTTGGATTCAGACAAATCAAGTTTCAAGTGGATATTCCAGCATCGGACAATGTGTATGTGAGTTCGTATATGCTCTTGTACTGCAAATCTAATGGAACGGACGTTTGTCCTGGAATTGATGGTTATGCCTCTGCTAGAGAAGGAGAGTATTCTTTGGGTGATTGTGGAGGTGGATATTATGGAAACAAATATCGTATTTGCTCGAACGGCCAATTGGGAGAAATTCACTCTGAGTATTGCAAACTAAAGCCGCCCGCTAATTTGCATTATGAAAATAGTGTGTATGAATTTATCTTAGATAAGGAAGTTCGTATTAAAGCTCCAACTCATAGTAACATAATCGAAGAGTTTTATTTGGGTTATGAAATGGTTCTTCCTGATGGATTATCATTGAATTCTAAGAATGGAGAAATCACTGGAGTACCAACTGAAACATGTTATGAAAGAAGGATCACGATCTATGGAAAGAATCAGGTCGGTTATATTTCTACAACTATCACAATGACTGTTAGAAAAGGAAGATGCGAAGCTGACGGAATCTTTGAAGCCGCAAACGTTGGTGATGTTTATGTTTATCAATGCTCATTGGATGACTTATATGTGGGTAAAATAACCAGAGCTTGTGTACTTGGAGAAAAGGATGGAGAATGGGGCGAAATCAATGGATTCTGCATGTCTGCTTATTGGGTCCCTGTTATTGTTTTAATTATTGCCGTTCTATTAAATAGCATAGTTGCATATATAAAATTCGGCACACGACCTAAAAAAACGAGAACTAGACATCAGAAAGTGAATCCTAGAAAAGAGAAAAAGCATTTGAAAACAAAACCACCAAATTCTACAAAGAATCAAAATCATCTCTCCTTAAATCGTACTGTGCGTAAACTAGAACCTGTTCGTGTGAAACCAGAACACAGAGTGGAACCTATAAAAAAGCCTATTAATCTCAATGCTGACAAGGGAGAAGAAAGAATATCTGAGAGATCTTCTTCTCTTCCTCAAGTGATGCCAGTTAATGTGGAACCTAGAAGAGAACCCATTGTTGTCAATCCTGAGAATAAGAGAATGAAAAAACATAAAAGATCTCATTCACATAATAAAGGTTTGCCAGTCAATGCACATCATAGAAGACATCATTCACACAGAAGCCGGAATACAGCAGTCGATATACTTAACAGATCTGATTCAGATAATGAAGTGATGCGACTTAATAGTGAACCTAGAAGAGGACCCATTGTTGTCAATGTTGAGAATGAAGAAAGAATGTTCGATATTGTTGATTCTGATATTGAAGTTCTACCGCTCAATAATGAATCTAATGATGTCGATAATGAGATTAGAGTTGAAGTTGTTCCAGTTCATTATTGACTCATTTCTCAGGTAATAAACATTAGTAACGTAACAGTATAAACACATTTCTTGTATTCTCTTTCTTTTATTGAACACACTACTGATAGTTTTCGTTGGCTATGCCTATTTCACTGTTTTAGCTAAGAGTTTGACGATTAAATTCAATCCACTATTACTCATTGATTTCCGAGAAAATGGCAACAGTCCAATGTTTCATTCCCAGATCTATTGTATTTGGATAACTAGAATTGGTTTAAGTATTAGGGGAGATGTGTGGAAGAATAACGATGTTTTGTGTTTTAATGCTTTACAATCTCATTGTTGTTTTAGTGAATTCGATAAAGTGAATGTTATTCTCTATATCGTTTACTGAATAATGTAATTCGACAGGTGACTATGAGAAGTATGAATAGGATAATGAGTATCGCTTGGAATACACTCTCATTTCAACACAATTATACTCCTCTAAATGAATCGAGAATTTACAATTATACATAACATCTCACTAATTCTGGTTGTTTAAAAAGCTACTTAGGAATCTACTTGTTTGGCAGAAAATAGACAATATGATGCATAACGTATGGCTGTATAGAAAAAGTACTTTTAATATAGCTGCTTATACAAAATAGACATGTTATTTGTATGCCAATTCAAATATCAAACATTCTCCTATCTTCGTCCAATACTCACTTCATCATGTTTATACAAAAGACATTAAGATTGCAGAAATCAGGGAATTAATATTGTCATCGTGTTTTCAATGAAACCCAAATTTGAATTCCTATTGACCAATAGTAATTAGAATAATAGCCACATTTTGAAATCAGATATGTGTAATCAATTAAGTGCTTTACTATTCGATTCGTAGTATGTTATGGATAGAATCCGATTTATTGGGAGAATCGAATCGATTTGAATTGACATGTGTTACAATAAGGAATATTCAAAGCCTCAAAATTATAATAATCATATTCGACTTCCGGGCCTTCTACAACATCAAAACCCAATCCGGTGAAAACCTTGAGCAGCTGATCCTGCACCAGCGAAACCGGATGAATGCCTCCGATGGGCGCATGTTTGCGCGGCTCTGTAACGTCGATCGCTTCGCG
>OKSD01004266.1_pt1 | contig 9879 bp, 10 predicted proteins | sample 1601221 | NCBI WGS metagenome assembly OKSD01 (sample SAMEA3541550, study PRJEB24748) | human gut metagenome | biome: human gut; feature: human-associated habitat; material: faeces | place: China | collected 2012
CCGGGTGGAACTGTACAGAAAATGCAGGCTCGTTGAGATATCTGATACCCTCACAAGTGCCGTCATTGGCATTTACATAAAGCACCTTTGCTTCACCCTCAGGGAGCGAATCGTTCTCTACTGCATATCCATGGTTCTGTGATGTTATGTAAACTCTGCCTGTTTCAGTGTTCTCGGCAGGCTGGTTCGCACCTCTGTGACCATACTTCAGCTTGTGTGTCATCGCACCATGTGCAAGCGCCAAAAGCTGATGACCCAAACAAATTCCAAAAGTAGGTATCTTCATCTCAGAAAGCTTTTTAAGCTCCTCGATTATCTCAACATTCTCCGCAGGATCTCCAGGTCCATTTGAAAGCATTATGCCGTCAGGTGCAAGCTCCTTTATCCTCTCTGCCTTTGTATATGCAGGAACAACAGTTACCTCGCAGCCTCTCTTAACAAGCTCTCTTCCAATGTTGTGCTTTGCACCAAAATCGTAAAGCACTACCTTCCTCTTGACCTCTCCCTCAGGCTCGAATGTTTTCTCCTCCGAGCAGGTCGTGTTCTTTACAGCCTCAACTATCGTGTAGTTCTTAAGATCTGTCAGTCCGAAGCTTGAACCCTCAGGAACGATCTTTCCGTTCATAACACCCGACTCACGAACTATTTTTGTGAGCTGACGAGTGTCGATACCGTAAAGACCTACGATGTTATGCTGCTTTAAAAAAGTGTCAAGATCACCCTCACAACGGAAGTTGCTAGGCTCTTGACACCAATCTCTAACAATATAAGCTTTAACATGAGGACATTCACTTTCAAAATCCTCAGGAATAACGCCATAGTTACCAATTAACGGAAATGTCTGAACAACTATCTGTCCGTAGTAACTAGGGTCAGTAAGTGTTTCGAGATAGCCTGTCATAGCCGTAGTAAAAACAATTTCGCCAATAGCTTCGCCAGCTGCGCCGAAACTTTTACCCTCGAAAATAGTACCGTTCTCCAAAATCAGATACGCCTTCTGCACTATAAGCTCCTCCTTTTTCACGCAAATTTTTACGATTACTATTATAACACAACCGCCTGCCTTTGTAAAGGCTTTTAACACTTTTTTTAGTTTTTATTTTTCAGTGTAAAATAAAAAACGAGCAGACTGAAGTCCACTCGTAAAAACCTTATTCCGCAGCCGCAGAAACAGCCCCGCTTTTCTGTTCACGTTCTCTGAAAATAAGTCCGAAGACAAACCTCACTATAGGGCCTGCAAAGAAAAGCTGCCAGCAAAGAGCCATAGGAAAGTTCATAGCCGTTGTTTCTAACCATACCGCAATAACTTCCCTGCCTGCGTCCTTAAAAAGCAGCGTAGCCGCAAGGCTCATGAGTGGGCACATAAAAATAACAGAGATAGCAGATATGGCAAGCACAAGATGAAAAGGATTATCCTTTCTCACATCAACAATGCTGAAAGCCTTTTTCTTTGCTATCTTTCCCACAGCAAAAAAGTCAAGAACAAAAGCTATCGGAGCCATTATCACAAGCTCATGAAAAGCCTTGAGAAATACGGCATTTGACATTCCGCCCATGTTGAGTGCAATGTTGTAGCATATCATGGCGTATACCATCACAAACACCATCAGCACCGTAAAAACTATCTCCTGAAACAAATTCTTTGGCATAAAAAAATCCTCCTTATGATATCAAACCTACAGCCCTTTCGCAGACGCTGTGTTGTTCGTTATCATTCAGAGAATGTGCGTTTCCAATATAAACCTGTCTTAACAATATTCTATTGCTGTATTTCTTACTCATTCATTTTACCATATTTTAAGCCTGCCGTCAATTATCCAAATATGCAGAATATTTTCAAAAACTTGTCGAGAAAAATATATACTTTTACACAAAAAAACGAGCAGACCGAAGTCCACTCGTCTAAAATACTATTTTTTCTTTTTCAACGCCGCTTTAAGCCCTCTCATGATAACATCTCTCGCCTTAACAGCGTCCTCCTTGTCAAGAGGCGGCGTGTCACCAAGAGGATAATCTATACCGAGCTGCTCATACTTTACCTTGCCCATGGTGTGATAAGGCAGAACGTCAAGCGCTTTCAAAGTCTTGAGCTGTGAGATAAACTCGCCCAGCCTGAAAAGATATTCTTCCTTGTCCGTGATACCCGGCACAACAACATGACGTATCCATATAGGCACACCATGCTCCGACAAAAACTTTGCAAACGCAAGAATGTTGTCATTGTAGTGTCCCGTAAGCTTCTTGTGTTCCTCACGGTCAATATGCTTGATATCCAGCATAACAAGGTCAGTGCATTTGCAAAGCCTTTCAAACTTTTCCGTGCTGTCAGGCGTAAAAGTGATGCCAGAGCTGTCAAGACAAGTGTGTATCCCCTTTTCCTTAGCCTTTTCAAAAAGCTCTGTCACAAAGTCTATCTGCACCAAAGGCTCGCCGCCCGTGCAGGTAATTCCGCCGTTTTTCATGAACTCTTTTACCGAGTCATATTCCGCCAGCAGACTTTCAACCGTCCTCTTTGTACCCGTGCCTATCTTCCAAGTATCAGGATTGTGGCAGTAAAGACATCTCATAGGACAGCCCTGAAAGAAAATAACAAACCTTATCCCCGGTCCGTCCACCGTACCAAAACTTTCCGTAGAATGTATAAATCCCTCCATGGGATATCCCTCCTTTTTTATTTCGCATGAACGCACGACCGTTCAACCTGCACAAACCATTCTGTATTGGTTGACACCCTCGACGTCCCGTTTCTGCTCGCTCACAAATTTATATCACCGCACACCTATCCGCAAAAAGCAACAAACGAGCGGCAGCTCTCATCCACATAAAACAAGATGTTCCATGTAAGACGACGCCGACCGCCCGTGTGCATATTATCCGCAAAGAAACTCATTCTATGCGGCAAAGCTCAAATTAAAGGCTCTTGTGGAACGTTCTTGAAATAACGTCGTCCTGCTGCTCCTTAGTAAGTTTTACGAAGTTTACAGCATAGCCTGAAACTCTGATAGTGAGCTGTGGATACTTCTCAGGGTGAGCCTGAGCGTCCAGAAGAGTTTCTCTGTTAAGTACATTTACATTAAGGTGATGACCGCCTTTTTCAGCATATCCGTCAAGAAGTCCGATAAGGTTGTCTACCTGTGCCTCTGTTGGTTCAAAGTTTGCCATAGTAATACATTCCTTTCTTAGTATTTATGGAAAACAAGCGGAGAACGAACCTCCGCCGTTTTCTAAAATAGGGAGTTAATCTTCATCTCTGTCAACAGCGTCCTCTTCTGTAGGCTGACAGCAAGCCGTCTTGCCGTCACCGCCACAATCGGAAGTGCTGTAAGTTTTAACGTTCAGACCTTCTTCAGTTTCGTCAACGTCTATCGTAAGATGACCTTGACCGCCCATCATAAGTCTGTCAATGACGTCAACAAGCTCGTTTACCTGAGCCTCGTCCTCGTCCTTTTTAACATTAAACCCCATCTTCGTTAAGCTCCTTAGCTATGCTTTCAATATCAAGGTCGCCCATGAATACCTTGTCGTCCTTGCCAAGAGCGTCAGGAATGATAGAGAATGTGTTTGAGATACCGTCCTGAGCGTGTCTGAATGGCAGCTTAGCAACTGAAGAAAGTGATGCAGAAGCGCCATGAGTATCTCTGCCGTGCATTGGGTTAGCACCAGGAGCAAGAGGCACACCGATCTTTCTTCCGTCAGGTGTAGAACCGGTCTTCTTACCATAAACAACGTTAGATGTGATAGTAAGGATAGACATTGTAGGAACACCATCTCTGTATGTGTGGTGCTTTCTGATCTTGTCCATAAATGTTCTGACGAGGTCAACTGCGATCTTGTCAACTCTCTCGTCGTTGTTGCCATACTTAGGGAAATCGCCCTCAACTTCGTAGTCAGTTACGATTCCGTCCTCATCTCTGATGCACTTTACCTTAGCATACTTGATAGCAGAAAGTGAGTCAGCAACAACTGACAGACCTGCGATACCAGTAGCGAAGTATCTCTTAACATCTCTGTCATGAAGAGCCATCTGAACTCTCTCATAAGAATACTTATCGTGCATATAGTGGATAACGTTCAGTGTATTTACATACAGACCAGCCAGCCACTCCATCATATCGTCATACTTAGCCATTACATCATCATAATCGAGGTAATCGCCTGTAACAGGACGATACTTAGGACCTACCTGTATCTTTAGTCTTTCGTCAACACCGCCGTTGATAGCATAAAGCAAGCACTTAGCAAGGTTAGCTCTTGCACCGAAGAACTGCATTTCCTTACCGATCCTCATTGAAGATACACAGCAAGCGATAGCATAGTCGTCACCATGTGTAACTCTCATAAGGTCGTCGTTCTCGTACTGGATAGCAGAAGTCTTGATAGAAGTCTTAGCACAGAACTTCTTGAAGTTTGAAGGAAGCTTTGTGCTCCACAGAACTGTCATGTTCGGCTCTGGTGCAGGACCAAGGTTCTCAAGTGTGTGGAGATATCTGAATGAAGTCTTTGTTACCATTGGAACGCCGTCGATAGAAACGCCGCCGATAGACTCTGTTACCCAAGTTGGGTCGCCTGAGAACAGTGAGTTATACTCAGGTGTTCTAGCGAACTTAACAAGTCTGAGCTTCATGATGAAGTGGTCAACAAGCTCCTGAGCCTCCTGCTCTGTGAGGATACCTCTGTCCATATCTCTCTTGATGTAGATATCGATAAATGTAGAAGTTCTGCCAAGTGACATTGCAGCACCGTTCTGCTCCTTAACAGCAGCAAGGTAGCCGAAGTACAGCCACTGGATAGCTTCCTTAGCGTTCTTAGCAGGACGTGAGATATCGTAGCCGTAGATCTCGCCAAGCTTCTTGAGTTCGCCAAGGGCTCTGATCTGCTCAGAAAGCTCTTCTCTAAGTCTGATGTTCTTAGAAGTCATTCTTACCAGCGATGTAGCAAGCTGATCCTTCTTGTCCTCAACAAGATAGTCTATACCGTAAAGAGCAACTCTTCTGTAGTCGCCTATGATCCTTCCTCTGCCGTAAGCGTCCGGAAGACCTGTGATGATAGCAGCGTGTCTGGCAAGCTTCATCTCAGGTGTGTAAGCGTCAAAAACGCCCTGATTGTGAGTTTTTCTATATTCAGTAAAGATCTTTACAACTTCAGGATCAACTGTGTAGCCGTTCTGCTCGCAAGCATTCATAGCCATTCTGATACCGCCGAAAGGCTGAAGAGAACGCTTGAAAGGCTTGTCAGTCTGGAAACCAACGATCTTCTCAAGATCCTTGTTAAGGTAACCAGGGCCGTGTGAGGTGATAGTAGAAACGATCTTAGTGTCCATATCGAGAACACCGCCGGCTTCTCTCTCCTTCTTTGAAAGCTCCATTACCTGTTCCCAGAGCTTAGTAGTTGCTTCTGTAGGGTCTGTAAGGAAGCTGTCGTCACCGTCATATGGTGTGAAGTTCTTCTGGATAAAATCACGAAGATTGATAGAAGTGTTTGACCATCTGCCGGGCTTAAAGCCTTCCCATTCGTCATAAAACTGTCTTTCCATTTTATACTCTCCTGACATAAGATTTCGGGCAGCACATATTACCTCAATATTCAGTATTGCATACCTATTAATAATACTACCGCTCGTATGTTAAAATAATAACATACTTCAAAATCAAAGTCAAGTCACATTCAGAAATATTACTCTTACGCCATACTTCTTTCATATGTTAGAATTGGTTACCCAATTCACGGAAAATTATTTGAATAAAAAAAGTGATCGCCTACAAAAAGCTCAAACATTTTTTGCAACAAAAGCGGTGCAGAGCATTCCGCTCCGACACCGCTTTGTAATTGATTTTTTTGCAATTCTTCTATTGCTTTTCTGCACCGCTTAGCAGGCTTGCACCTATAGAGGCTCTCTCCGCAGACATTTTGCTCGCTTCGCTCGTGGGTGCGTTTACTTTGTGTTGGTGATTTGCTCGGTATGGCGCTGCCATTCCTCACTCCTCACTTAAAAACTACGCTCTCTCGACTTTGAGCAGATTTGTCGTTCCGCTCATTCCAAGCGGTACTCCTGCTGTAATAACGACAAGGTCGCCCTTCTTCATATAGCCAAGCTCCACAGAACGCTCCAGAGCGTGTCTGATGAGTTCGTCAGTGTTTGTTTTCTCTTCGATAACGCCTGCTCTGATACCCCATGAAAGGCTGAGCTGATGATATGTTGTATCGTCAGTTGTAAGTGCGATTATAGGACAGTTCGGACGGAATTTTGAAAGCGTTCTTGCTGTTGTTCCGCCCTTTGTTACTGTCAGGATCGCTACAGCATTAAGGTCATGGGCAGTTGTAACAGTAGCGTGTGAGATAGCGTCGGTGATAGATGAATTTCTCTCGTCTGCTCTTTTCTTGAAACGTGAGATATAGTCGATATCCTTTTCGGTCGTTTCTGCGATAAGACTCATGGTCTTGACAGCCTCAACAGGATATTTACCCGCGGCAGTTTCCCCTGAAAGCATTATAGCAGACGAGCCGTCATAAATAGCGTTTGCAACGTCGGTTATCTCGGCTCTTGTAGGACGTGCGTTTGTTATCATAGACTCCAGCATCTGAGTTGCCGTGATAACGTTTTTGCCTGCGTTGTAGGCTTTTCTGATAAGCTCTTTCTGGATAGCAGGTATCTGCTCGAAAGGTATCTCAACGCCCATATCTCCTCTTGCTACCATTATTCCGTCAGCAGCGTCAAGGATCTCGTCAATATTGGCAACACCCTGAGCGTTTTCTATCTTAGCGATAATTCTAGGATTGAACCAGCCAAGGCTCTGAGTAAATTTTCTAAGATAAATAACGTCAGCGCCTGTTCTTACGAATGAAGCTGCGATATAGTCAAATCCCATTTTTGCACCAAATTCAAGGTCAGCCATATCAGCGTCAGAAATGTAAGGCATAGAAAGGTTTACATCAGGTACGTTGATACCCTTGTGGTCGGAAACAACTCCGCCGTGGATAACTTCGCAGACGATGTCAGTGTTGTCAACTCTGGTAGCTTTCAGCTCGATATTTCCGTCATTGATGAGTATTCTCGTGCCTACAGAAACGTCCTTTGGAAGCTGTGGAAATGTGATAGAGCAGATAGTTTCGTCACCCTCCACTTCTCTTGTGGTAAGTGTGAATGTATCGCCGTCCTTGATAGTAACAGGCTTGTGATCCTTAAAGTTTTTAAGTCTTACCTCAGGTCCTTTTGTATCAAGAAGAGTTGCAATATTAACGCCAAGTTCTTCCCTTAGCTTGCATACAGTTTCAAAACGAGCCTTATGAACACTGTGGTCAGAGTGTGAGAAATTGAATCTCGCAACGTCCATGCCGTTTTTCATAAGCTCACGCATAATGTTTTCGTCATCTGTGGAAGGTCCGATAGTGCATACGATCTTAGTTTTTTTCATTTTTACTCTCCTAACATACATTACTATTTCAACGCATTAGCGTTTTAATCCAAAAAATAAATCTTTTTAATTTATTATAACCGATTTTAACTTAATCGTCAATAGCGCAATGTATAATTTGTGTAAAATCGAAAGACAAAATCATACATTTTTTCAAAACAAAAAAACGGACGATCTTAATAACCGCCCGTTCAACATCTTATCTTCCGAAGCAATCCTCGCAAAGCTCACGAAGATCCTTTGCCGCCTTTTCAATATCAGGCTGAGAAACCACCGCAGAAACTACCGCAGCACCGTCAATACCCATACCCTTAAAATTCGGCACAGTTTTTTGATTAACTCCGCCTATTATTACGATAGGGATATCCACAGCGGCTCTTATTTCTACAAGTTGTTCCTTTGTGACAGCTCTTGCGTCTGTCTTTGTGTTGGTGGCATACATTGCACCAACGCCAAGGTAATCTGCACCGTCTGCCTGTGCTTTTTTAGCTTCTTCAAGAGTTGCCGCAGAAATACCTATTATCTTGTCCTCACCGAGGATTTTTCTTGCAACTGCACATGGCATATCGCTCTGTCCCAGATGAACGCCTGCACAATCAACAGCCTGTGCGATATCAAGTCTGTCGTTGATGATAAGCGGCACATTGTATTTGTCCGTTATCTTTTTTACTCTGACTGCAAGCTCATAGAATTCTCTTGAAGTGCAGTCCTTCTCTCTTAGCTGGATAACTGTACAGCCGCCTTTTACGCCCTCCTCTACCGACTGCTCGATAGTTTCGCAGGACATAAGCCCACGGTCTGTACAGAGATAAAGCGTGTAGTCAATTTTCGATTTGTCCATTTTTTTACCCTCTTATCTTTTATCATAAAATAACTTCCATACCTGTCTTGTATGGCTTCAGCCCTGCCTTTTCGTAAAATTTTCTTGCCGATGGATTGCACTCCCACACGTTGAGAGTAACATTATAACAGCCCTGCTCCTTAGCGAATTTCTTCACCGCCTCGTAAAGTACCGAGCCGATATGCTGACCTCTGCAATTTTCATCAACACACAGATCGTCGATATACAAAGTTTTTATATCCGTGAGAACATTGTCGCCCTTATGCTCCTGAAACACACAAAAAGCGTAACCCTTCATCACATCATTTTCATCAACTGCGGCAAATATAGGCTTAGTTTTATCCTTGAGCATAGCTTTAAGCTCGTTATCAGTATACTTTTTCGCACCCTCTTTAAAAAGGTCAGGTCTGCCCTGCTGATGAACTCTCTCTACCTGATAGAGCAAGCTGTTCATTTGTGGTATATCCTTTTCACAAGCAAATCTTACGGTCATTTTTCATTCTCCTTTGTATGAAAAAGTATGATATGCAATGCAAACGGACGAACACTGTTCGCCCCCGCAAGCAACATCACCACATAAAATTTAGTGGCATCACATTGATATGATACCACTAGATCTGAAATATTGCAATACTAAACTTCTTCTATCTTAGCCTTAGCCGCAAATACCTGACTATTCATTTTGCTGATTGCGTCAATGATAGAAATATGGAAGCTTCCAGAGCCTATCTCTCCAGCATTTTCATATGCGAACTCGCCTGCTATGCCCATGCTTGCAATGCCTGTTACAGCGGCGGTATACATATCATCGCAAGCACCTGCGAATGAGCCTACAAGTCCTGTTGTCATACAGCCTGTGCCTGTTACCTTTGAAAGATATGGGTGACCGTTTGATATCCTTGCGACTCTTTTTCCGTCTGTTATTGTATCCACCGCACCTGTGATAGCTGCAACGCAGTTATACTTTGCGGCTGTTTTTTTCGCAACGGAAACAGGGTCGTTTTTCTCGTCAGCTTCCGAGGTGTCAACACCCTTTGTGGAAACTTCTAGTCCTGCAAGATATGACATTTCAGAAAGATTTCCTCTGAGTATGCTTATCTTCACATTTTCAAGTATACGCTTTGCAGTTTCATTTCTGAAATTTGATGCTCCTGCTCCAACCGGGTCAAAAACTACAGGAACGCCAAGCTCGTTGGCTTTCTTTCCTGCGGCTACCATTGACTCGACTGTTCTTGCATTGAGAGTACCCATGTTTATAACGAGAGCCTTTGAGATAGAAGTTATATCTGCTGCTTCTGCGATATCGTCTGCCATGATAGGTGAAGCGCCAATGGCGAGAATGCAGTTTGCAACGTCATTTACAGTAACATAATTTGTGATACAATGCACCAAAGGGCATATATCTCTTACCTTGTCTGCTGCTTTCGCACAGCTTTCAATTATAGTGCCCATTATGCTCTTACCTCCTTTGAGAAGCCAAGGAAATTATCAAATACTTTTGCCTTTTTAAGAGCTGTAACGATAACGATAGCAAGAACTGTACCGCCTGCACAGCTTACAAAGAAAGGCAGAATATAAACTGTTATTGCTGCGGCTGGTGCGCCAACGAGGAATCTTGCAACAGGG
>OKSD01004277.1_pt1 | contig 9854 bp, 7 predicted proteins | sample 1601221 | NCBI WGS metagenome assembly OKSD01 (sample SAMEA3541550, study PRJEB24748) | human gut metagenome | biome: human gut; feature: human-associated habitat; material: faeces | place: China | collected 2012
GGGGTCACCCGCCCCTGCCACATCTCAAACCCAACACCAACCGCAAAAGAGGTAATATTCCATGGAGCAAAACACCCCCATCACCGGCCGCATCCATTCGGTCGAAACGTTCGGCCTTGTCGATGGCCCCGGCGTGCGGTATGTCCTGTTTGTGCAGGGCTGTGCCATGCGCTGCCGCTATTGCCATAACCCCGAAACCTGGCCCTGCACCATTGGGGAGCAGCAAACCCCGGCCCAGGCCCTGCAAAAAGCCCTGCGCTATCGCACTTACTGGAAAAATAACGGTGGCCTGACCGTCAGCGGCGGTGAACCGCTGTTACAGATCGACTTTGTGTCGGAGCTGTTCCGCCTGGCCAAACTGCAGGGCGTGCATACCACCCTGGATACCGCCGGCCAGCCCTACACCACCGCGGAACCGTTCTATTCCAAGTTTGAGACCCTGATGCAGAACACCGACCTGGTGATGCTGGACCTGAAAGCCTTTTACCCGGACCGCCACAAGGCCCTGACTGGCTGCGATAACACCCCCATTCTGGATATGGCGCGCTGGATGGGCGAACATGGCAAAGCCATGTGGATCCGCCACGTTCTGGTGCCCGGGCTGACGGACGATGAAGCCGAGCTGCGGGAGATGAGCGATTTTATCAAATCCCTTGGCAGCGTGCGCCGCGTGGAGGTGCTGCCCTACCATACCCTTGGCCTGTTCAAGTGGGAAAAACTTGGCATCACCTACAGCCTGGATGGCGTTCAGCCGCCCAGCGAGGAAGCGGTTCAGCGCGCTGAAGAGCTGCTTTGCATCAAGGATTATCCGGATTTCAAAAAGTAAGGCAAGCTGTGCCGCTAAACGCGAAAATTTATTTCAAAAACAGATAAAAGGTGCTTGACGAACCACTTGAAACATGGTATAGTATACGCGTGGTTAGCGAGAACTAACCGGCAGGGCCGCTTTTGCTGGCGGCGCATGGAATGCCTCCCATCGCCGTGGCCCAGAAAAGGAACAGGTTTGCTCCCTGCTCCTGTCAAAGTCAGGCAGTTCTCCGTTTCAGGTGTTTGCTCTGCACCTTTTTCATTGCCTGAATCAAAACAATATGGCCCTCTCCCCAGCTGCTCCTTGGGAAGAGGGCTTTATTGTTTTGTTTTTATGTGGAGGTTGGGGAAGAATGGGGGCGGGTGGAAGATATAAATTACGGATCCACGGTGTGGGCCGCGCCGGTACCTCTACCGTGTTCCCGCAGGCTGTATTTGCCCTGTGTGATTCCACAAAGACTCTACGCTGCCTGGTGCCGGCAAGTCGGGCAGAAAGATTCAAAAACGAAAAACAAATCCACGAAAAAACGATGAAAATAAGACGCGGACCCAAGATGCAAGATATCCTGCTGTTTTTTGAAAATTATAGCTAAAATGATTGAAAGCCGCATCTTAATATGATAAAATGTAAATATTCATATGACATAAAGAGGAAAGAAAAAAGCTGGTTTTGCCCTGTGGGGAAAAGGCCTTTGCGGGCTTGCAGGCAAAACGGCATTGCGGTAGCTTTGCCGCAAAATACTGGTGCTGCCTTATCAACGGGGCGCAGTGGTATGCAGGCCGGCGGGCCTGGGATATGAAGAAAACTTGGAAGAAAAGGGAAACAGGGTATGATTACAAAGCGCGAAAAGCTGCAGTATGTCTATGTCTTTTTAACAGACCTTGCAGCTCTGGCCGCCAGTGTGATTCTGGCATGGCTGATCGTTGGCGGCATTATGGGGCAGCTGCTGCCTTACAGTGTTCTGGATTGGGTTCAGGCGCTGGTTTTGCTGGTGCTGGCCTATACCGTTACATTTTTCTGCTTTGACCAGACGGAAAACATTGTCAAGCGTACCCGCGGGCAGGAAGCCAAACTTTCCATCAAGTCCAACCTGCTGATGATGGTGATCTATTCTGCTTTTCTGACGCTGTCCAAAGCGGTTTTGCAGGATTCCCGCTATTTTCTGGTGGGGGTCGTGTCGTTTAACCTCTTCCTGCTCCCGGCGGCCCATGGCCTGCTCAAAAAGCTGCTGGTAAAAGCCCCTGACAGTCTCCAGAACGAAACGCTGGTTGGCATTGTTACCACCGGTGACCATGCAGGCAAGATGATCCGTGAGATCAGCAACGACTGGTCCCGCCGTGTGTGCGGTGTGGCCCTGCTGGAAGCCGCGGGGGATGCAATCGGTACCAAGGTGGAGAATATTGAAGTAAAAGCCAATTATGATACCTTTATGAACTGGCTGCGCCGCGCCGCTTTGGATGAAGTGTATATCGATGTTCCGATGGACAGCGGCGAATCCTTTATCCCGTACCTGGAAGAGATGGAAAGCATGGGCCTGACCGTGCATTTCCACATGCCGCTGCTGGACCGCATCGAGGAAAGCTGCTGCAACGAGACCAGCTCCGCCCGCCTGTGCCGCGATCTGGGCCGCTGTGCTGGCGGCAACCTGGTTACCATGGCTACCATTGAACCCAAGCTGCGGGACCAGATCCTGAAGCGCCTGATGGATATTTTGGGCAGCCTGGTGGGCTGCATCATCAGCATCCCCATCATTGCCATTACAGCCATCCCCCTGAAACTGGAAAGCCCCGGCCCGCTCTTCTTTAAGCAGAAGCGCGTGGGCCGCAATGGCCGTGTTTTCTACATCCATAAGCTGCGCAGCATGTATATGGATGCCGAGGAACGCAAAAAGGAACTGATGGCCCAGAACGAGATGAACGGCCTGATGTTCAAAATGCAGGATGACCCCCGCATTACCAAGGTGGGTAAGTTTATCCGCAAAACAAGCATTGACGAACTGCCGCAGTTCTTTGATGTTCTGCGCGGAGATATGAGCCTTGTCGGCACCCGCCCGCCCACGCTGGACGAGTATAAACAGTACGAAAGCCACCACAAGCGCCGCCTTTCCATGAAACCGGGCATCACCGGCCTGTGGCAGGTCAGCGGCCGCAGCGATATTGAGGATTTTGAGGACGTTGTCAAACTGGACGTTCAATACATTGATAACTGGAGCCTGTGGGGCGATATAAAGATCCTCTTCAAGACCGTATGGGTCGTCTTTGCCGGCCGGGGGGCAAAGTAAATCGTTAAATGCGTGGAATGGCAACCTAAAATATAAAAACATCAATCCGGAACCCATTTTTTCAACACAATAAGCGGAGCAGGGAACTGCTCCACTTTTTTTACAACAAAAACGCAGGAGGTACTTTGATTATGGCTGCAACGCAAAACAGGGATATGGGGAGCGGCAGCATTCCCAAGCTGCTGGCTCAGCTGGCACTGCCCGCGGTGGTGGCGCAGGTGGTAAACCTGCTGTATAACATTGTGGACCGCATCTATATTGGCCATATGCCGGAGGTCGGCGCATCCGCGCTGACGGGCGTTGGCCTGTTTACCCCCATTTTGATGCTGATTACCGCGTTTGCCATGCTGTGCGGCTCCGGCGGCGCGCCCCGCGCGGCCATTGCCATGGGCCGCGGCGATGACGATGCCGCCGAAAAGATCATGGGCAACTGCTTTACGCTGCTGCTGATTCTGGCGGCTGTGCTGACCGTTGTGTTTTATTTCGCTGCGCCGTCCCTGCTGGTGCTGTTCGGTGCCAGCGAAAAAACGCTGCCTTATGCGCTGGATTACGCCCGCATCTATATCATCGGCACCATTTTTGTGCTCATCGTTATGGGCATGAACCCCTTTGTCACCACCCAGGGCTTTGCCACGTTCAGCATGATGACCACCGTGATCGGCGCTGTGTGCAACATCATCCTGGACCCCATCCTGATTTTTGCCCTCAATATGGGGGTGCGCGGTGCCGCCACGGCGACTGTCATCAGCCAGGCGGTGGGCACGGTGTGGGTGCTGCGCTTTTTGACCGGCAGCCGCACCAGGCTGCGCCTGAGCGTGAAAAACATGCCGCTGGTGGGAAAAGTCATCGGCCCCTGCCTTGGGCTGGGCGTTTCCACCTTTGTGATGATTGCCACCGAAAGTATCCTTTCCATCAGCTTCAACTCCAGCCTGGCACGCTATGGCGGCGATATCGCCGTCGGCGCCATGACCATCATCACCAGCGCCACCCAGCTGCTCAGCATGCCGGTGCAGGGGCTTTGCCAGGGCGCACAGCCCATCATGAGCTTTAACTTTGGCGCGGGCAAGGGTGACCGCGTCAAACAGGCGTTTCGGTTACAGTTCATCATCTGCGTGGCATATGCAGCCGCGTTCTGGGCCGCCTGTATGCTGGTGCCCCAGATGTTTGCGAGCATCTTCTCCACCGATCCGGAACTGGTGCGGTACACGGCCTGGGCCATGCGCGTTTACATGGCGGGTATTTTCTCCACCGGGTTCCAGGTTTCCTGCCAGCAGAGTTTTGTGGCGCTGGGCCAAGCCAAGATCAGTCTGTTCATGGCCTGCCTGCGCAAGCTGATTTTGCTGATTCCCCTGATCTTTATCCTGCCCCTGATTTTGCAGGACAAGGTTTTTGCTGTCTTTTTGGCCGAGCCGGTCAGCGATATCATCGCGGCAACCGTAACCTGCAGCGCATTCTTTATCCGCTTTAACAAGATTCTGGCCACCAGCCAGAAAAAGGCGTAAGAATTTGTGGGATACCCGTCTCCCTGCAGCGTATTTTATAATGGGCAATCAACATTTGCCGTGCCTCTCACCCCGTAGGGGCGCACTCTGCGCCCGCCAACCTAAAAGGATAACGATTTTACCCAAAGGCATGTGCCGGAATCCCGCACATGTCTTTTTGTTTGCATCATAGCAAACTGTTTACCCGGCGCACCAAATTTGCTCAGTTGCCCTGCCTGCCGCTGGCGAACAAATTTCCGCCAAAACTCAGCATTTGGCGCGTCAACGGCCAAACAAGGTGCGCGTTCCCCCGAAACTGTATCCGACAAAAAAAGCAAATTACGCACAACCAACCTCAAACCCGGCGGGGCAGGGGATGGCAAACGGCGGATTTGGTGTTATAATTTCCGTGGAGTAAGAACGCTGGAAAGCCAGCGGAAAGGAACCGACCATGAAAGGCAAATGGATGAAAATAGTACGGCAGTATACGATCATCACGCTCGGCATTAGCATGATGGCGGTGGGGGTGTATTTCTTCAAATTTCCCAACAACTTTGTCTTTGGCGGTGTGACCGGCGCGGCGGCACTGGCTGCCAAGCTGACCCCGATTTCGGCCAGTGAGTTTTCCGCCGTGGTCAATATGTTGATGCTGCTTCTGGGCCTGATTTTTTTGGGCAAAGAGTTTGCGCTGACCACCGGTTATGCCACCGTGGTGCTTTCGGCGGAATTGATGCTGTTGGAAAAGGCCTGCCCGCTCAACGAGCCTTTGTCGGACCAGCCCATGCTGGAACTGATTTTTGCCATTGCGCTGCCTGCCATTGCTTCGGCATTGCTCTTCAGCGTGGGGGCTTCCAGCGGCGGCACCGATGTGATTGCCCTGATCGTGGAAAAATACACCCACCTGCACAGCATTGCAGCGGCGTTGTTTTTGACCGATCTGGTCATGGTGGTGGCGGCCTGCTTTGTGTTTGACCTGCACACCGCGCTTTACTCTTTCGTCGGCCTTACCGTTAAATCCCTGATGATCGACGTGGTGTTGGAGCGCATGAAGATGTGCAAAGCTATCTTGATCGTCTGCGACGACAAGGAGCCGATCTGCGACTTTGTGAATAAGGAACTGAACCGCGGCGCAACATACACCCCCTGCAACGGTGCATACACCAACCAGCCGCGCTACATTATCTATACCACCCTGACCCGGCACGAAGCAATGCAGCTGCGGGAGTTTATCCACAAGGAACACCTGAACGCCTTTATGTCCATGCTGAGCACCACCGAAGTGTTCGGCAAGGGTTTTGATAACGCCTGAAAACCCGCACATACCGCACAGTTCAAACGCTGTGCGGTATTTTTTGTGCCGAAACGCTTGACAAAAATCCGAACCCGGACTATAATATAAATCCGAAATCGGATTATAACACATCACACAGCGGTGCACAAATAAAGCATCGCCGTTTTGCTGTGAAGAATAGGAGAATGATAGTGTAATGCCGGAAGAACACCATCTCACTGCCCGAAATCTGTTGGAACAGATGAACCGCCAGTTCAATGAATGCAACGCCCTTTATCATGAGCTTGCCGTGCATTACGGTGTTTCGGATACCGTGTTCTGGCTGCTGTATACACTGTATAACAGCAGCGAACCGCAGACCCAGAACCGCCTGTGCATGGAATGGAACCTGCCGAAGCAGACGATGAATTCAGCCGTGGCTTCGATGGTCAAGCAAGGAATGTTGGAACTGGAACCCGCGCCGGGCCGTTACAGCGGCAAACTGCTGCACCTGACGCCAGCCGGGCGGGAACTGGCAGCCAAAACTGCCAAACCCGTGTACAGCGCAGAACAGGCGGCACTGGAACAGCTGGGCATGGCGGAGGCTGAACATTTCGTCCGCCTTGGCCAGGAACACCTGAACGCCATCCGCACGGAATTTAACAAAATTTTACAACAGGAGAAAGTATGAATCAGCGCATCCAATTATCGGACCATTTTACCACATCGCGCATCCTGCGCTTTGCAGCATCCCCTATCATCATGATGGTGTTTACCTCCATCTACAGCGTGGTGGATGGATTTTTCGTTTCCAACTTTGCCGGCAAACAGGCATTCGCTGCCGTCAATCTCATTATGCCGTTTTTACAGGCATTTGGCTGCATCGGCTTTATGCTGGGCACCGGCGGCAGCGCTCTGGTTGCTATGACGCTGGGCACCGGCAACAAAAAGCGCGCCAATGAGCTGTTTTCCATGCTGGTCTGCGCCACTGCGGTGCTGGGCGTGATTTTTACGGTGGTTGCTCTGCTGGTGCTGCGCCCCGCGGCTGTTCTGCTGGGGGCCACTGCGGAACTGCTGGATGACTGCATCTTGTACGGCACCATCATCACGGTGTTCCAGACGGCGTTTATGCTGCAATTTTTGTTCCAGAGCTTTTTCATCACGGCCGAAAAACCCAAGCTGGGCCTTTTCTTTACCGTGGCAGCCGGCCTGACCAACATGGTGCTGGACTTTGTGTTTGTCGGTGTCATGGGGCTTGGCATCACCGGTGCCGCAGCTGCAACGGTGATTAGCCAGCTGATCGGCGGCATCGGCCCCATGTTCTATTTTGCCCGCCCCGGCAACGGCAGCCTGCTACACTTTGTGCGCCCGGTGTTCAGCGGCAAGGCGCTACTTAAGGCCTGCACCAACGGCTCCAGTGAACTGATGACGAATCTGTCCGCCTCTTTGGTAGGCGCGCTGTACAACTGGCAGCTGCTCCGCCTGGGCGGTGCCGATGGCGTGGCCGCTTACGGCGTTATCATGTATGTCAGCTTTATCTTTGCCGCCATCTTTATCGGCTATGCCCAGGGCTGTGCCCCGGTTGTCAGCTATCATTACGGTGCCGACAACACGGACGAGCTAAAAAACCTGCTGCGTATCAGCCTGCGGGTCATTGCCGTGGGGGGTGTGGCGATGCTCTGCTTCAGTGAGCTGCTGGCCGCCCCGCTTTCCCGCTTCTTTGTGGGTTATGATGCGGAACTGCTGGAACTGACTACCCTCGGCATGAAGCTGTATTCCCTCAGCTTCCTGCTCTGCGGTTTTAACATCTTTGGCTCGGCATTCTTTACCGCGCTCAACAACGGCATAGTATCCGCCGTTATTTCTTTCCTGCGCACCCTGGTGTTCCAGGTCACCGCCATTCTCGTGTTGCCCCATCTGCTGGGCATGAACGGCATCTGGCTTTCCGTTGTGGCAGCCGAAATCGCCGCACTGTTTGTCAATGCATTCTTCCTGGTTAAAAACCGGAAAAAGTACCAGTATTAACGCAAAAGATCAGCCCCTGCCTGAGAGATGGCAAGGGCTGATTTGCTTTTAAGGGTTAGGGCAATACCGCACAATTCCCGCCTTACGGCTTAAGCACCGCTCCGACGGCTGCGGCACGGCATCTGCGTTGCCAAAATGCTCGATAAGACATCCAGTATTATCTGCGCTTTTGGCTTGGCATCTGCCGCACCTCGCTCGCCGTATCGGCACTTAGAATTATGCGGTATTGCCTTTACACTTATGCGGTTTTACGCATCCGAGCGGGAGTAGCAGTTTTTCATCTGGCAGCTCAGCTCATACAGCACTTTGTCCAGTGTGTCGGCGGACAGGTCGCGGATGGTATCGGCCATGGCTTCGTTGGCCTGCTCGCGCAGGGCGGCGCGGGCGGAAGCATCCTGTTCACGGCGCAGCTTGGCATCGTAAGTATTGATGTTCGCATGCCCGGCGGAAGCCGCCGCCAGCTGGTAGCGCTCAATATGAAACACCGATTTGCTGTAGGCAGCATCGGCCATGGCGGCGATCATCCGGCTGTTCCAATAGAAGTTGTCGGTGGAAACCGCGCCCGTAGTGTTGGAAAGATACGCAGGGGTGGTGGTTACATTGGCATAGAACGGCACCATCACATTGAACGCGTTGGAAGCAAAGGCAATCCATTCCAAAACGCGGGAATCCTCCGGCTGGTCGGGGCGCATCTGGATCAGGGCCATAAAGTCGTTGCGGTTGATGCCGATGGAGCGGAATGCGCCCTTCTGGTCCGACTGGCTGCTGCCATACGGGTCATACGGTGTGCCCTGATAGTGGGAGGATAATACGTATTTGACATCCTCCGGCGTGATCTTCTTTTCCGGTGCCATGCACCACGGCAGGTCATCACTGCGGGGTGTGTAGTCGGCGTTGGGGCCGTCCCACTTCTTGCTGTGGGGGTTCAGATAGCGCAGCATGAACCAGGCACGCGGCGTGTTGTACACATGGTCAGAATCATCGTGGCTGCCAAAGGCGTCCCGCGGGTTCAGTACCCCGTTCCAGGAAAGATCCAGATGGTTGTTCTCGATAAAATCATCCAGGTCGGCGGAGCAAAGGTGGTTCTTTTTGGCGCCAAGTGCGTCTTCCAGATCAAACTGGTCAATGCCAAGTTGGTTGGGCATCACCACATAGGCATCGTCCGGAACGCGCTTAGCGATCCAGTGGTGCCCGCCGATGGTCTCCAGCCACCAGATTTCGTGCACGTCCTGAAACGCAATGCCGTTCATCTCGTAAGTGCCGTATTTTTCCAGCAGCTTGCCCAGCCGCAGCACGCCCTCGCGCGCAGTGTGGATGTAAGGCAGTACCAAATAAACAATGTCCTCCTCACCAATGCCGCCGGGAACTTCTGGCTGACCGTCCTTGGCGGGGATATACTCCACCAGCGGGTCAGCCCCCAGAACGCGGGGGTTGGAAGTGATGGTCTCGGTGGCGGTCATGCCGACACCGGCCTCGTTCACGCCGCCTGCGGCCCAGATGCCCTTGCCCTCCACGGCGTTGGGCATTGCGGTCATCCGCATCGGGCTGCCGGGCAGCTCCACTTCCACATGGGAAAGTACCGACCGGTACACGGCCGGGTGCTCCTGCGGGGGAACGACCACGAACTTTTTGGGGGTGAAATGCCCGGAACCGGAATCGTCATTGCGGGCAATCATGGTAGAGCCATCATAAGAAGCTTTTCTGCCAACCAGAATTGTTGTACAAGCCATATTAGAATGCAAGTCCTTTCTGTATGCTGCGTACCGGAGAATCCGGCACGCAGGAAATGATATGGTTTATGATACTTATAGAATAATCGTTTGCTGCCGTAAATACAACTGGGCTGCCGCAAAAAAATTATGCGGTTTGGACGCAGAATTACTTGCCGACATGTACAAAGTATGATATAAACAAATAAAAGGATATCATGTAACTTTAAGGGCAATACCGCATAATTCTAAGTGCCGATACGGCGAGCGAGGTGCGGCA
>OKSD01004278.1_pt1 | contig 9853 bp, 10 predicted proteins | sample 1601221 | NCBI WGS metagenome assembly OKSD01 (sample SAMEA3541550, study PRJEB24748) | human gut metagenome | biome: human gut; feature: human-associated habitat; material: faeces | place: China | collected 2012
ATACGGGGTATTGGGAAAAAAGGGGGGACACCGCAAACAGCGTTGAAGCCCTCCTTCCCCAAAATCAACTCTCCCCAACAGGAAAAACTTCCCACGCCTCCATATGGCAAAGGTTGGCGCCGGGATGTTGGGCACAGGCCGGGCTCTGCTCGCAGGCCTCGGCGGCAGGCCAATGCGTGAACCGTTCCAGCGCGTCCTGAAACGAAGGGGCTTCGACAGTCTGCTCTTTGCGAATCCTGAGATTCTCGCCGGAACCCTCGATGTAGTGGACTCTGTAGCGGCCCATGATGCGTTCCATTTATCCTGTGAGGCGAAATTCGGAGAACCCGGAGGGGCCGGGTTCTCCTTGCGCCTTCCCGAAGGAGGAGTCTCCGGGAAGGCGTTCCGAGTGGCTTACCCTTGCATGGGCGGCGACGGCGAGACGCAAAGGCGTGTGCGCGCCCCGTGAATCCTTCGGAACCCCCGTAAAAAGTTCCGTCCGCCCTTCCCTACGCCGACGGCTTAGCCGTGGGCGCCGGGAGCAATGAAGTCGCTGAAGAAATAGAGAGCCACGAGCAGGAACACGCCGAGAGCCCAGCTCCAATGGATGAGCTTCAGTTCGGTAGCGTCCAGCGGCTCATACTCCATCTTCTGCACTTCTTCGTGAAACTTCACGTTCTTAGTATCTTCTGCCATGTCAGTCTCCTTTATAGCTGAAAATGGAAGAGGTTAGCCAGCGATAACCGGAGGCGTCATGCCGTGGAAGAACAGCCACGAGATGAACAGGCCGAGCCAAATGATGAAGCCGAAGAGACATACGACGTACACAATGGCGAGCCTGCCGATGCCTTCTTCCATAAGCTTATGGAAGTTGGACACCATACCGATGGTGAAGAAGGTCAGGGTGAAGAAAATGGTGCGCAGGGGTCCGAGGGTGCTGATCACGCTCTTGCCGAGGGGCTGCCATTCCACGTTCACGCAGATGAACAGCATGATCACGAAGGTCAGCAGATAGCCGAGCACGAAGCGGGGGAAACGGGCGAGCACGTCGCCGAAGTTCATGGTACGGCCGCTGTTGGTCTTGTCGAACTTCGCGGTCCACACCCAGGCGAGAACCAGGGACCACACGCCGATGAACACGTCGATGAAGATCTTCACGGTCGTGGTGACCATGGTGACCCACCCGGCTTCCCAGTGGACGCCGAGGAGTTCGAGCGCACGGGCGCGGATCAGGGAGTCGGCGATGGCGCCGGAAGCGATGGCGCCGCCGTCGGACTTCACCGCGAGGCCCATCCAGCCGCCGGCCACCATGGGCTCGCTGTACAGGAAGTGGGAAGCGATGAAGGGCAGGATCAGCATTTCGATGCAGGTGAACACCACGATCAGCGAGGACACCATGATGGGCACCACAGGCCGGGCGCGGATGGAACTCCCCGTAGCGATGGCGGCGGACACGCCGCAGATGGAGATGCCGGAAGCCAGCGGGACAGCCCATTCACGGCTGAACTTGAAGTACTTGCGGGCTACGTAATACACGAAGGCCCAGTACAGAAGATAGGCTTCCACGATGGCGCACAGGCCTCGGAAAATGATCGTCCCGGCCATGCCGGAAGCCGCGGCGGCCTTCACGCCGAGTTCGGCACCGAGGACCACGATGGCGATCTTGACGAACAATTCGGGACGGCAGGCGTCATGCAAACTTTCGGCAATGCGCGGGAACGCGTTGCTGATGAAAATACCGGCGACAAGCGCCACAATGAAACCCGCTTCCGTAGTCAGGCCGATCGACCAGTCGATACCGAACTTGGCCTGCGCGTCGGGCGTAGCCGCGATATGGGCGTTCGCGCCGAACATGTAGCAGATTTCGCTGATGAAAAAGACGACCGTGAACGACTTGACGAACCGAGCGACATTGCCGCCGAGCAGCTTGATGCCGAACGACAGGATCGCCGTCAGAGCCACATACGTGCACAGCAGGGAAACGACACCAGAGATCGTTCCCTTGTATGCGCCGGTGGTGGCAGAGAAGGCCTTGTCCATGCTCGTCCACATATTAGTGCTGACTACCCAGCCCAACACGTCGAGATGCGCCAGATTCAACGCGGCCAAAAGGAAGATGAAACAACCCGTCAACAGGGCTATCTTATCTTCGTTCAGATTGGTCTTTGCCATAGCCATATCCTCTTGTAAAACTGTACCGAACGGCTGACTTCGCCACCATGGCGAAAGCGTCCATCTGTATCCGAGCAGGCGACGCGATCCCTAGCCGAACCGCAACCTGACAGGAAACCGTTGTGAAAGACCATCCCTCTGAAAAAGGAACTGCTTTTATAAAGAATTGCTTGGGAAGAACCTGCCCGATACGGAACGGGCGCAAACGAACGCAGCTTCCCAAAGAAAGGAAGCCGTGAGGACGCGCGTCATGACGGATCAGACGATCCGCTGACGGCTACGCGAAGCAGGGGGGAGCGAGAGAAAAGGGAAGCAGGCCCCAAGAGTCGGACTTTCGGAGCGTGGGCACATAATGCCGCACGAACAGCCGCACTACGGAAGAGACGGCAAGCCCAAGCTGGAGCATGAAGAGGGCCATCAACGGGACGAGATGCTTCAGAGGGGCCTTCGAAGCAGACGTCTCCATGCATTCCTCAAAGGATTCCAGGATGACCGGAGACTGCTTCTGCATGTCGGTAAGGGCACTGCCCGAATCGTACACGACGACCTTCTGCACATCCGCGTGAAGGATATTCGTATCGCCAAACAGGGAACAGACAAGCGCCAGCAACATGAAAGGAATGAACATTCCCTTCATGAAGGATTCACGGCGCTGTCTTTCCAAAAGAGTCATACGTCTTCCGATACGAAAAGCTTCATTGTGACGGGGCGTCCATGACGGCACAACACTCGCGCGCTGCATTCCCGCTTCCACTCCGGAAGCGATATTGCCGTTACGGATACCTAGCATTGTGAGAATAATAGCACGGAGGCCTTTTCATGACAAGCGTTCCATTCCCTTTTGCTGTTTTTCACAATAAGGAATAGAGACAAATAGTTGGAGGATGTTTATTCAAGCTGGCCGGAGCTTGGATTTTCGACAGTCATCCTCGCTGAAAGCCTTTTTCCTGATAATGCGGACTGTTGCTGAAAAAAGGATGATTCTCTTTATAACGCCGCATGTCGACAAAAAGCATAATAGAATGCCCAACCGTCCTTTCTTGCTGGATAAAAAGTCGTTTCAGCGGGTTTTCTCAAGTAAGGATAAGGTTCAGGGGTATGCTGATCAATGAGCATTTTCTCTCAAAAAGAAAACTTTTCATCTTTACTTATGGTTACGCTATTGCCTTCAACTTCGTTATGGTTAGCCCCATGCAATCCGCCCTCACCGCGATACGGTGCGCCACCTTTAGTAGAGATGTAGAGCATCGGCACGGCCAGATGCAGAGCCCCTTGGCGGATTTGCACAGCTTCCCTTGATTGCGCTGAACGGCATCGATGCCTGCCGGGGGTTTCCTATAGCTGGCCGGAATAACATGTGACGGGAGCCCCGTTGTATCGGAAACGCCGTGCCTGCCGCCCTCTCATCCCTGTAAGAGCTTACTTCCTGCGTCCCGTACCGTCGATTCCAAAATGCGTATCAAGGCTCAGGTTGTCGCCGGGTTTGTTGAAGTAACCGTCCCGCGTGCGCTGCGGTTCCCCGAGCTTGAGCAGTTCTCCGACGGTCACGAAACGATACCCTTTCCGCTGGAGCTCTCCAACGGTTTCCTTGAGCATGAACGCCGATCCCTTGGGCACCCGATTGGCATGGAACAGGATAATCGCGCCGGGCCGCACCTGCCCGGCCACCCGCGCACCCATACCGTGGACCGCGTTGTCCTGCGGCGTTTCCGCAACCACGCTCCACTGGATCACCTGCAGGCCCTCGCGCGCAAGCAGTGCAAGCGCCTTGTCCGTACATCTGCCGTAAGGCAAGCGGAACAACGTTACGGCTTCCGGCAGCTCGACGCTGCGCCCTTCCGCCCGAGCCCTTTTCAGGATCTCCTCGCGCAACAGCTCATATTCCGCCTGCGTCCAGCGGATCTGCTCCAACATGGCCTTTTCGCTCATAATGCCGAAATTGCCATGCGACCACCCGTGATTGCCGATCTCAAAAAGAGGATCGGCCATAAGCTGCATGGCCCGCTCGCTGTGGGACCGCATCCACTTGCCGCCCATGAACAGGGTGGCGGGGATCCGCTTCTCACGCAGGAAATCGATGATTTCAGCATCGTATCCTGTAGTCATGGTGGACAGTTCGCACAGATCAAACGTCAAGGCCGCCACTTTTTCCTTGGTGGCCACGCGGCGTATGGTGCCTTCATCTTGAACCGGAAGAGGCGGAAGAACCTGTTCGGGAACCGTGCGTTCCGGCGGAGCGGGATTATTGGGAACGGCGTGCCGGGCGTCCTCGGGCAGAAAACCGGGTTCGGGATGCCACAACGACGACGCCCGTGCCGGAAAAGCCAGCGCAACCACAACCAGACAACAGACAATGATCTTGTGCAGCATGAAAAAAACCTGATGTGTTGACTGTTGGAAGGGCCCCCACAGTAACAGCATCAGGTTTCGAAAGATAGGCAGGGCTCAGGACGTTTTCTTGGCACGTTCCGCGGTCATTTCCTCAAAGAGCTTTTCCATCTGATACTCGTCCTCCAGCTTGAGGTCGGTACTCAGGACCACGCCGTCGGAATTGCCGAGCGCACGCAACGTTTCGTCGACGGCTTCCTTCTTCAGAGGGATGAACAGCGCCGAGCTGCCGGGTTTCAGGTGCGTCGCCAGTTCGTTCATAAAGCGGTGGCTGATGCCGAAATCGCCCACCTCGCCGGTCGCCGCGCCGAGCCCGGCCCCCGCGACAATGCCGAGCAGCGGGTTGAGGAACAGGAATCCGATCAGCGCGCCCCACACGCCGCCGATCAGCGCACCGTCCTTGGCGAGGGCGTGCGTATATTGGAGGTGTACCTTTCCTTCCTTATCGCAGACCGCGGCTACCATTTTGGAGCAATCCACCAGCCCGGCGAGTTCTTCCCGGCCCCGCAGCTCCACCCGGTACGCTTCCGCCCGATCCATGTCTTCCTTGAAAATCACAGCAATGAGGCTCTGCATGGCAACACTCCTTACTTTGTTGATTCCGGATAAACTACTTGGGTCCGTCTGAGAGCGCTGTGATTATCATTGAGGGATGGGGGATACGCACCGGGAGAGGACGCCTTTTGAAAAAAACGCCCTCCCCCGGACCCCCACCCGCAAAAACTTCGACTGGTGGGGAGGCAGCGCGGCAGAAGTTCCGTTGTGTGGAAAGAAAAGAACGAGCCGCTCATTGCTTCCTTTATATCTTTTTCTGTTGGAGAGGAGCGGCGGAATGCCATTCCTCAATTCACCCCTTCGAAATTTTCAGAGGAAAACTGTTCCAGAACTGCCCGGCGGCAACCTCCAACACCGGGCAGAGGACGCCGGTAACCGTCCGCAAGATGAAAAGGAAAAGGCCGGACCCCAGCGTTGGGTTCCGGCCTTTTCCTGCATCGAAGGCTCCCCTTGCGGGGGAGCCTTCTCATCCGTCTATTCGGCGCCGCTCTCTTCCTGCGTGGCGGGTTCCACGATCACACGGCGGATTTGCTTGGCGTCGGCTTCGTCCACGATGAACCGCCAGCCGCCGCACTCGAAAATTTCTCCCTTCTCGGGAACATGCCCGGCTTCAAGGCACAGGTAGCCGCCGATGGTATCCACCTCGTCAGCCTCCAGATTGATGCCGAGTTCTTCCAGATCCTCAAGGTAGGCGCGGCCGGACAGCGCATAACGCGAATCCCCGAGAGGATGGATATCCTCTTCCTTGGGCGCGTCGTGCTCGTCTTCGATGTCGCCCACGATCTCCTCAAGGATGTCCTCGATAGTGGCGAGGCCGGACGTTCCGCCATATTCGTCCACGGCAATGGCGATATGGTTCTTGCGGGACCGGAACTCCTGAAGCAGCTCGCTCACGATCTTGGTCTCGGGTACAAAAAAGGGCGAACGCATGATTTCGTCCACCGCAGTATGGTGCTTGGCCGGATCGACGAGGAGGCTGATGAGATCCTTGGCGTAGGCGATCCCGATGATGTTGTCGCGCGTATCCTTGTAGATGGGCAACCTGGAATGTCCGGTTTCCAGAATGCACTGCGCCACCTCGCTCACGGGTGCGCCCGTAGGCATACAGTCGAAATCAGTTCGCGGGGTCATGATGTCCTGCACCTGTACATCGTCAAGGCGCAGGATGCTCAGGATCATGGAGCCTTCGGCGAGGTCCAGTTCCCCTTCGTCGCGGGCTTCCATGACGGCCTGCTCGATCGAGTCGCCCGAGCGGCCTCCGAACAGGTTGCAAACCCGATCCCACAAACTTTTGTCCGTACTTCGGTCCAAGCGTATCTCCTCAGGTAAAGGTGGAGGGACGACGGCGTTCCTGCCGGGCAGGGGCTGCGCCTGATCCCTGAGTGGATGTCACGTACACTATTCCATGCGTCTTTGCTACCGGCGGCGCGCCTCCCGGACGCCCTTCGCAGGGCCCCGGCAACGCCTTGCGCGACATGCTCTTTTCTTTATAGCCATTCCTGAATCGATACGCAACGTGTCGGGCCCTATGCCTTGCGCGTAAACATCCAGATCGCGCACAGCATGGATACCGCCGTGATCGCGGCGATCCGCGCGCTGCTGTCCAGTGCCGCACTCATGGTGATATCCTTGAGGAACAGCCCCTGAAGAATCACGATAAAATGCCGCAAGGGGTTAAGCTGGCTCAGATCCTGTAAGAACATCGGCATGTTGTTCACGGGCGTCATGAATCCCGAGAGCAGGATGCACGGCACGCCCACGGTGAAGCACCCCAAGAAAGCCTGCTGCTGCGTGGAGGCGAACGAGGACACCATAAGCCCGATGCTGCTCACCGAAAGCGAGAACAGCAGCATGGTCACGTACAGCACCGCCACAGACCCCACAAACGGCACCTTGAAGAACCCGATTATGGAGAAAAAGAAAATGGTCCCGTGCACAAGGCCGACCACGCAGCCGGGGATCAGCTTTCCGCAGGCGATCTCCACCGGGCTCGCGGGCGAGACGAGCATCTGGTCGAACGTGCCGAGCTCCCGTTCCCGCGCCACGGTCAGGCCGGTAATGATCATCCCCATCAAGAAGTTGATCGTGCCGATCAGGTTCGGCAGGATGAACCAGCGGAAATCGAGGTTCGGGTTGAACCAGTTCAGCTCCTCGACCTCGACGCGGGAAGGCTTGGCCTGCACGAAAGCGGGCGTCGCCGTTGCCAGCCCCTGTACGATCTGCTGGACATACTGCGTCAAAATCTGGGCGGTGTTGGATCGCCGCCCGTCCAGCAACAATTGCACTTCGGCGGGCACGCCCCGCTCCACTTTGGCGGAAAAGTCGTTCTGGAAGTGCATCACCACCAGCACATCCTGACGGTTGATGGATTCCTCGGCCTTTTTGAAATCGTCCTCGAACGTGATGTGCCTGAAGGTCGGCGAACCGCGCAGCCGGCTGATAACCTCCTGGCTCCAGTACCCCGAGTCTTCGTTGATCACCACCACGTCCACGTTCTTCACTTCCATCGTGGCCGCCCACGCAAAGATGAATATCTGGATGACCGGCGGGATCAGCACCATGAACCGGCTCTGCCGCGTGCCCATGAGCACCAGCAGCTCTTTCCGCGCAATCGCAAGGATACGGCGAAGCGTTCGCATCATAAAATAGACCTCCGGTAACAGGCGGCGCCCATTGCCCCTTCATTGGAGAAAGGCAAGAAGCTGGAGGGGCTCCCTTTTTCCGGAAACCCTCTCCCAAGGTTCACACATCCAACCGCTTCACCAGCTTCCTGTACGTGATGACCAAAAAGGCGGCGCCAAGCCCGAGCATAAAGGCCATGCGCGGAAGGAACACGGGCCAGATGTCCCCGGCAAGGAAGACCGTCTGAAGCGCCGTGTTGAAATGCCGCGCGGGGATGGCCAGCGTAAGGTATTGCAGCGCGTCGGGCATACTGTTGATGTCAAAAATGAACCCGGACAGGATGACGGCGGGCAGAAAGCCGGTGATCAGCCCGGTCTGGGCGGCAAGAAGCTGCTGCTTGGTGAGAATGGAAATGAGCAGCCCCTGCCCAAGCGCGGGCATGAGAAAGGTGCTCGACAAGACAAACAGGGCAAACACCGATCCGCGCAGGGGAACCTCAAACAGGAACACCCCGGCCAGCGCGCAGATGGTCATGGAAAACATGCCGAGGAAGTAATACGGGATAAGCTTTCCGAGCAGGATCTGCATCCGGGTCACGGGCGTGGCGAAAAGGGATTCCATCGTTCCCCGTTCGTACTCGCGGGCAATGACCAAGGCCGTGAGCATGGTCCCGATGAGCGTCATGACGATGGTGATGGAGCCGGGCACCAGATACCAGCGGCTCTTCGCCGCCGGGTTGAACCAGTAGCGCGGGGCCACGTCGACGGGCTGCTTCCGGATGGTCCCGCCGGGCGTGCGGGTCTGCTGCCAGTTGGCGATGACGCCTTGGCTGTAGCCGCGTATGAAGTTCGCCGTGTTGGGCTCGCCTCCCGACACGATCACCTGAATGGGGGCGACGGCCGCCTTGCCCTGCCCGCCAACGAGCAGCGCCTCAAAGTTGTAGGGAATGACGATGAAGCCCGAAATCACGCTGTCGCGCATCATACGCCCGGCTTCGGAACGCGACCGGGCCTGATGGACCCGGAAGTTCGGGGAGTGGGCGAAATTTTCCTGTAATTGCAGCCCGGACTGGCTGTTGCTTTCGTCGAGGATCACGATGTCCATGACCCCGGCGTCCAGCGTAATGCCGTAACCGAACAGCAGCAGGAAGATCATGGGCAGGATTGCCGCGACCAGATAAGAGGACGGATCACGGATGATCTGCTTGCTCTCCTTGCCCATGAGCGCGAAAAGCTGCGCGAGCCACTGGAACACGGGCCGTGCCCGGCCCGGATCGGCATTGCTCATGCGTGACCTCCCTTGCGCTGCACTTCCTCAATATACGCGATGAACGCCTCTTCGAGCGTCATGTCCGCCGCACCGCCGTTTTTCGCCGCTCCGGGCGCTTTGCCCTTGAGCTCGTCGGGCGTGCCCCGCGCAATGATGCCGCCCTGAAACACCAGCGCGATTTCGTCGCAATATTCGGCCTCTTCCATAAAGTGGGTCGTGACGAGCACCGCCACGCCGTTCTGGGTCATGGCGTTGATGTGCTTCCAGAATTCCCGGCGCGTCCGGGGGTCGACGCCCGATGTCGGTTCGTCGAGGAACAGCACGGGCGGCTCGTGCAGCGTGGCGCAGGCCATGGCAAGCCGCTGCTTCTGCCCGAGCGGCAGATTGAACGCCCGGACGTCCCGGAACGTTTCCAGATCCAGCGCCTCGACAAGCTGTTCGATACGCGGCTTCACCCTGCCCCGTTCCAGCCCGTACAGATCCGCCATGAGCCGCATGTTCTGCTGCACGGTCAGTTCGCCGTAGAGGGAAAATTTCTGCGCCATGTAGCCGAGTTTGGCCCGTGCGGCCCCGCCAGCGGTGAGCAGGTTCATGCCCGCAACGAAGCATTCGCCCTCGGTGGGGCGGGACAGGCCGCACAGCATCCTGAACGTCGTGGACTTCCCCGCCCCGTTGGGGCCAAGCAGCCCGAAGATACGCCCCGGCTGCACCTCGAACGTGATGTCGTGCGCCGCGACGAATGTTCCGAACTTCTTGGTCAGGCTCACGGCGCGGATCACAGGCTGTGCGGCGGGAGCGGGGTGCGGGGTGGAACCGCCGGGGGAAGGGAGGAGAAACTTTTCTGGAGAAAAGCTTTCTCCTCCCTTCC
>OKSD01004286.1_pt1 | contig 9832 bp, 7 predicted proteins | sample 1601221 | NCBI WGS metagenome assembly OKSD01 (sample SAMEA3541550, study PRJEB24748) | human gut metagenome | biome: human gut; feature: human-associated habitat; material: faeces | place: China | collected 2012
CAGAACATCAGAAATATATAGGCCGTGCATTACTCTTCCTTGCAATGGGACAGCTTCAGGCTCTTGTAGTTGTTCTTGGTGATTTGTACATTTTAAAAATTGACTGCACCCACCCATTCATGCTGTGGCTTGCAGCCGCTATAACAAGCTTTGTATTTACATTATTTATATATACACTTGTTCTTACATTTGGTGATTTGGGAAAAGCTATTGCTGTAGTTATGATTGTGTTACAGATTGCCGGTTCAGGCGGAACTTATCCAATAGAACTTCTTCCTGAATTCTTCCAGAATGTGTACCTTTACTTCCCATTCCCTTATGCAATCAATGCCATGAGGGAGGCAATAAGCGGATTATATCAGTGTGATTACGCTGTATTTCTTGTGAAATTATGCGCTTATGCTGTTATTTCCCTTATTCTGGGACTTGGAATCAGAAAGTCACTTCTTGAAGTACGCGAGTTCTTCGAACGCCGTATGAAAGAAACACATTTTATGTAAAGGAGAAATGAATTTATGCAAAATGATGATTTTAATATAGATGTTGTTATTGCGGAAATCACAGCGTTTGCAGAAAATATGCACGCTAAGAACCAGCACAAGAAAAAGGTCTGCTTAAGATGTATGATGATAATTCCTTTAGTATTCATGGTGCTTATGTTTACCATGGATACAGCTAAGGTTGTTTATCTTCTTCTATGGGTAATCTCACTTTTTATATTCTGTGCTTATCTTATAGTTATTGATTATATTGATGACAAGCTCGCAAGAAAGCTCAATGAGCTCAATATTGAGATTAAGGAAAAACAGGCTGATACTTCTCTTACAGACAGTATCAAAGCATTTTTAAGTGAGGTACAGTTATGAAAAATATATTTAAGATTATACGGGCTGACCTTCGCCACATAAAAACAAATGTAATTGCACTATGCGTAATTATCGGTCTTACCGTTATTCCTGCATTGTATTCATGGTTTAATATACTGTCAAACTGGGATCCATATGGACAGGCTTCCACAAGCAGGATTAAAGTTGCCGTTGTATCTGTTGACAAAGGTACTTCTCTTGAAGGAACGGAGCTTAATGTCGGTGACACCATAATTGATGCACTTAAAACTAATAACACTATTGGTTGGCAGTTTGTTGTTTCATCAGATGAAGCAATCGAAGGCGTATACAGCGGTGAGTATTATGCAGCTCTCGTTGTTCCAGAGAATTTTTCCAAGAATCTTATAAGCTTCTTAAGTGATTCCATGGAACATCCTCAGTTAAAATATTACTGTAACCAGAAAGCAAACGCTATTGCACCTAAGATAACAGACAAGGCTAAAACAGCAGTTCAGCAGCAGGTAAACCAGGCCGTTCTCGGTAAAGCGGCGGTTGACAAAGGCAAAAATGAAGTTCAGCACCAGGGTAACGCTGCACAAGATCGGCACAATGGCGTCAATGGCAATGCCGTTCCACCCGGCGTAATAATCCGCAAAGGTCACGATCAGCGAAGTGCCGATCAAAATCTGGAACAGCAGCTTAGGGGCGTTGCGGCCCTGGCGCAGCAGTGCGCGCAGCAGCATCAGCACCCCCACCGCGCCGATCAGCACCAGCAGGCTCCAGTGCATATGCCTGCCTTCGATCATGATGTAATCCACCACGCCGCAGATGACCGCCGCCCCCAGCAGCACAAAGGCAGCGATGCGGTAAAACAGCGATGTCTGCCGCGCGGGCGGCACCACCTTGGGGTAGCGGTCCGGTTCCGGCGTGCCGACAAGGGGGTTCTGGCACAGCGGGCAGTACTGTGCGCTGCCGCCAACCTGGATATGGCAATGGGGACAGGTTTTCATTCTCCATCCACCTCCGTTGCATACAGTGTAATATCCAACCCTTCGGCAGAAAGGCAGCGGTAAAAGTTTTTCAGCATCTCGGTGCTGCGGAACGCCCAGGTGGTGCCCAAAACAAGATCATCCCCATAGGAACAGACCGTGGTGAACGCGGTAGTCGAACTGCAGAACGCCGTAAAGCCTTTGATATAGGGCTGCAGCTCTTTTTGCAGTGGGATGCGCCCCATGTTGGAGATGGTCAGGGTAACTTTTTTGGCTTCCAGCGTATTGAACAGGTTGACCACCGCGTTTTTGATAAAGAGCGGCACCAGTTTGATACCGGGCATCTGTTCCAGCTTTTCAAAGCCGTCCATGCGGGCCTTGACCCGCTCGTCCTTCAGGGCTTCCCGCAGTTTGGCGTCAAAGCCTTTGGCCAGGGTTTCCAGCGTTTCGTCCCCCCGGAATACCCAGCTGATGCGGATGGAGTTGAAAAAGTTGCGGGCGGTCTCGGTTCCATAATAGCTGCGCAGGTTGACCGGCAGGCTGACCGAGATGACCTTACCGCGTTCCAGCGCCGGCATTTCCTGATAAGCCGCCAGCATCTGGGCAGCGGCCAGGTAGCTGGTCATCGTTACCCCCATGGCGCGGGTTTTGGCCAGCACCTGGGCGGCAGAAAGGTGGGCTTCAAAAAACTGGGACTGGTCATACGGCAGTTTGCGGCCATGCAGGTGGAAAGACTTTTTGCGGTTCAGCGGGTCTTCCTCCGCCGCTTTGGACGCCGTATAGTACTTGCGGAACGCATCCTGGGCCGATTCGCCCTTGCTGGCGCGCTCTTCTCCGGGAACATTGGCCAGTTCGGGATTTTTCAGCTGCAAATAATTGTGCACCAGCGTTTTCAGGAACCCCATCCCGCCGTTGCCATCGCTGATGGCGTGGAACATTTCCACATTGATGCGCGCGCCGTAATAGCTGACGCGGTACAGCAGTTCGTTTTTGATCTGCGGGCCGTACAGCATGGCACAGGGGGCCAGCGTTTCCGGCACCGCCTGCGGTTTCAGGTTGGTGGATTCAAAATAATGCCAGAACAGCCCACGGTGCAGCGTGACCTGGAACTGCGGGTTTTCCCGTGCGGTCTGTTCCAGGGCCTGATTCAGGCGGTCGGGGTCCACATCCTCGTTCAGGGTGCAGCTGACGCGGAACACCCGCGGGTCCCGCCGGTTGATGGACGCCAGAAATACTTTGGCGACATTATCGACTTTATACCAGGTTTCGGGCAAATGGCAGCCCTCCTATCCGGCGGGGTTCCGCCGTTACAAAATTTTCTGCACAAAGCGGCCAACGCTTTCCATGGCCTGTGCGGCATGGGGGATCGGCATCTGCTGGAACACATGCCAGCATTCGGGGTATACCTCCAGCACGGCGTATACTTCCTGTTCCGTCATGGCTTTGGCAAGGTTGATAGAATCGGATTTCAATATTTCGTTCGTTCCCACCTGGATCAAAGTGGGCGGCAGCCCCCTTAAATCCGCAAACAGCGGCGAAAGGCTGGGGTCTTCCCATTCCAGGGTGCTGTTTGCTCCGCGGTAAGCGGTGCGGCAGGAATCAATATAGTCGTGGGTCAGCATGGGGTCCAGCGCGGCACATTTCTGATAGGATGCCCCCTGCATCGTCATATCGGTCCAGGGGCTCATCAGCACCAGGGCACGCGGCTGGCTGCGGCCCTGGGCCTTTACGGCAAGGGCCAGTTCCAGCGACAGGTTGCCGCCCGCCGAATCCCCGGCCACGATCACATCCCGCGCGCCGATGCCCATATACATCAGGTAGTCCCAGACGCGCAGGGCATCGTCAATGGCGGAAGGATACGGCGCTTCGGGGGCAAGGCGGTATTCAAAGCTGAGTACATCGCACCCGGTGGAAAGCGCCAGTTTGCTGGCCAGCACGCGGGCATAGCCCAGCTGGCCGCAGGTGTAGCCACCGCCATGGCAGTATAGCACCACATGGCGGCGGTCATGCCCCTGGTTCATCCGCACCCACTCCGCCGAAACATTGTTGACGGTGATGGGCGTGGTGTTGATCAACAGGTTGGGGGTAACCAAACGGCCAAACAGCTCCTGGGCGGCACGCTGGCGTTCCAGGTCCTCCGGCTGGGTAGAGCCGGTGCTGGTCACGCTGTGCACCGCCTTGATGGCTTTCATCATGGGGGTCAGGTCATCGGTCTCCGCGGCCTGTTTGCGGGCGTTGCGCAAGCGGTGCAAACGTTTCAGGGGAATACGCTTTTTCTCCTGCATAGAGCGTTCCTTTCCTTGGGGGTCAGTGGGTGGATTCAAATGCCGATTTGGGCCCGCAGGCGCACCCACAGGCTGCGCAGCAGCGGCGGGCGGGCGGCAGGCAGGCAGCAGAGCCGCCACACGGTTTGGTTTTCCGGCATGTGGCCGCTGCGGGTGTATTTGTGGTAGAGCACCGTCAGCTGGCGCATTTTCGCCTTGCCGGGCAGGTGCAGCACGCAGACGGGGTCGCAGCAGTAGTTCGTGGAAACATAATAAAAATGCCCGCCCAGCCAGTACCGGAACACATACGCGTTGGCGGCCCGCACGGGCTTGCCCGCCAGCTGGCTGCGGTAGGCCGCAGCATCCAAAATGGCTTCGTCGCCGTCCTGGCTGCGCACGCCGGTCTGCTGCATCCGGTCAAACACATTGCGGCATTCGGCCATAAAATCCTGCAGCCGGGCCGTGCTGCCCGCCACGAACTCGCCGCCAAAGTGGGTCAGCACATGGGGAGCGCCCTCCGGCCAAAGTTCATCATAGGTGTGGGAGATGCGGGCCGTCATAGGCTGGCTGGCCGCATGGGGCACCTGATACAGCAGCACCGCTTCCGCGGCTTCGCGCCAGATATCCTGATAGCCGCGCTGGGTAAAGGTATCGGAATCCAGCATCAGGTAGTTTTCGTAATGCTCGGTTTCGAGCAGATACTGCATGGCGCACAGCTTGTAATACGCCAGGGACCAGTCTAAATCCGCTTCAAAGCGGTAGTTGTCAAACGGACAGGCGATTACACGGATGCCCGCCTGGGACAGCTGCGCAGCATAGGGTTCCGGCACAGCGGTGTTGGTCACAAGGGCTGCATCGCAATTCTGGTTTTTCTGTTTTGCGCTGACAAGGCTGACCACAATGCAGCGGTAGAATACCTCGCTGCCCAGGTTGGCATTGCTGCCCTCGCGGTAGCCCTCCAGTGTGGCAAAGGCTGTAAAGATCAGGTTCATTCCATTCCCCACTTTTCCGGGAAGTTCCGGCCGCCTTACCGCATTCCCTTGTTATCATCTTTTCCTATTATTTTATTATAGTCCTGTACGCAAGGCTTGTCTATTATTGTTGTACATTTGTTAAGCATTGGTCTACAAACTAGAAGTTATCGCTTTACTTTTGTTGTATCTTAGCCAAAATACTTTCTATTACAAGTGTTACTGTTATAAAGGCTCCTACAAGGGTATAGTAGTTTAAGCCATACATCAATGGCAAAAGAGAAATAACTACCGTAATAATGGAAAGGACAAACAATGCTTTGAGAACACCTTTCTTCTTCAATGAAAACAATGAAAGTAAGAAGATGACAACAGTAAGTGTGGCTGTAATAAGTGGAGCAAAATTTGCATAGCCAAACGGTGTAAGGCTAAAGTATGAGAATGTTTCTTTTACTCTTTCTGTTGGAGATGTTGCAAAAATACAAACTGCTCCCAAGGGTAATAATTCTAACACTATTGTTAAAGCTGGCAAAACCGCTAAGCAGACTTTCTTCATGTTGTATATCTCCTTTACAAATCCGAAGTTGTCGGAGTGAAACTCCGCCATTTCACAAACGCGAACTTACCATTTCCCTTTGGTAATTCGTCCGCCGACCAAAATGACAGAAAAAATAGCGGCGAAAAGCAGGAACGTAAGCCAGATTGGACTTAGTACCCATAACCATGACCATGAAATCAAACCCATTACTTTTAGCACAACAAAAATCAAAGTCAAGGCAACTACGGGGTCTGTTCCTGAGCGTCTTGATTTCTTCTCCATACACTTATCACCTCGGAATCCCAATTATCGTGCCCGCATAAACCCGCAGCAGCCCAACTTTTCAAGCTCCACAAATCCCAGCGATTGATAAAACGCCACGGTTTTGGGTGTATTATCCGTTACCAGTTGGATTTGCCGGACATCCGCATACCGTTCCAGCACCGCTTTGAGCAGCGACGTGCCGATGCCCTGCCGCTGCTTTTGGGGATATACCAAAATATCCTGCACAAGAATAATGGTAGCACCATCCCCCACCACCCGGACAATGCCGAGCAGTTCTTCATTTTCATAGGCCGCCAGAACAAGCAGAGAATTTTTGTAACCCCGCTCCAGCGCCGTCATATTTTCCGTGTATGCGGTCCAGCCCACCTGTGTGTAGAGCTGCCAGATTTCGTCTTTTTTGAATTCTGTGTATTCTTTTATCTTCATGTTTCTTCACACACCCTGCACCCCAAGGTCGCGCAGGATGTCGGCGCGGGTTTCCAGCGCAAGGGCAGCAATGCGCCGGATGCGCTCCGGCGTCATGTAGGGGGCAAGGCCGCTGATAGAGAACGCGCTGTCTGCCTTGCCGCCGGGGCCGGGTATGGCCAGCGCCACGCAGCGGATGCCAAGCTCGTTTTCCTCATCGTCAATGGCATAGCCGCAGGCGCGCACCTCGTTCAGCTGGGCGCACAAAGCAGGCAAATCGGTCACAGTGCGGCCCGTCAGCTTTTGCGGGGTGCTGTGCCGCCACACATCCTCCACCTCTTCTTCGGTCAGGGTAGCCAGGATGGCTTTGCCCACACCGGTACAGTACAGCGGGCTGCGCAGCCCCACCCGGCTGGACATCCGCATGGGGCCGCTTTCCGTTTTATATATGTACACGATATCCTGTGCATCGCGGATGACCAGGTGCACCGCTTCGCCGGTGCGCTGGGCCAGGCGTTCCAGGTGTACCTTGGCAACGCTCATCACATCCATGCTGTTGACGATGCCGGAAGAAATTTCAAACATCTTTAAAGTCAGGCGGTACTTGCCGGTTTCGCTGTCCTGCGCGGCATATCCCAGGCTGACCAGGCTGCCCAACAGGCGGTGGGTTGTGCTTTTGGCCAGGTGAGCGTCTTCCGCCAGGCGCTGCAAACTGGCTCCGGCCGGGTGGGCGGCCAGCACTTCGATCAGCTCAAAAATGCGCGCAACGCTCTGCACACCGCCCTTATCAGGATTTTTTACGGTTTGGTCCTCCATAACGCATCCTCCGCAAAAATTAACAAAAAATTCATAATTTATAACTTTGCCCGGTTCTGCTCCCATCGGGCCGGAATTGTTCCGCATTGTGGAATTAAGTATACCAGCAAACGGCGTTTTTCGCAAGTAGCATCCCACAAAGCGGAACCCCCTCAATATTGCCAAAAAAGGCCTCGCTCTGACTGGTAAAATTGACCGATTGACGGCGCGGCGCAAAATTTGTATAATAAACTCAGCAAATTGCGGAACGGTGTTCCACCATAAGGAACCGCTTCACAACTGATGTAAACTTTGTTAATGTAAGGAGAATGCGTTATGAATTCTGTCCTTGAGCGCGTTTACGAAATTGGTATCATCCCCGTTATCGCTTTCAACAGCGTGGACGAGGCGATTCCTCTGTGCAAGGCTTTGATGGATGGCGGCCTGCCGGCTGCTGAGGTCACCTTCCGCACCGCATGTGCTGAAGAGTGCATCAAGAAGATTCACGAAGAACTGCCCAATATGCTGCTGGGTGCCGGCACTGTGCTGACCGTTGACCAGGCTGACCGTGCTATGGCTGCCGGTGCTTCCTTCATCGTTGCTCCCGGCTTCGACCCCGAAGTCTGCAAGCATGTTATCGACAAGGGCGGTATCATGATGCCCGGCACCGCCACCTCCGGCGAGATGCAGCAGGCCATGAACATGGGCTGCGAAGTTGTTAAGTTCTTCCCCGCTGAAGCAAACGGCGGCGTGGACAAGCTGAAGAACATCGGCGCTGCCCTGAAGACCTGCAAGTGGATGTGCACCGGCGGCGTCAACGCCAAGAACGTGAACAACTACCTGGGCTACAACCAGATTATTGCTGTCGGCGGCACTTGGATGTGCAAGTCCGACAAGATCAAGGCCGGCGCATGGGATGAGATCACCGCCATGAGCAAAGAGGCTGTCAACGTAATGCTGGGCCTGGAACTGGGCCACATCGGCATCAACTGCGCTGACGAAGCCGAAGCTGCCAAGACCGCCGAGACCATCGGCAGCCTGCTGAGCATGGCTGTTAAGCCGGGCAACTCCAGCATCTTTGTTGGCAAGAAGGAATTTGAGATCATGAAGAAGCCGGGCCGCGGCACCCATGGTCACATCGCCATCCTGACCAACAATGTTGACCGCGCTATCTATCACCTGAGCCAGCGCGGCGTCAAGTTCGATATGGACAGCAAGAATGTTAAGGACGGCAAGACCATCGCCATCTACTTTGCTGACGAAGTTGCCGGCTTCGCCATCCACCTGGTTCAGAAATAATCTGTTGCCACTGTGCAGCAGGTTTGCGCCTGACGGCGCGGTATATTTACAATAAATACAAGGAGTTTCAATATGAAAGTCGTTACTTTTGGCGAACTGATGATCCGTCTGCAGCCGTTCAACTACGAGCGCTTTGTTCAGGCCAACAACCTGGAGTTCACTTTCGGCGGCGGCGAAGCTAACGTTGCTGTTTCCCTGGCAAACTACGGCATGGACGCTGTCTATGTGACCAAGCTGCCCGCACACGCCATTGGTCAGGCCGCTATCAATAGCCTGCGCCGTTACGGCGTTGACACCAGCAAGATCGTCCGCGGCGGCGACCGTGTTGGCATCTACTTCAACGAGAAGGGCGCTTCTCAGCGTGGTTCTGTCTGCATCTATGACCGTGCACACTCTGCCATCCAGGAAGCTTCCACCGCTGACTTCGATTGGGATTCCATCTTTGAGGGCGTGGATTGGTTCCACTTCACCGGCATCACCCCGGCCCTGGGCCCCAATGTTGTTGACATCTGCCGCGAAGCCTGCAAGGCTGCCAAGGCTCATGGCGTTAAGATCAGCTGCGACCTGAACTACCGCGGCAAGCTGTGGACCCGCGAGGAAGCCCGCGCTGCTATGACCGACCTGTGCCAGTATGTTGACGTCTGCATCTCCAACGAGGAAGATGCTAAGGACGTGTTCGGCATCGAGGCTGAGGCCACCGATATCTACGCTGGCGAGATCAACCGCGAAGGCTACAAGAGCGTTGCCAAGCAGCTGGCTGACAAGTTCGGCTTTGAGAAGGTTGCTATCACCCTGCGTGAGAGCCATTCTGCTTCTGACAACGGCTGGAGCGCCATGCTGTACGACGTTGCTTCCAACGAATACTGCTTCAGCAAGAAGTACGAGCTGCGCATCATCGACCGCGTTGGCGGCGGTGACTCCTTCGGCGGCGGCCTGATCTACGCCCTGCTGAACGGCAAGACCACCCAGGAAGCTGTTGAGTTCGCTGTTGCTGCTTCCGCTCTGAAGCACTCCATCGAAGGCGACTACAACATGGTTACTGTTGCTGAGGTCGAGAAGCTGGCTGGCGGCGACGGTTCCGGCCGTATCCAGCGCTAATTTTCCGCACAACAATTTCCCGTATCTTACGGTTTACCTTCCTACAAAAGAGGTTCGCTTTGGCGGATCTCTTTTTTTGTTTGGGTGGTTTTTGTTTTTGGGGGAGGGGGGTTTTGATGTTTTTTATTTCAGCAATTTTTCAGGCAGCGGGCGCGCAATGTGCGCCCCTATGGGTGGGATGTGTATTCAATGCCCATTGCGCATTATAAATCAATCTGTAGGGCGGGATGCCTCATCCCGCCACGGAGAAACCTTAGGCAATACCGCATAATTCCCGCCTTGCGGCTTAAGCACCGCTCCGGCAGTTGCGGCACGGCATCTGCGTTGCCAAAATGCTCGATAATGTCGGGTTGCGGTACCC
>OKSD01004289.1_pt1 | contig 9828 bp, 9 predicted proteins | sample 1601221 | NCBI WGS metagenome assembly OKSD01 (sample SAMEA3541550, study PRJEB24748) | human gut metagenome | biome: human gut; feature: human-associated habitat; material: faeces | place: China | collected 2012
TGGATTTCCTTATTGATTTTTGAAAGCTTTCTGTTCGCATCAATTACTAACTTAGGCGAGGTGTTGCCTCGCCGCCCGCTTTGCCGCCGTCGGACAGACGGATTACAGCGCCAGCTCGATCTGCGGATGGTCCTGTTCGGAGTACCACATGTTCTCGACGGTCAGGCGCAGCGGCCTGTTCTGCGCAACGGTGGTCGTGACGGTCGAGAAGGGGTTGAGGATAAACGGATTCTGGCCCGGAAGCCGCAGAACGTACTGCACCGAGCTGTTGTTCGTCAGGCTCACCGTGCGGCGTCCCTTCGCATCGGTGTGGAGCACGCTCGTGCGCACCGATGCCGTGAAGAGGTCTTTCAGCAGTTGTTCGTCGCCGGCGATCGTACCGAACGAGTAGGCCAGCGTGCGGCGCGCCTCGATGGCTTCGCGCAGCGCTTCGAGCGTGTTCTCCTTGGCGAAGATCAGCGTCATGTTGCGGCGGTGTCCCTGTGCGCGATAGGTTTCGGTCGCCGAGTCGTGGATGTCGGTGTTGGCGGAGACGACAGCTGGGGTGCACAGCGAACAGCATAAGTAGGGACATACAAAAGCCTTGTGTTGGGGTAGAACTCGCCGCCGTTCATGATCTCGATGCCGTCGATCAGCCCTTCGCCGTAGGCCGCGACCTCGAATTCGGGGTGTTCGAGGCTTTTGCGGCGCCAGCCCGGGTGGTTGTGCATCACCAGCGCCCCCTGCGCCTTGGCGTTGCGCAACGATTGCAGGGCGTCGGCGGCGTAGATCGCATTGTTGTCGGTGGTGAAAAGCGCGTTGTAGTGACCGTAGGCGACCGGTTCGCGGGTGATTTCCGCGCCCGGAATGATCGTGATGCCGTACTTCGCGGCCGTCTCCTGCGCCAGCTTTACCGGGAAGTTCAGGTCGGACCGGATTCCCTGCTCGTCGGCCGGTTTGGCGATGATGTTGTAATTGACAGGTTCGGTGCCTTCCGGAACGTAACCTTTGAGGAAGTTGAGCATCTTGCCCTCGTGGCGGCGGTACTCCACGTGTTCGGTGATGGCCAGCACGTCCAGACCGTCGTACCACGCTTCGCGGACGCGGAATTCGGGCGTGCAGTCGCCGTCCGAGTAGATCGAATGGGTGTGCAGGTCGGCCTTGTAGACGGTGTAGCCGCCCACTTCGGGCAGTACGAACTCGACGCGCTGCGGGACGATGCGCAGCGAGTGGCGCGTGATGTCGGGATTGGCGGAGTCGGTGTAATAGTGTTGTCCGGTCGCGGTGAACGTCGCCGTCAGGGCAGCGCAGAAGAAGAGAAGTTTTTTCATGGCATAGTAGTTATGGGTTGTTCTTTGCAAAGATAAGAAAAAATTCGAAACGATCCGGATTCCGGATCGTTTCGAATGGGAATGAGAAAGGTCTCTCTGCGATTTCCGTCTTTTCGTCCCCTTTCCGCAGGGCGGCGGTTCATCGCCGTGTACGGCGGAACGCATCTCTTCGAGACGTGTACGGCGGCTCCGGCCGGCGGCGGGTCGCGGACCGGGGCGAATCGTTGGAACCATTTCGTTAAGCCGAGTGCAGAGCCGAACGCAGTTCGGGCTATGGCGAGGTGAGAAATGGACGAAAAAAATTCAAGGATATTCGTCTCCGGTGGGATTCATGAAACAGGAGGGGAGTATCCGCGTCGCGGATACTCCCCTGTTTTTGCGTATTCGGGGCTCGGAACTACTTCGCGAAGCCCTTGCCGATGGCCAGAAAATCTTCGGCTTTGAGCGCTGCGCCGCCGATCAGACCTCCGTCGACGTCCTCCTTGGCGAAGATCTCGGCTGCGTTGGACGGTTTGCACGACCCGCCGTAGAGGATCGGGCACTCCTCGGCCGCTGCGCCGAACTTGGCGGCCAGCACCTTGCGGATGTAGGCGTGGATCTCCTGCGCCTGCTCGGCCGTCGCGGTCTTGCCCGTGCCGATGGCCCATACGGGTTCGTAGGCGATGACCAGCTTGCCGAACTGTTCCGGCGTGAGGTTGTAAACCACCTCTTCGATCTGCGCCTTCACCACGTCGAAATGTTTGCCGGCCTCGCGCTCGTCGAGATTCTCGCCTACGCAGTAGATCGGAACGAGGTCGTTGGCATAGGCCTGCTCCATCTTGCGGTTGAGCGTCTCGGAGGTCTCGCCGTAGTACTGGCGGCGCTCCGAGTGGCCCAGGATCACGTACTTGCAGCCCAGCGCCGCGATCATCGACGCGGCTACTTCGCCCGTGTAGGCCCCTTTGGCCTCGGCGGCGCAGTTCTGGGCGCCGACGGCGATTCCCGTCCCTTCGAGCGTCTTGCTCACCTCCGACAGGTGCGTGAAGGGAGGACATACGATGAACGACACGCAGTCGCATACGGTGTGCTTGCCTGCTGCGACCTGTTTGGCCAGTTCTACGCCTTCGGCAGGCAGGGTATTCATTTTCCAGTTGCCTGCTACGATCTTCTTTCTCATTGCTGTGATTTTTTAAGTTTATGATTGTAACGGATGATTGTCAGGTATCCCGCCAGCGCCGAGACGACGATGAAGAGCAGCAGCGATCCCCACACCCGCCGTTCGAACGGCGCGCCGTACCAGAGCAGGACGGCGCCGGTCACGGCCGGCAGGATCGGGAAGCTGTTGACCCACCACGTCACGGCGAAGGCGTTGAGCACCTTCGTGCGTTTGATGACGTCGACGGGCAGGACGATGAAGCGGACCCAGTACCACCCCAGCAGTGCCAGCAGCACCCAGCGTGCCGTCGCCGGTGCGATCCAGCCCCGCAGGGCCAGCAGCGTGGCGGCGACCGCGGCGGCGGCCAGTGCGAGCAGGAGTTTGCGTGTACGATCCATCGTCGGTTCGCGCGGTTATTCTGCGGCGGGGGCGCACCAAGCCTTCACTTCCTCGATCGAGGGGGCTTTCAGTCCCAGTTTGTTCTTTTTGTTGAAGCCGCACAGATCGTTGAAAAACTTCCCTGCCGGCAGCTTGCGCAGCGCGTCGACGGTCAGGTAGCCCATCTTCTGAATGACGGGAATCCACTCGGCCGGCACGCCGATGGCGGCGTAGGCTTCGTCGGGGTCGCGCTGCACCTTCTTTTCGGGGCGCATCTGCGGGAAGAAGAGCACGTCCTGAATCGACGACTGTCCGGTGAGGAACATCGTCAGGCGGTCGATTCCGATGCCCATGCCCGAACACGACGGCATACCGTATTCCAGGGCGCGCACGAAATCCATGTCGATGAACATCGCCTCGTCGTCGCCCTTCTCCAACAGCCGCAGCTGTTCCTGAAAACGTTCCAGCTGGTCGATCGGATCGTTCAGCTCCGAGTAGGCGTTGCACAGCTCCTTGCCGTTGACGAAGAGTTCGAACCGCTCCGTCAGATCGGGGTTGTCGCGGTGGCGCTTGCACAGGGGCGACATCTCGATCGGATAGTCGCAGACGAACGTCGGCTGGATGAGCTCCTCCTCGCAGTACTGGCCGAAGATGGCGTCGATGAGCTTGCCTTTGCCCATCGTCTCGTCGACTTCGACGCCCAGCCGCCTGCACGCTTCGCGCAGCTGTTCCTCGGACTGGCCGGTGATGTCGTAGCCGGTCTTTTCGCGGATGGCTTCGGTCATCGTCACGCGGCGGAACGGCGCCTTGAACGAGACGGCCTTGCCGTCGATCGTAAGGTCGGTCGTCCCGTTGGCGGCCAGCGCCACATGTTCGAGCATCTGCTCGGTGAACTCCATCATCCACAGGTAGTCCTTGTAGGCGACGTAGATCTCCATGCAGGTGAATTCGGGGTTGTGCGTGCGGTCCATGCCCTCGTTGCGGAAGTTCTTGCCGAACTCGTAGACCCCTTCGAAACCGCCTACGATGAGTTTTTTGAGGTAGAGCTCCGTGGCGATGCGAAGGTAGAGGTCGACGTCGAGCGAGTTGTGGTGCGTGATGAACGGCCGCGCCGAGGCGCCGCCCGGAATGGGTTGCAGAATCGGCGTTTCGACTTCGAGATACCCCTTCGCGTTGAAGAACTCGCGCATGGCCGCCATGATCTTCGAGCGCTTGACGAAGACTTCGCGCACCTGCGGGTTGACCGCCAGATCGACATAACGCTGGCGGTAGCGTACTTCGGGGTCGGTGAAGGCGTCGAACGTCTGCCCGTCCTTCTCCTTGACTACCGGCAGCGGCCGCAGCGACTTGGAGATGACGGTCAGCCGCCGGCAGTGTACCGACGTTTCGCCCGTCTTGGTGACGAAGGCGAAGCCCTCGATCCCCACGAAATCACCGATGTCGAGCAGTTTCTTGAAGACGGTGTTGTAGAGCGTCGGGTCACCCTCGGGGCAGATGTCGTCGCGGCGGATGTAGACCTGGATGCGGCCCGTGTGATCCTGCAATTCGAAGAACGAGACGCTGCCCATGATGCGGCGCGACATGATGCGGCCGGCGATGCGCACGTCGGCGAAATTCCCCTTCGCCTCGTCGTATCCGTCGAGAATTTCCCGTGCCGTGGACGTGACGTCGAAGCGTGCGGCGGGGTAGGGGTCGATGCCCAGTTCCCGCAGTGCGGCCAGCGACTGGCGGCGCAGTTGCTCCTGTTCGCTGAGTTCGATTGCCATATTCTGTTTCGATTTTGTTTTACCTGTTATTAAATACCCTACAAAGTTACGAAAAATATTCGGAATTGTTCCGTTCCGCGTCGCAGGGGTTTCGGCCCTCGGTTCCGTACGGCGGCTTTTATGCCCGCCTCCGCCTCTTTTCCGGGAGGGGCGGCCGGCAGATCCGCCCGATGCAGTGGTATGCCCGCAGCATCGCCCAGCCGGTGAGCGCCCCTACGGCCGCTCCCAGCAGCAGGTCGACGGGGAAGTGCTTGGCCAGATAGATGCGCGAATAACAGATCAGAAGCGTCGCCGCGACCATCAGGAACGTGAACCAGCGCCGGCGGATCTCCGCTGCCGAAAGCACCAGCAGTGCCACGACGGTGGCGGCGTGCGACGACACGGTGCCGAATTTCCCGCCCAGCGCCCCTTCGGGGACGTGGACGATGCCGGGCGTCGCATGGCCTTCGAAACGCCAGCGCATCAGTGTGTCGGGCGCGATCTCCAACCCTTCGAGCGAGGGGGTGAACATCGGCCGCCAGCGGGGCGGGAAATCGGCCCACAGCCCTTTGAGCGGGCCGGAATGCTTGAAGATGCCGGCCGCCATGTCCGCCAGCACGATCGCCAGCACGATCGCCGCGGCGAAGAGCAGCGTGCGGCGCCATCCTTCCCGCCGCCAGACGAGCCAGAGAATCAACGCATAGAGCGGCAGCCACATCGCGGTGCCCGAAACAAGGATCATCAGACGGTCCATCACGGGGCCGCCGTCGAAATTGAGCGCCAGGAAGAGCGCGTGGTCGAAGGTGTAGAGCGGAATCATCGCAGGATCAGAATTGGAAGTAGATGAAGGGTTGGATGCTGCTCGACTGGATCTGCATGACGCCCCATGCCACGGAGGCGAGCAGCAACACCTGCACCCAGAAGGGCGAGGCGACCACCGCGCGGCGTGCCGCGGCGTCGGCGCGGCCGGGGAGCATGTGCAGCAGATAACCCAGCCCCACGAGGGCGAAGACGCCGCCGTAACCGGCGAGCATCTGGGGCAGCAGCTGTAAGTGGAAATTGTCGGTGATCTGATGCAGCATCAGCTGCACGGTGCGCATCGAATCGGCGCGGAAGAGCAGCCAGCCGAAGCAGACCAGGTGGAAAGTCACGAGGATACCGGCCAGTCGGCTGAGCGGGTGCATCTGGTATCCCGAGACTTTGGCGCCGGGGACGACCGAGAGCCAGAGCTTGTGCAGCGCCAGCGCTACGCCGTGCAGCGTCCCCCACAGTACGAAACGGATCGCCGCGCCGTGCCACAGCCCGCCGAGAACCATGGTGACGAGCAGGTTGAAATAGGTGCGCAGGCGCCCCTTGCGGTTGCCGCCCAGCGAGATGTAGAGATAGTCGCGGAGCCACATCGAGAGCGAGATGTGCCACCGCCGCCAGAATTCGGTGATCGTGGCCGAGTGGTAGGGGGCGTCGAAGTTCTTCGGGAAGCGGAAGCCCAGCAGCAGTGCCAGGCCGATGGCCATGTCCGAATAACCCGAGAAGTCGCAGTAGATTTGAAGGGCATAGCCGTAGACGGCTGCCAGACACTCCATGCCCGAATAGAGCGCAGGGTCGTCGAAGATGCGGTCGACGAAGTTGAGCGAGATATAGTCCGAGATGACGGCCTTCTTGAACAGACCGATGGTGATGAGATAGATGCCCGTGCCGAACATCTCGCGCGAGACGGCGATCGGGTTCTGACGGATCTGCACCAGAAAGTCGCGGGCGCGGACGATCGGGCCTGCGACCAGCTGCGGAAAGAACGAGAGGTAGAAGAGGTAGTCGCCCCAGCGGTCGACGGGTTTGAGCGAACCGCGGTAGATGTCGATCGTGTAGCTGAGCGACTGGAACAGGAAGAACGAGATGCCGACGGGCAGGAAGATGTTTTGGAATTCGAGGAATCCCGCGCCGAAGAGGTCGCGGGCGATCTCGATGAAGAAATTGGTGTACTTGAAGTAACCCAGCACGGCCAGATCGGCCGCGATGCTCAGCGCCACGAGCGCCCGTTGGGCGCGCCGTGAGCCCACGTGCGCGATAGCCCGCCCGATCCAGAAATCGCTGACGGAGACCCCGACGAGCAGCAGCAGGTAGATGCCGCTCGACTTGTAGTAGAAGTAGAGCGAGAAGGCGATGACGTACCAGATGCGCAGCGCCGGCGTACGCCGCATGAAGCCGTAGAAGAAGGCGAACGCGGCGAAAAGAAAGAGGAAGAGCCCGCTGCTGAAAAGCATCGGAGCCTGCGGATCGTAGCTCAGCAGCGGCAGGACGCGGTCGATTATCTCGCGGAGGCTCTCCATCGGTTCAACGGGGTTCGATCGGTTGCGGGCGGAGGTTCATCGTCTCGTCGAGCGCTGCGATTTTCGAGCTGTCGAGCACCGGTTCGGGCAGTGCGGCCTGTTGCCGCTGGCGCAGGATCGCGGCTACGCGGGCATCCAGCGCATCGACCAGCGCATAGGCCACCTGACGGCCGCCGGCGTAGTTGATATGGGTATAGTCCTTGCCTGCCCAGCCGTTGGCGACGAAACGTTCCATGCCGCCCTGCGCCCGCATGGCGTCGTAGATCGACCAGAAAGCGGCACCTGTGGCACGGGCTGCGCGGCGTTGCCAGTCGACCATCGCCGGCGCCGACGACATCGGGGCGAATCCCGTGTCGGACTTCACCGAACGGTCGCTGGTCGAGAGCACCAGCACCGCCGCCTCGGGGAAACAGCTGCGCACGAAGGCGATCATCTTCTCCACGCGGGCGGCGTAGGCCGAGTAGTTGGTGACCCCCTCCTGCATGATGTTCAGTCCGTATTGCAGGATGACCAGATCGTACTCCGCGAAGGCGTCGATCTGGGCGTTGACCGAGGGGTTTGTGCCGAAGAGCGCCTGTCCGTTGTTGCTGCGGATCGAGTAGTTGTCGACCGTCACGCCCGCCGCGTCCTCGAACTGTACGCCGTAACCGGTGAATCCAGCTCCGCCCCGTACGACGCGGAGGGCGAGCGATGCGACCGGCGCCCGTACGACGATCTGACGGAGGGCTTCCGACGCCGGTATGTCGAAGGTGCGGTGCAGCGAATCGTTGAGCGTGAGTTCCAGCCGGCTCGGCTCTCGGCTGATGAAGAGCAGCCGCGCCACGCCGCAACGGTCGAGGCGGCGGCGGAAGTCGCTGCCCGTCCAGCGCACCGTCGCACCGTCGGCGGGGCGGCAGAGCCAGCCCGAAACGGAGTAGTCGCCGCGCAGCGCCTCGGGCGTAGTGCGGCGCTGCATGATGTTGTAGGAGTTCCATCCCGCCGAACGGGTGCCTACCGTGCGGCGGTAGCCTGTCAGGGGCGAGGACATCGGCGCGAAACCGCAGCCGCGGCCGCCGTAGCGCAGTTGCAGCTGTTCGCGCAGGTCGGCCGTGAGGATGTCGCCCTCGATGAACGAGTCGCCCAGTACGGCGATGCGCACGGGTGTGCGGCGGGCGGTGTCGGCCAGTCGCGCGCAGAAGCGGTACAGGGGGCCGTCGGCGAGCGTATCGAAATCTTCGATCGGGGTGAGCGTCGTCAATAACCGTGCGGTATCGCCCGTAGGAGGCTCCGTCGGCGGTTCGCTGTCGGCGGGCGTCCATTCGAAAGCGAGCTGCGGTGCGGCGGACAGCGTGTCGGCGGCAGGCGGCTCCGCTGCGATCGAATCGGCCGGCAGGGGCGCTTCGCCGGCGTCGAGCTGCCCCGCGAAGCGGTGGAAGTCGCCCGAGAACTCGTCGTCGAGCTCCGGCAACGTCTCGTCCGCTGCTTCCTTGTCGTCGAAACGGAGAACGTCCGAGAGGATGTTGGCCCGGCGGAGCGGAATGCCGCAGATCGTCTGCGGCGGGATGAAGGCGACGCAGACGAGCACTGCGATCAGTGCGGCGGCCGCCTGGAAACTGCGTCGGGTGTAATCCTGCGGGGCCATTCAGTCGCGGTTGTTGCCTCGTCCGAGAATCAGCATGGCGTAGTAGAGCACCGTGGCGATGGCGCTCAGCGCGGCGACGAGATAGGTGCGTGCCGCCCACGTCAGCGCTTCGCGCGCCTGCGCCAGTTCCGCGCCCTGCATCGTGCGGCTCGATTCGAGCCATGCCAGCGCACGCTCCGAAGCGTTGTACTCGACCGGAAGCGTCACGATCGAGAAGAGCGCCGATACGGCGATCAGCCCTACGCCGATCCAGCAGACCCACGCATTGTCGGTCGTGGCGAGCAGGATCATGCCCGCGATGAGGACGAACGTCGCGGCGCGGGCCGAGAAGTTGACGATCGGAACCAGTTGCGAACGCAGTTCGAGCGGAGCGTATCCCCGCGCATGCTGCACGGCGTGGCCGCATTCGTGGGCTGCGACGGCCGCCGCCGCGACGCTGCGCGAGGCGTAGACCGAGTCGCTCAGATTGACGGTCATCGTCTGCGGGTTGAAATGGTCGGTCAGGTGACCCGCCACATGGGTGACCTTCACGTTGCGGATACCGTTGTCGCGCAGCATCTTTTCGGCTACCTCGGCGCCCGTCAGCCCGCCTGGGAAGGGCACCCGGGCGTATTTGGCGAAGACCGACTGCAAACGGGCCTGTACGATCCAGCCCACGATGCCGATCACGATAATGAGAATCCACGAACCCATCGTTCCGGCCGACATGCCGTAGAAGAATCCGCTCGGGTGGCCGTAGTATCCGGCCTGGATAAGGTGTGCGAGTAACATTTTTTTCGGTTTTTAGGATTTGCGATGAACGTAGTACTGGCACGCCTGCTGCGAGGGCATCAGTACGATTTCATTAACGTTCATATGCGCCGGTAATTGTGCGATCCATGCGATCGCTTCGGCTATGTCGTCGCCCGTGAGGGGCTCGACGCCCCGATAGACGTTGTCGGCAGCCGTGCGGTCGCCGTGGAAGCGCACCACCGAGAATTCGGTCTCGACCATGCCGGGACGCACTTCGCTCACCTTGATGCCGTGCGAGAGCAGGTCGGCGCGCATCGACTGCGAAATGGCGTGCACGGCGTGCTTGGTGGCGCAGTAGACGGCGCCGTTCTCGTAGGGTTCGGTGCCGGCGATCGAGCCGATGTTGACGATGTGCCCGCCGCCCGCGGCGATCATCTTGCGCGCGACGATCTGCGAGACGTAGAGCAGCCCCTTGACGTTGGTGTCGATCATGGCGTTCCAGTCGGCCGTCGACCCGCGGTCGAGGTGCTCGAATCCGGCCGCACCGGAAAATGCCGGACTGGATGCAGTAAAAGATGTG
>OKSD01004290.1_pt1 | contig 9828 bp, 8 predicted proteins | sample 1601221 | NCBI WGS metagenome assembly OKSD01 (sample SAMEA3541550, study PRJEB24748) | human gut metagenome | biome: human gut; feature: human-associated habitat; material: faeces | place: China | collected 2012
CCCCGCGGACGGGGCTGTGGACGAGGCCGTGCTGGGCGAGTACAAGGACAAATTCCTCCAGCAGGTGGGCAACGACCTGAACCCCTCCATGGCGGTCACCCTGCTGTACGACGCATTGAAGGCCAAGACCAACGGAGCCACCAAGCTGGCCATCCTGAACAGCTTTGACCAGGTTTTGTCCCTGTCGTTGCTGGAAAAGGCGGAGAAGGTGCGGAAGGAGCAGGCGGCTCAGAAGTCCCAGTCCGCCGGCGGCTATACCGTCACCGGCGAGGGGGACGCCGAAATCGACGCCCTGGTCCTCCGGCGCGGTGAGGCCAAGAAAGCCAAGAACTTCGCTGAGGCCGACGCCATCCGCGACGAGCTGAAGGCCAAGGGCATCGAGGTTACCGACGTGCCCGGCGGCGCTGTGTGGAAGCGGATCTGAGCCGTCCGCCGCAATAGGATAGAAAAAGGCCCTTGCTTCACATTTTGAGAAGCAAGGGCCTTTTTACAGCCGATTCAGCAGATGGTCCAGGTATAGTTATCGCTGCCGGGGAGGAGGGAGACGAAGGTCTCCACTGCGCTGCGGGCCTTTTCGGTGGCGTCGGTGAGCAGCCCCTCGTCAATGGCCTGCTGCAAATAGCTGCCGCCTGCGCCGCTCACTTCGGCCAGCTTTTCTACCGGGTGATCGGCTTCCACAAACTTGCAGTGGGTGTGCAGCATCCGGCTGCAGGTTTCGGCCAGCTGTTGGGCCGTGGTGGGCACGTTCAGCGTGCCGATGCGGCCGCAGTTATCGGCGAAATCACGGCGGTTCTCAATGCGCAGCAGGTCTGCCAGCACATCGTTCACACCGCCGGGAGCGGCATCCAGATTGGTGTGCATGCAGATGGCCGAAATGCCGTTCTGCAGCAGCATTGCGGGCACATCCTCCGCCGTCACGCGGCGCAGCGGGTCAAAGATGACCGGGTGGTGGCTTACAATCAGCTCACACCCACTTTCGGCGGCATCGCGCACCACATCGGCGGTAATATCCAGCGCCGTTATAATGGAGGTGACCGGGCGTCCGGCATCCACCAAAAGGCCCACGTTATCCCAACTGCAAGCCAGCTCCGGCGGGGCGATCTGTTCCAGAATTTCCAGTACCTGCTGTACTTTTACGGCCATAGTCCATCCTCCATTTCCTGTATCAGGGCATCCACCCCATCCGCCTGCGGGCCGGGTGCAAGGCCCAGGCGGTATTTTTTCAGTTTGACCAGCTGCTGTTCACGGTAGGCCTGGGCTTCGGGCTGGCCCTGCGTTTTGCCGCACAGGCAGGCAAGGCCGGTGGGATCCGCTGCCCGGCCGGTATACTGCGCGTTGATTACGGTATACAGCCGCCCGGCTACACGGCACAGTGTCTCGCTTTTTAAGGCAAAGCCGCGCTGGGCAAGGCCCTTGCGCAAAACGCTGTGCTTGGTGGCGGGTACAAAAACAAAGTTATACTGTTCGTTCCTCACCCAGGGGGCGGCATCCAGGATTTCCAGCACCGTTTCGGCCCCCATGCCGGCAATGATGATCTCCGTTACCTCCCCCGGCTGCAGCACACTCAAGCCGGAACCGAGGCGGAACTGGATCTTATCCGCCCAGGGGGCGCAGGTCATGCGGGCTTTTTGCAGCGGGCCTTCCCGCAGATCACATGCAAAAACAAGCGGGCAGCAACCGCTGCCCGCCAGCCATGCACTGAGTTTTCCATGGTCACACCCAATATCGGCAGCAATATGGCCGGGCCGCACATAGGCAGCCGCGGCGGCCAGCCGCGCATCCAGGTGCGGCACAGGCTTACAGGTGTGCAAAGTAGTCATTCAGTTCGGCGCACAGTTCGTCGGGGTCCACACCGTGGACCATGCAGGCCTGCTCCACGGTCTCACCATGGGCAGCCATGCAGCCCAGGCAGTGCATACCCGTGTTCAAAAAGATGGGCACGCAGCCCTGGGAAGGATCGTTCTGCAGGATTTCGGCAATGATGGTATTACGGGTAACAGTCATGGTAATGTTCCTTTCTGCATTATACAAAACGTATAAAATGATAATTTATGACGGCATCTGGAAGGTCGCGTACAAACCCGCGCCTTGCAGAATGACGAACGATGTCAGGCAGAGCATGGCAAATACCGCCTTGCGCTCTGCGGACTTTTGCACGGCGAAGGTGCGGTTGTGGTGCACCAGCGCCAGCACCAGCGGCAGCACGGGCAGCCAGTAGCGCCCCTGCAGGCCAAAAATAGTGGTGTAATTGATGGGGGTCCAGTTGAGCGCCGTGACGAACGAAAGGGCAATCACGCAGAGAACAATACCCCAAACGCCCGCTTTGGTGCGGCGGCCCAGAGGTACGGTCTCACCCGCCTGCGGCAGCGCCGCGGCCAGCAAAGCCAGGATAAAGCCAACCCCCAGCACCCAGCTGGCATCCACGGTATACACAATGGGTTCGCCCAGGGCAGTGCCCAGCACGCCCTGCACCCACTGCGCCCCCTGCGCACTGAAAGAGCGCAGCAGCAGTTTGGCCGTGTTGGGCAGGTTGCGGCAGATATACCCGGCGGAATAGGTGTAGATGGAATCGCCGTTTTCCTGAATGGAGCCAACCAGCTGTTCCGGCGTTAAGCCGCCCCACATGTGGGTCAGCTTATACAGCCCAACCGGGATGGCCAGCACCACAACCGCGGCAATGGCACCCAAAAAGATTTTCTTCTTTTTGGGGTCGCGGCGGATCTTCCAGTACAGCAGCGCCAGCAAAGCGGCGCCAGCCGCGGCGGCACCACCGGCGCGCAGGATGCCCACGGTATCCACATCGCGGGCTGCATACAAAGCAGCGCCCATATTGACCTGCACCCAGCCGATAGCGGCCAGCACCAGCGCCAGAACTTTGGCAATGGGGCCAACTGGCCAGCGCTTGCCGGGCAAGGCAAGGTTAGCATCGGGAATCATAAAGATCAGCAGCACGGCGGGCAGATAAATTGCCTTGGCCGGGCCGATGAGCGCCGCCAGCACCACAGCAGCCACCGTTTCCGGCCAGCGGGCCGGGCGGGTGCGCAGGGTCAGGCAGAGCGCAGTAAAGCAGAAGAGATACCCCAGCACGGCGGCGTCCGCCGAAAGGCTACCCGCCAGCTGCAAGGGCTGGGCCAGCAGTGCCACACCGGCAAAAATGCCGCGCAGCCGCTGGGGTGCAATATTGACCGCAGCCGCAGCCAATGCCAGGTACAGCGCCAGGTTGCACAGCCGCCCCAACAGCAGCATGCCATGGAAGCCAAGCCCCATCATGCGCGCCAGCGTAATGCCGGCAATCTGACCCAGGTAGAGCGTATTGTTGATGGGGTCCGCCGTTACATAGGTATCGGAGCTGACAGTCGTTTCACCGCTGCAGCCCGCATCTCCCAGGTGTTCCAGCATTTCCTTGTAAGCGTAAATGCCGATATCACCGGTATGATTTTTGAAATAGGGAGCATCGCAGCTGCGCACCAGCAGCATATCATCATCGTCCGCCACCGGCTGGCTCAGCAATGTGCTGGACTGACGGTAGCATTTGGCCAGGTGGGTGTATTCATCGGGGCCGACAAGGGGCGGCGTTAAAAAGGCAAACGCCACGCCCAGCACCGCACCGCACACCAGCACCACCTGCCACAGCTTGGCGCGGTGGGTGAGCAGGATAAAGCCCGCCACCACCGCCGCAAAGGTCAGCACGCCCAGCAGGCGGGAGATCACATGGGACCAGCTGCCGGAATCATTGACGACATACTGCAATGCCGGATGCCCGACGATGGAATCCGTTGTGCCGTTTGCATTCCGGCGGGTCATCTGCTGGCTGGTGTCGGCATCCGTCCAAAGGCCCAGCAGGTGGTACACATCCCAGTCATCGCCGGGGGTATGCCACAGGCGCAGGGTCATGTTGGGGTTTGCCAGGTCATAGTCCGCTTCGGCATCGGCTGTGCCAGGGGCGGTATAGGGCGCATCAAACGTGATGGCCGCAAAGGTGTTATCTTTAATGGTAATGCAGTCCAGCTCACCGTTCGCCACGGCGTTGCCATCGGCATCCAGCAGTGCAGCGTACAGGGTGCCCTGCCGGAACGCCCAATTATGGGTGGTCAGGTCCAGTCGAACCCCGTAAATGCGCTGCCCGCTTTTGAGCGGAACGGGCAGGTACAACCCAGTTGTGCCGTCATCCTGCGTTGCAGCGTCCGCCGTGGCAGGAATTGCAACGGTACGGGTATAATCATCGTTGACGATTTCATACACCGGCTGGTTATCCACCCGCTGGCCAAGGTCAAACCCGGCCCACGCGGCCACAGCGGCGGCAGCCAGCGCCACCAGCAAAGTCAGCCACAGCAGGCGGTGCCGCTTGCAGAAATCTTTGATTTTTTGCATGAAGCCCTCCCCTGCTTTAGGTTGCTTACAGACAGTTTTATTATACATGATGATTGGCGAAAGTGCAATATTAGCCTTACTGCACTTTACTTTTCTCATTTTTCCTCTATCTTTTTAGGCTAGAGAATGATATCATCTATGTAAAAATCACATAAAGAGGTCGTGATATTGCTATAATTAACTGATACAAAAACACCCCCGTCTGCATTACCAGGCGGGGGCATGTTATTGCATTACGAGAAACGGTCGCGCAGGTTCTTGAAGAAGCCCTTGCGCTTTTCGTAGTTATCCTCTTTCATGCTGTCCTCAAAAGCTTTCAGGGCTTCGCGCTGGGCGCGGGTGACCTTTTTAGGGATCTCAACATCGACGATCACATACTGGTCGCCGCGGCCGCGGCCGTTCAGGTACTGGATGCCCTGGCCGCGCAGGCGGAACTTGGTGCCGCTTTGGGTGCCTTCGGGGATATGCTGCACAATGCGGCCATCCACGGTGGGCACCTCAACGTCATCACCCAGCACAGCCTGGCTGAAGGTGATGGGCACATGGATGGTAACATCGTACCCGTCACGCTCAAACATCGGGTCAGCCTTAACGGTAACATGCACGATCACATCGCCGGCCGGGCCGCCGTTGGAACCGGCATCGCCCTGGCCGCGCAGTGCAATGTTCTGGTCATCATCAATACCAGCGGGGATATTGATCTCCAGGCTCTTGCGCGCGGCGGTCTTGCCGGTGCCGCGGCAGGTCTTGCACGGGTTGCGGATAATGGTGCCGCGGCCGCCGCAGTGGCTGCAGGGCTGCTGGCTCTGCATTACGCCAAAGGGGGTGCGCTGCTGTGTTACAACATAACCACGGCCGCCGCAGTCGGGGCAGGTTTCGGGGCTGGTACCCTTGGCCGCACCGGTGCCGCCGCAGTCGGGGCAGGTATCCTGGCGGTTGATGGTGATCTTCTTGGAGCAGCCGTGGGCGGCTTCCTCAAAGGTCAGGATCACGCTGGCCTGAATATCATGGCCCTTGCGGGGTGCATTGGCGGTGCGGGTGGAAGAACCGCCGCCAAAGCCGCTGAATCCACCGCCAAATCCGCCGCCAAAGATATCGCCAAAGATGTCGCCCAGGTCCACGCCGCCAAAACCACCGCCGAACCCGCCTGCACCGCCGCCGTTGGCAGCCGCATAGTTGGGGTCTACGCCGGCAAAGCCGAACTGATCATAGCGCTGGCGTTTCTGCGGGTCGGAAAGCACATCGTTGGCTTCGTTGACCTCTTTGAACTTTTCCTCGGCTTCTTTATCGCCGGGGTTCAGGTCAGGGTGGTACTTTTTGGCAAGTTTGCGGTAGGCGCTCTTGATCTCGGCATCCGTGGCGTTTTTGCCGATGCCCAGCACCTCGTAATAATCTCTTTTTTCTGCCATATGATCACACCTTTATGTGTTGAAGTAAGTTGACTTTTATTCCTTTCCCCTATGGGAACAGCCGGTTCTTTGTCCGTAAGGGCGTACAGCCTGTGCCTGCAAGCGGCAACGTGATTTCACTGCGGGCACACGCTGTGCGCCCCTACGGACGGGACGCAGCTTTGTGGGCTTAACCCCACAATGGCCGCCGCCGGAATTGCCTGGCGGCGGCCTTTTGGGTTACAGGGATGTTCCCCTGTTTATTCTGTTATCTTACACCTCGTGGAAGTCAGCGTCAACAGCACCGTCATCCTTCGGGGCGGAACCGGCATTGCCCGTGGGGCCCTGCTGGGCGTCAGCGCCCGGCTGCTGGCCCTGCTGCTGGGCAGCCTGCTGGTAAACCTTCTCGCTGATGGCGTAGAAAGCCTTCTGCAGGTCGTCCTGCTTTGCCTTGATGGCCTCAATATCGGTACCCTTCAGGGCTTCCTTCAGGGCGTTCAGCTTAGCTTCGCACTCGCTCTTCTCGGACGGAGAGACCTTGTCGCCCAGCTCGCCCAAAGCCTTTTCGGTCTGGAACACCATCTGGTCGGCGTTGTTGCGGGCATCAACATCTTCGCGGCGCTTCTTATCCTCAGCAGCATACTGCTCGGCATCCTTAACGGCCTTGTCGATGTCATCCTTGCTCATGTTGGTGGAAGCAGTGATGGTAATGCTCTGCTCCTTGCCGGTGCCAAGGTCCTTAGCGCTTACATGCACAATGCCGTTGGCATCGATATCAAAGGTAACTTCGATCTGGGGCACGCCGCGCGGAGCCGGAGCGATGCCATCCAGGTGGAAGGTACCCAGGCTCTTGTTGTCGCGGGCAAACTCACGTTCGCCCTGCAGAACGTTGACTTCAACACTGGGCTGGTTGTCAGCAGCAGTGGAGAAGATCTGGCTCTTCTTGGTGGGGATGGTGGTGTTGCGCTCAATGATCTTGGTGCAAACGCCGCCCAGAGTCTCAATGCCCAGGCTCAACGGGGTAACATCCAGCAACAGCAGACCCTTAACGTCGCCCTGCAGAACACCGCCCTGGATGGAAGCGCCGACAGCAACACATTCATCGGGGTTGATGCCCTTGAACGGCTCGCAGTTCAGTTCCTTCTTGACAGCGTCATAGACAGCGGGGATACGGGTGGAGCCACCGACCATCAGGACCTTAGCCAGGTCAGAAGCCTTCAGGCCTGCATCAGCCAGAGCCTTGCGGACAGGGGCCATGGTGCGGTCAACCAGATCAGCGGTCAGTTCATTGAACTTTGCGCGGGTCAGGGTCATATCCAAGTGCTTGGGGCCGTTGGCGTCAGCGGTGATGAACGGCAGGTTGATGTTGGTGGAAGTGGCGCTGGACAGCTCGATCTTTGCCTTTTCAGCAGCTTCCTTCAAGCGCTGTGCAGCCATCTTATCCTTGCGCAGGTCGATGTTGTTTTCCTTCTGGAAATCCTCAGCCATCCAGTCGATGATGCGCTGGTCGAAGTCATCGCCGCCCAGGTGGGTATCACCATTGGTAGCCAGAACTTCAGTAACGCCATCGCCCATCTCGATGATGGAAACATCGAACGTACCACCGCCCAGGTCGTAAACCATGATCTTCTGGTCGGATTCCTTATCAATGCCGTAAGCCAGAGAAGCTGCGGTCGGCTCGTTGATGATACGCTTTACGTTCAGACCAGCAATGGTACCGGCGTTCTTGGTTGCCTGACGCTGGCTGTCGTTGAAGTAAGCGGGAACGGTGATGACAGCCTCGGTAACGGGCTCGCCCAGGTAAGCTTCGGCATCAGCCTTCAGCTTTGCCAGGATCATAGCGCTGATCTCTTCGGGGGTGTAATCCTTGCCGCCGGCGTGAACCTTCTCGGCAGTGCCCATCTTACGCTTGATGGAGGAGATGGTGTTTTCGGGGTTGGTGATAGCCTGACGCTTTGCAACCTGGCCTACCAGACGCTCGCCGGTTTTGGTAAAGCCGACAACAGACGGGGTGGTACGGGCACCCTCAGCGTTAGGGATAACAACGGGCTCGCCGCCCTCCATAACAGCTACGCAGCTGTTGGTAGTACCAAGGTCAATACCAATAATCTTACTCATAATATAAAACTCCTTTCATATTCCTCTTTCAGGAAACATGGAAATGTGAATGTCTTAATTTATATCTGAACGGGCTTTTGCACCCGGTTCATGCTTTGTTATTCGGCCACAACCACGGTTGCATGGCGGATGATCTTATCGCCGATCATGTAGCCTTTCTGGAACACGCGCACCACAGTGCCGCTTTCCTGGCCATCCTCTGCCGGAACCTGCTGAACAGCGTTCATAAAGTTGGGGTCAAAGGGCTTGCCCATGGATTCGATCTCGGTGATGTTCAGCGTTTTCAGAGCTTTTTCGGCTTTGTCCAGCGTCATCACAACGCCCTTTTTATAGTTTTCGTCGGTGCATTCGGCATTGGCTGCCATATCCAGCGTATCCAGAATTGCCAGGATCTGGTTGACCGCGTGGGAAACACCATCGTTGAACTTCTGGTCAGCTTCGCGGGCGGAACGCTTGCGGTAATTGTCATACTCTGCAGCGGTGCGCAGCATCTGGTCTTTCAGCTTTGCGTTGGCCTGCTCGGCGGCTTCCAGCTTTGCCTTTACGGCTTCCAGCTCTTTGGATTTTTTGCCGAACCAGTCTTTCTTTTCGGTCTTTTCTGCAGCGGGTTCAGCTTCCTGCTTATCGGATTCTGCCGCGGGCGCTTTTGTTTCAGCAGCGGCCTGTTCCTGTTCAGTTTCAGGCTGCTTCTTTGTTTCTTCGCTCATGTCTGCTCCTCCTTTTTACCGGACATTGACTGCCCTAACTTAATTGCAAAATAATTCAAAACGGGGATCAAGTGTTCGTACTCCATGCGGTTGGAGCCGATCACCGCCACCGTGCCGTACAGTCCGCCGCCCGCAAGGTAACGCTTGCTGACGATGCAGAGGTTCGGCATGGCGGGCTCGATATCCTCGCCCAACGTGGCGGTCACTTTGCCGCTGCCCGGTTCGATCAGGGCGCGGGCCGCTTCGTTGTCAGAAAAAACTTCCAGCAGCGCGCCAAGGTTTGTGCGCACATCCGGCATCTTGGCCAGGTACTGCACGCCCTCCAGGTAAAACTGCGGGCGGGTGCGAACCAGCGCTTCGGCGGCGAACACCACCGGCGCCAGCCTGCGCCCGGCGGAAAGCACCAAGCTTGCCGTCAGCGATGGGGTCAGATCCTCCGGTGCCACAAAGGTCAGGCTGCTGTTCAGCAGGCGGGCCATCTCATCGGCATCCTCCCGCGTCAAGCCGGTGTGGATACGCGCCACACGGGTGCGCACACCGCCGGAGCTGGTAACCGCCAAAACTGCGGCGGAATACCGCCCGACCTGCACGACCTCAAAATGGGCGATGCACAGATCCTCGGCCTGCGGGGTGGTAGCCACTGCGGCACAGCCGGTATAATCGGCCAGTGCGCGGGCGGCGCTCTGCGCCAGCTTTTCGGGCTCAACGTCCATATCGGCAAACAGCCGGTCAATGTTTTCGCGATCCGCTGCGCTCAGTGCTATGGCGGCGGGGGCTTCCAGCAGGTGGTCTAGGTAGTACCGGTACCCCTTGGGGCTGGGCACGCGGCCTGCGCTGGTGTGCGGCTGCTCCAGCAGGCCAAGCTTTGTCAGCGCGGCCATCTCGTTGCGGAGCGTTGCGCTGGAAAGTGCCATGTCAAAGTGGCTGGCCAGCAAACCGGAGCCGACCGGCTCGCCGCCGGTAGAATAAATGGCAACAATCGCTTCCAGAATGCGCTGCTTGCGTGCATCCATCGTCATGCTGCCCTCATCTCCTTGTTTGCTTTTTCTTGTTTAGCACTCTCTCTTCCTGAGTGCTAAATTTATTATATCCCAACTCTTTGTTCTGTCAAGCCCTTTTCATAAAAAGTTTCAAACTTTAACAGATTTGACACAAACGCCGCGGCAAAGGGTGGTTTTTGCCCTCCGCCGCGGCGTTTTTCTGTTATTTTATCTTGGGCAATACCGCATAATTCTAAGTGCCGA